>Ga0080013_1006534_pt1 | contig 10341 bp, 14 predicted proteins | sample ETNvirenome_6_85_FD_69236 | JGI IMG/M metagenome (GOLD analysis project Ga0080013, IMG submission 69236) | Marine viral communities from the Pacific Ocean - ETNP_6_85 (SPADES assembly) (version 2) | ecosystem: Environmental > Aquatic > Marine > Oceanic | place: Pacific Ocean | collected 2013-06-19
TTATCAAAATGGTCCACGAGCCTGAGGATTATAAGATGCAGATGAATGAAGATGACTTCAACACTGCCAAGCGCTATCCTCTTATTTTCCCCCGTGCGTACGCGCATGCTGATGACTTCTCGTGGGTTGTAATGGAAAAGGCTACGCCAATTAACCGCATGGATGATTTGGAAAAAGTTCTTGATAAGTCTTTCCCCGCAGAGAAAGAAGCCATATTGCAATGGCGTCGTGAGGCAGATATCAATCCTGCCGACCCTTTTCATATCTTGAAGACGATTCTGGGCTCCTTCCGGTATGATCGGACCAAAGATGCGGCTGATGACGAGTCTGAAAGTGCCAAGATTGCTCAAGAACTCGGAGTCCTACTGTCCCGTGTAGCTGGTCCTGCGTACCAAGAGCTAAGCAAGGCGATGCACGAGTTTAATATCGATAAATATGAGATTGGCAGAGGCAACGTTGGACATGATAACGAAGGTAACTTCAAAATCATTGATTCCTCGATCTTCCCGCCAGATTATGGTGAGGATGAGATAAATGAAAAGATTGATAAAGACTCTATGCCCTGTAACAAGCCGCGTACTACCCAAAGTCACAAAGGGAAATCTCATGTTGTAAAAGCTTGTGAGGACGGTAAAGAGAAAATTATACCCTTTGGAGAAAAAGGTGCCAGCACTGCAGGTAAGCCCAAGAAAGGCGAGAGCGAGAAGATGAAGAAAAAACGTAAATCGTTTAAGTCGCGTCACGCCAAGAATATCAAAAAAGGCAAGATGTCCGCTGCTTATTGGGCCGACAAGGTAAAATGGTAAAAGTTCTTGACAACCTTTTTCAGTCTGCTATACTGTAAATGAATGAAAAGGTATATTTATAATAATGAAACAGATTTTAACAGAATGGCGAAAGTTCGTCACCGAGAGTAACAAGAAGACCGGCACTCTAAACTCAGACTATCCCGGCTATGTTGAGTTGTATAGCCCCTACAGCCAAAATAAAGAACAAGCGCAAGCAGGGGCTCCAGGCGACCAAGTTGAGATACTCGGGAGTTGGAGCGATAAAGGCGTAAAATGGTTAGAGGTTGATATTAACGGTACAAAGGGTTGGATAGATTCTGGTGAGCTTGATTTGCCGGGGCTTTCTGAAGAAGACAACTTGGAACAGAACATTTACTCGTTCGATTACGACGAGACTTTAATCAGACACAAACCAGACCCCGAAGATCCTGAATTTAGTATTGTATATGACGGGCTTCACGAAGAGAACATTGCAAAGTTAAGAGAACTCGCAGCTGCAGGTCATACAGTCCTGATTGTTACATCCCGGTCGAAGCGCTCAGGCGATAAGCACCCATGGGATACAGCTCCTGACCCAGAGGAGTTGGTGGCTGAATTAGACCTTCCTGTGGAGAGTGTTCATTATACCCATGGTGATTTTAAAGCGGAAACTCTGTTGTCCCTCGGAGTTGTCGAACATTGGGACGACGATGAGGAAGAAGTGGCCGCGGCCGAAGCGGCCGGCATCAAGGCCAACCTGGTTCCGTCGGCGTTGGAAGAGGGTGCTATTGCAAAGTGGTGGGCCAACAAACTTCATGAAGCGGGCTTCGAAGTTGCCCCCCGTATGAAGAAGTATCTTAAAAATCATCCCTATATGGAGCCCGATAGTCTCCAGCAGACTAATTAATATTGTGGCAGGAGACACGTGTTATGAATATTACAAAGATTATTGCTGAGGAAGTTCGCCGAGTATTGACCGAAGAGGGTGACTTGCTTGGAGGATTAGAATCTGTCCCTGAAGATGAGGTTGAGGCTGCGCTAGCGCAATTGCTCCCTCTAGTCCAACAGGGTTTTCCCGAATATGTAGCCAGTCAAGCCGGGGTATCCGAAGGAGTTGGGGACTCTCTTAAAGGAGGCCTTGCTAAAACTCTTATTTCCCTCCCTGGAGGGCGTGATCTGGGTGCCATGTACCTTGCTGCTATCGACCGGCAGACACCAGCGGCCATTCGCATCGCCTTTGTGGTGGCGCTAGCTAATCTAGTGTCGCCTGTAGACTTGGGCACAATTTTGAGTGGCGGTTTACTCGATGTCATGGGTCCCCTCGCCGCACTAGACGATATTGTGCTCGTGCGGAGTGTTTTGAAGAAAATGAAGAAAGCAGGACTTCCCAGCGAGCGACATCATGACCAGCTGGATAAATTAGCCGGCGGAGAAGATCAGGAGATCAACGAAATGAGAATTAATAAAACCACACTTTACAAGATTATCAAGGAAGAACTAGAAGTAGTGCTTACCAATGAAGAGGCTTCGGAAATGTTTGAGTTAGACCCCTCCGCGTTGCTTGATGAAATGATGAAAGAAGAGAAAAAAGACGAAGAAGGTTATGAACGACCCCTGGAAGCTGGATTGGCTGAAGAGAAGGATGATGACTGGATTCAAGATGCCGAAGAAGATATCGAACGTCGTGGAACCGAAGGGGTTTGCACTGGAGAGAAGTTCGGCAGTGATAGTTGCCCCCCAGGATCCAAGCGCTATAACCTCGCCAAGACCTTTCGAAAGATGGCCAAGAAGCGAAAGAAGGATTAGAGTTCATGAGTGTCGATTATAACCAGCTCAAGGCCCTTGTAAAAGAGGCTATGTTTACCGGAGGCGGGATCAACGAACCGTCTGCTCCGGAGGGTGTACCTCATCGTATGCCAGCAGCGGATACCGACGAAAAAGAACAAGATATGGGAGATCCCAAGGCGAACAAGCTTTATGCTATCGCTCTCAAGGCGAGAGAAGCCACTGAGGAGCTGGTTGAAGCTCTTGACGATCCCGTTTACGATGGTCCCTATGAAAATGCATTCAAGGCCACCACAGCGCTTCGTAAGGTGCTAAATGACATCGAAGGCCTGGGTGCACACCCAATGCCCAAGCAGCGCGTCGTTGCTCCCCCTGCCGATCAGCAGAAATATGCCGGCTATGGTAGCAGCTATGGAGGCTACAGTGCTGGTGCTTGGGGTGGTGGTGACGGCGCCGGTGGCCTAGAAGAAGGAGACAAGTAATGACTTTTAAAATGACACGACAAAACTTGCGCGATCTTATCATGGAAGAATTGACCTATCCCGGATCACTTTTATTAGAGAGTCCCCCGGTAGGGGGCAGTAGTCCCGTCAATCAGCCGGTAATGAATTCGATGGGCCCTGGTGCTCCTGAAGATAATCCAATAGGTCCAGGCGCCGACACACGGCAACAGCTCTACCACATTTCTCAGCAATCTCAACAGTTGCACGATATGATGGCGGATACCGAAGAACTTTCCGGAGCAATTGCTAAAAAGATTGCTACCGCTGCGCAGGCTCTAGAGTCCGCGTTCAAAACCATTACTTACGATAAAGGGCCCGGACAGGGTCAGCTAGGAGAATAATTATGTGGGACTGGGCACACTTTAAATCAGAGGGCTGGATAGCTCACACGAAACGTTCGGCGAAGTTCTCCGGACTCTTGCTTCTTTCGGGACTTACAATGATTTTACACATGATTGTCCCCTTTTGGCAACAGCCTAAATGGCTATGTGCTGATCAGGTTGCGTGCACTCTTTGTGAGGGTATGGAGAAAAAGGACGACTAGTGAATGAGGAAAATTGTCCGGCTAGTTTATATCCTGACAGTCTTCATTCTTATCGATCTTACTGCTACAATATATTGGGTAGCTAATGATTTGGGTCACGAGGCCAACCCTATAATGGCCTTCTTCTTAGAAATCTCACCTTTACTGTTTGTTATAGCCAAGCTAGGGCTCAGTGCGGTTGGAATTTGGATCCTTTACTATTTTAGAAAACGGTTTACTAATACAATTTTCAGAATCCTCCTCGGACTCAATCTGGTGTATATCTCAGTTTTTGTCTACCATCTATGGGGTTTGCTCTTTCTGCTACTGGCAACTAATTAATATTCATGCATAACTGTATAAACAATTCAATTGGCAATGTGTACCATCTAGAACAACTAGTTGGGGACTTTTTCCCTTACTCACAGGAGCAGCTGGGCTTTGATCAGCCTGCTACTATCATTTTTCAAAGTGATGAAGATAATTCAGGCAAGATGCTCGGCAAAACAGCCTACTATGATCCCGCTCAAATGGAAGTGGTATTATATGTGGATGGCCGACATCCCAAAGATATTATGCGTTCATTGTCTCATGAATTGGTCCATCATGCACAAAACTGTCGAGGAGATTTTTCGACAAATGCCGAGACCCCCGAAGGCTATGCTCAATCCGATCCCCATTTGCGTAAGATGGAACGAGAAGCATATACTAAGGGTAATTTGATCTTTAGGGACTATGAGGACCTAATTAAGACAGGGAAAAAAGAAGTCGACATTGACTTTACAGAATCAGGAGAACCTAAAATGTCATTAAAAGAGTGGAAAAATAACGAAATCAACACCAAGCTCATGAAAAAGTGGGGATTTCTCAAAGAAGGAAAGCTCCCTGCTGGGGATGCTGGACACGGTGGCTCTGGAGATGAGCACTACCAGTTCGACAAGAAAGAGCGTGATGCTGAGCTTGAAGAGGGTCATGAACATGGGCCCGAGTGCGGCTGCCCCGATATGGAAGAGGGCATGAAGTATCGCGCCGATGATGATGAGGACATCGGCTCCAAAGAGCATGATGATGAAGAAGGCAATCGCCCCTCCATGGCAAAAGACATGGATCTCAAGGAAGACTCGGAAGGCGAAGAAACTTATCACTATGGTGAGGACGAAGGTCGCGATGATCGTGAACTTCACGACCTCATCAAGCGCCACGCAACTCGATCCCACATCGACGCTCTGAAGCGCGATATGGACTATGACGAAGATCACGAAGATCGGCGCGAGCGCGGGGATCACTTCCGTGAAGGTAAAATTTCCGTAAAAGAAGCAAAACAAATCACTCGACGTATTATCGAGCGTATTAGAAAGGAAGGAAACTAAAATGGTTGCACCATGGATTAAACGAAGAAGGGCACAAAATGCAGCAGCAGCGCAGAAGAATGCCAAAGCAGCTAAGGAGGCCGCGGCAGCTGAGGCGAAAGCTAAGGCCGCAGAGGAAGCCAAGGCAGCAGCAGCTAAGAAAGCTGCAGAGGCCGCTAAGGCTAAAGCCGCAGCAGAGAAAGCAGCTGCGAAGAAGGCCGCGGCCGCAGAAGCTGTCGCATCCAAGAAGCGCGGTCCGCGTAAAAAGACTGACTCGGACTCCTAAACAATGGACTACCGGCGCCTCACGCGCGAGTTCCTTCTCGGAGAAGCTACAGCTCCGAGTATGGCTAGCTATCTCCAGTCTATATCAGAGGTTCTCCAGGCTATTACGCCTAGGTCAAAAACTGATTCCCTAAGACTGGAAACAGCACGTGCCAACTTGCGTGAGGTGCGCCGGCATGCCCGTCGTTTACAAGAACGTGTCAATGTCTTAGAAGAACAGGTTAAAGTTCTAGAAGAATCTAAGGAGCAGTAGCCCCACGATGTCTCTCTTAGAAGAAGGCAAAGCCAACACTCATCTTACTCATCTTGAGGAATTGGTGCTTACTCAGGGACCTAAGGGTTTCGAGATGGCTAAGCGCTTTTTACTACAGTTGCTTGAAACACTCAAAGGCAACTCTAAGTCAAGCGTTCAAACGTCGGTAAAATGGGACGGCGCGCCGGCTATATTTGCTGGAATCAATCCGGAAAATGGTAAATTCTTTGTTGGAACCAAGTCTATTTTTAACAAGGTTCCCAAGATCAATTATACCCCTGAAGATATTATTGAGAATCATGGGCATGCTCCGGGGCTTGTAGATAAACTCACCAAAGCTTTGAAATATTTGCCTTCGTTGGGCATCAAAAACATCTTACAGGGTGATTTTATGTTTGATGATGAGATGCTCAGCGTCACGGAGGTTGATGGGGAGCCTCACTATCTTTTCAAACCCAATACGATTGTTTACGCGGTCCCTGTTGACTCCGACTTAGGAAAGGAAATAGGTCAGTCTAAGTTTGGCATTGTTTTTCATACCACCTATGATAGCTTGGACGGAGGCGCCAGTTTTGGAGCAGATGTGAGCGGACTGAAACGAGTCCCCGGAATCTGGTTTGATGATGCATACTTTACCGATGATACGGGTACTGTTACTCTCACTGAGGCAGAAGAGGAGCAAGTTCTTGCCTTAGTTAAGAAAGCTGAAAGTGTCAACCTAAAAATAGATTACAATGATCTCCCTTTTGACCTTTTAAACATCTATATCAATAGTGAAATCAAGTCGGGGGAGTTCTTACAGAGTCCCGAACAATCGTTTGAGGGCTTTATGAAGTGGTACTCAGGCAAGTTAGAAGCCAAAATTGAGAAGCTCAAGAGCGAACGAGGCAAAGAACGCGCACGTGCAAAAGGACAAGCTCAACTCCAATCATTTACGGCCCAAAAAGCAAGCATCTTACGTCTTTTTGAAGTGTCCCGGCTTCTCTTTGAGGCCAAAAATATCTTCATTAGCAAGTATAATAACGCCGTCTATAACACGAAACATTTTATTGATGATGGTTCAGGAGATCTGGTAGCCTCCAACCCCGAAGGATACGTAGCAGTGGATCATGAAGGCAATGGTGTCAAATTCGTCGACCGTCTGGAGTTCAGCCGCGCTAACTTTATGATCGATAAGGGCGATAAGTTTTCCCAAAATGAAAGCCTTACAGTCTATTGGGGGGATCAAGGTGTCTCTACTACTCACACCCTATTGGAGTGGCGCGCGAGCTTGCCTACAACCACGCAATCCAATAAGGGCCTTTTCACAATGTTACACTCAGGTATTCCTATTACCTCTCTGGGCTTAAGCAGTCACACAGTAAAGGAGTCCTTGGCAGCTGCCGTCAACTGGGGCATCAATGAAAGCCGGCGCAAGATGAAGCTTCCCACGGACCTCTTAGGCACTATCGATTTTCCCATGACCGAGAGCGAAGGCGAGGTTGTAGCCGCAGTCGCTGGGGGTTTCAAGCCTCCCCACCGGGGCCACCTAGAGATGATTCAACACTATGCTCAGCTAGCTGATCGAGTGAAGCTTTTTATTGGACAAAATCCTCGCGCTATCCGCGGGGACCAATCCGGTCGGAGTGTCACAGCCGAACAATCATTAGCCATCTGGCAGAAGTATCTGCAGGATGCAGGACTCGCTGATCGGGTCGAGGTAGAAATTGTGGCTGGAAGTCCTATGAAAGCTTCTTACTCTGTGCTAGAAGATGCGACGGCCGGCCAAACAATTCTTATGGGATGTGGTGAAAAAGACACTTATTTCTCTCCGGAAGCTTTGGCTCAATATACCCCTGATGGTGTAAAGGCTCAAGCTGCTCCGTGTCCCAACATCCTGGACCCCAATACGAAAAAACCCTATAGTGCGACGGCCGTACGTGATACAATAAAGAATAATGATCTTGAAAGTTTTGCTAAATTTCTCCCCCAACAGTCTCTTCAGAGCGCCGAGGAGATTTTTCAGCTCTTAGGTGGGGGTCTTCAAGAGATGTCAGCTATGGGGGGCGGGGCCGTGCAGGGCTTTGCAGGGCACATGCCAGACGTTGTGGGATCAGAAAAGAAAAAGAAGAAGAAAAAGGAAATCGTTTCCGAAGAGCTGGTAAGTGAAGTAATGGACTATTTATTAGGTATAACGGTGGGATAAAGATGATTGATCGACAAGAATTAGCTAACGAAATACTGCTGCGAGAGCACATTCGCCGAGCCATAAGCATTGTGTCCTCTCGACGGGGAGAGAGACTCTCCGAAGAAAAACAACTCAGATTGCATTTACGAAGGTTGATTAAAGAGGCCCAAACCGCAGTGAGTACCCAAGCTAAGCATGCCAGTACGGGAATCAATACTTTGGAAGATTTATTGCGAAATTCCAATATTCTTTCTGTTCTAGAGACTGGATTCAAGTCCCTAACTACTGAGGAATCCCAGCGTAAATCGTACGCCAACCATATTTTGGTTGCAGTCGAAAAGATCCTCGCACCTGAAGAGTCGCGAAAGGAGGCTGGTGAGAATATTGCGGTTTCCACCCAAACTACCGAACTTGAAGAAGATATTTCATTAGAAATCGGGGACAAGCCCGAAGATGACCCGGACTTCATCGATGTGGGTGAAGAAGAAGTTGTCAAAGCGGACGGTGAGGTCGAAAAAGAAGAGTTTGCGATTAGCGGTGAGGACAAAACTGGCCGTAACAAGGCCTTTACTGACTTCCAAACCATTGAAAAAGTGATCCTTCGAGCTTTTGATGACCTCGATAACCCCCAAGATCGGGAACTCTTCACTGAATATTTGATCAAAAATTTATCTTTATACTTTGACAAGTATGAGAGTGATTTGGCCCAAAACGTAGAAGAGCCGGCTGCGGCTGAGGATGCCGAGCCGACATTAGAGCCCGGAGCTTCTGAGGATGAAGATATAGCTAATATCGAACTCCAAGAAGTTCTACGGCATCTAAATATAGACGATATTATCGAAAATTTATTATAGATGAAACCTAGGAAGTCAGATTCCCAGGGTTTTTGCAACGATTTATCATTTTCCAATAAGCTGAGAAATGAAGGAAAGTCCAACGAAGCATTTGAAGTAATGCTTTCTGCACTAACCCTTGAGGAACTAATTGCATTAAAGTTAGAGTGCGCCAGTCGCCTAACTAATGGAAAACTATACGGTTTAAACCTCTGGTCTGCCATTGTAAACATTACAAAGGAAGCTCTATATAATGCCGTCATTAGTATTGCTCCTACTAATAGGGCCGCTACCAGTATTTTAGGAATTAATGAACAGACCTTTAAGTCATTGAAGAAAAAGTATAAGATTAAAGAAGAATACGACACTAAGTTAGAATAACGCATGCGTCCTTATTTGTCAAGCTTTTAAATGGGGGGTGGATCTGGTTTCGACGGGGATTAAAACCTGCAATGGTATTCCTCGGACCACGGTTCGATTCCGTGCACCTCCACCAAAAAAAATATAAATATTACTTGACACCTACAAATATATTCTATTATAATAATTACTATAGATGTATAAGGTCTTAGTTCTCTTAATATTACTATGCTCTTGCTCTAATAATATAACTGAAGAAGATATAAGACAAGAAGAATATGGTGATTTGTATGCTACTATGGATTGCTGGTGGAGCAGTCAAGAACTAATTGCTTCCACCATCTTTTGGTGCGCAGATACCCTAGAAACTGAACTAATAAGTGGATATGTCAGCTTAGCAATCATCCAAGACCTAGATGGAGTGGAATTCTTCTCTATTTGTGGGAGAGGAATAACGTTAAATTCCGGACATGCGCTACACGATAATCTTATAGCAGCAATGACGGAACACACTTATGACTGTTATGAGTCGTATGAAAGAAAATTAGGTAATGAATTCGACTGGATATGGGACGAACCAAGCAGCACTTTACAGCTTATTTGGCGCCCAGAAAATGATTTAGATAAGGTTTTAACCGTATTTGTACCCAAACAAGTAGATTCTCCCCGAGTTTTAGGCACCGTTTACTATAAAACTGGATACTTCAACTAAATACTGTATGCGTGATTATTTTAAATTAGCCCTTATGGTGGCTGTTTATGTTTGTCTTCTTGCATTTAGTATCTGTTCTCTGGCAACCCCATCAGGGGCGAGTGACTACGTGAGCAACCATATCCGAATTCCTGCGGTTCACAACGCTCCCCCTAAAGTTGGCACTTGGTTTAAGACACCTACGGTAATAGTGTGCGAACACGCGCCCATCACCAAAGTACAAATCAACAGTGCTACTGCTTTTTGGGAGAGTCTTGGATACCGGTTCTACACTACTCAATATAAGTACGATCCTCTCAATAAATGCCTGTCGACTGCTCCGGAAGGATATATACTGATACACCTTGTATCTTCAAACATTAAGATGGATGAAACAGCTCTTGCACAAACCCATTTTTTCGTCGACAACGACACCGGTGAAATAGATTGGGCTGTAATCTATATGCGAGATGATATAAGGAAGACAGTGTTGGAACACGAATTGGGGCATGCCTTGGGTTTTCTGCACTATAATATGGTTAATCATCTGATGAACGAAAAGTGGACCATGGGCGGTTGGGACCAGGAAGGACTCGCGAACAAGCGTCGGTAGGCGACCTAGTCGTCTGCATTGATGTTGCCCGGGAAGATATCCACGGGCACACCATAAGATTTATTGGATTAGTACTTGACAAATCTCTCACAGTCTATAGAATACAGATAGTGGACAGTGGCAAGGAAATCTACTGGCCCATGACAGCGACTTATCTATGGAAGGAAACAAAATGAGTACTAAAGAAGTAGTAGTTGGTCACCAAGAAGGAC
>Ga0080013_1006537_pt1 | contig 10340 bp, 12 predicted proteins | sample ETNvirenome_6_85_FD_69236 | JGI IMG/M metagenome (GOLD analysis project Ga0080013, IMG submission 69236) | Marine viral communities from the Pacific Ocean - ETNP_6_85 (SPADES assembly) (version 2) | ecosystem: Environmental > Aquatic > Marine > Oceanic | place: Pacific Ocean | collected 2013-06-19
TGATAGAGACAGCCAATGTCGAGTTCTGGCTTTATTCAGCACGTGGGTCCAGAATCTGCGTCCCTGCTGCTGCATAACGATGGCCTGGCCTCCGGATCCTGACTGGGTCGACATGGGAACGATCACAGTCACTCCGGAGGATGTTGAGGTATTGCTGCCTAACCCGTACACCTTGGGGCTGGATGACAACGTTCTGATGATCGGGACCCAGGGGCCGGAGCTCGTTGAACCCTGGCCTTTTTCGTTTGGTCTGGTTTCCTTTGAGATAGATGATCAGTCGCTTTTTGGAACCGCCAAAGTTTTCGCCTCGCCCACAGCTGAGGTCTATAAGCTCAGTTCAGGACTGCCTCCACTGGAGCGGACAGGGCGCCTCAAATACAGACCACGATCCTTCAACTTGGGATGGGTTAGTCAGGAAGTCATCCAACCACTCACGCTCCAGTTCTGGTGCACGTCATACAACGACAAGGTTGTTACGCCACTTGGCGGTGGCACAAATAGTACTTACGTCACTCCTAGTGGTGACCATTATCGATTTAAAAATGTCGATGGCGACAAAATCATCCTTCAACTATGACTTCAGCAGTCCTCTACGGCACCACCTCAGATAACGAACTTCGCCCAGTACAAGTCACAGACTCTGGTGAATTCGTCACCGATGGTGGTGGCGGGGGTGATTGGTATGAGAACTTTTATGTAGGCGGGTCTGAGGGGGACCCGTTTATCTCTCTGTTAAGTGACGGCAGCATCTCTGCGGATGGTGGGGCGAGCTTCGGTGGTGGTGTCTTTGATATCAGCTCATCTGGAGTAACGACTGTTGCTGAAACTATCCGAGTAAACCGATCTGGAGAATACCAGTCGGCTTTTTCGGCGCAACAAGATGGGGCCGATAAAATAAATCTGATGGCTGGCGGCAGTGCTTCGTTCCAGGGCGACATCACTACGACAGGTTCTGTTTATGCAAAAGCTTTTATTGATACAGACGGTTATGATCTCAGCAAGATTGGGCAGGCGCTGTCGACTATTCACGATGTACTCGATTCTGTTGATGACCTCCATGGGCTGAAGAACGTACTTCATCACTTGCTGGATAATCTGAAATCAGATCCAGCTCCACCTCCACCAGATCCAGAACCACCTGAATAACAGGGATATGATGGGTTTCCGGGGTAACCGAGCCCCGGGGAAAGAGAAACAGGGGGTCCGCATAGCCCCCTTAACTCTTTTAAATATTCTTTTTCGTAAAAGTACATACGTACTCAGAATTACACTGGACACGGATTGGACGGGGGATTTAGGTGGTTTCTGCCCCCTCCTTCCGATCCGGAACCACCACCTATGTATGTATGGAACACCAAACCCCACCAGTAGGGGACTGCGCACCTGTGTCTACAACAGGGATTCGGACGTCAGACCCCCAGCTTTTTTGGACTCCACAACGAGTCAGAACTGTCAAAGAAGCGGACAAACAAAGGCGGATTAGCGCGCTCCTGAGCGAGTACGGCGCAGCTGACATCGTTTCCTACGTCGCTTCTCGAAAGGACATTTTCGTTTTCCTGGAGCTCCTTTGTGCGTACTGCGAGGAGCAGGCAAATGGACAGTGACCTCCTCGAAAGACTCCTTCGACTGGCAGACCCTGATCGACCCATCCCAGCGAACCAGCCCCCTATCACAACGTTTGTGGTCCGCTCTAGCCCGGTGGGAGACATTACATGTGCCACAGAAGAGTACAGAGCTTGGTTCTGTCGAACGTATGGCGTGGCAAGAGACGAGGTGGCACAACAGGAAGCTCGAGCTAGTCAGCCTGATCAGGTACCTGGAAACAAAGGGCAATCGTCCTCCAGAGAATTGAGTCGTTTCAAGCCCACTTGACAGGGGGGCTTAGGCTGTGCGGGTCGAGCCCCTCAAGGGATCGGGGCACCTGCACAGGCCTGCCCATCCTGAGTGGCCGACGCCCACCATTAATACGCGCGAGCACTGTTCTATTCCTTTAAGGAATAGTTCAGGAAGGGGATATTCCTGGTCCCCTTTCGGGGCCAGGCAGAATAAAGCCGAAGAAACAAAACAACAATGACAACAGCGTTTCAGGCTGCAATCGTCCTTGCTGCCGCCGAAGGCGGAAAACAGACAGTGGCAGTAGCAGGGAGCGGCGCTGCTCGGTTTGCGGCTCGTGAGGTTGCGAGAGGCGCTCTGTGGGAGATAGGCAGCTCAGCGATCGAGTGGTTGTTTAGTCAGTTCGGCTGGGATTGGGATCCAGACGGACCAGACCCATACCCACCAACAGTGGGAGGCAGTTGTGGCAACCCATGGAAGTTCGAGTGCCCAGTCGGGAACTATCCAAGCAAGTTCTATAAGCAGACGATGCTAGGCATATCCAATATCTCCCCGACATTTGTGCCTCAGTACAAGGAGATCACAGGTTTCTCCGAGTCAGATCAAGGAAACGACAATTGGATGCTCTCCATCTATTACATCGACGTAAACGGGAACCCTCAGGCCTATGCCTGGCCATATCAACGCCAATCGGCAGGTGACGCCACGCAGTGCGTATGGGCTAGTGAGCCCTCCGCCTGCTCAGGCTCGGACCCACAACCATCTGATCCCGTCACTCCTCCATCTGAATACATCACCAGTGGGGACTGCGTTTACAAGGTTGGATTGGAGAGCCTCGTCCTTCAAGAGAACGGTCAGCCCCAGGGGGTGCTCTACAAGGTTGAAGCAGACGACAGGGAAGAAAGATCAGGGCCTATTACCAATTGCAACATCGCGCCTACATACGTTTTCGAGGACGGAACGGGAGAGGGCCCTGTCTTCATTGATCCAATAGGTCCGGACGGTGAAGCGCTTGATATTGATGAAATTGTCAGACGTATCAACAACCCAATCATTGAAGAAATCAACAACAACACAGACGAACGAATCGAGCAATACTTCGATGAGCGGGTGCCGGTTATTGCCGGTGGGACTTGGGATTTGCAAGGGGTTTGTGAGAAGGACGCCGAAGGGGCGATCATTGATCCACAACCCACTACGGAATGGACGTACGAAGGAGGTTCCGCTGCTGTCGTTGCCAACTATCAATTGATGCTCATGCAGGAGATGCTTCAACAGCAGCTCGACTGGCGTCATCTGACGTGTGGCGGCAGCAAGCCGGAGCTGCAGGGAGACTGGGTGTCCACTGGATGGATGAGTATTGAGGCTTCAGAAAACAGCAACCGTCCTCTTCGCAAGCTCTTTAGGTATCGCAGTCTTGGGGATCGCGATGTCGTCGCACTCCTCGGATACTGGAAAGACTTCCAATGGGAGGCCGGCCCCGTCTGTGTCGTCCACACCAAAGCCTGGTGGGGACTGCTCCAAGTCTGGGCCGCCTCCGAAGAAGAAGGAAAGCGAGTTATCCGATTTGCTGGAGTCAATGCGGGAATTGATCCGGATACAGAAGGAACGTGGCAGATTTCGACTTCGACTGGAAGCAGATACGGAAGAACGGGGACTATGACTTTGGCCTGTTACAAGGGCCAATATCACGTTTCCGCCCGAGACACGCCTGACTGGCCAACGATGCAGCCGGGTGAGATTTACGAGTCGTAACATTGATACGCGACCCTGAGGGTCGCGATTCTGCAGGCGCTTCATTTTGCGTTACGTTCGGTAAGGTTTTTATTCGTTTCGTTAATGACTTGTGTCGGCGAAGAGTGCAAAAGGGAGGTGACGCTGAACTACACGGGCGGCTCGCTCACCTCAACACGAGGCACTTTGGAGGCAGTCTTTAAGCAGGATTTCCTTCCGTCAGCTTGCCAAGGAGATCCCAAGGAGATCTCTAGGAAGCAATATCAAATGGTTCGTGTCATCGGGGATGCACCAACTACAGTTCCTGCGTCCATATTCAACGTCACGTCATACCCCAAGACACCGTCATCCTTTGCTTCAGGAGGTAGGCCGATCATGCTTTTCGCTGATGGTGCCTGGTGGACAGCAAGGCAGTCTGGAAATATTCAAGATCTAGTGGCCTTCCTGTGCTCCAACTTGGAATCACTTGAAAATGTCCTGTTTCTACAAAGTCCTTCTGGTGCCAAGTACGGCCCCTATTCCCCACAATGATTCCTATCCTTCGCTTCAGTGATTCAGGGTTACACGAGCGTATGACCTTCGCCTCGGGTGCAACCTGGGAATCTTTCACAATCATCGGGCCTCGGCTCAACCTTGCCTACTTCATGGATGTCACCGGCGCCGGTGCCGCTGGAATCTGTGGAGCTGATCGAACATTCATTGATCAAACAGTTGCCGCATCTACACGTAGGTCCTACGCGGGTCAAACCGAAGGTCTGATCAACGTGGCATCTCACGATAGAAGGGTTGTTATTGCACCCAACCGGGTCAAAGGCAACGCGCTCGCTGGCGTGAAGATCGTCATGGCTGACAACACGGAGCGTAGAGGGTTCCGGCTTGTTGGCGCGATGCGTGATCTCACTGCCAACTTGATCGAGACTGCGAATGTCGAGTTCTGGCTTTATTCAGCGCGTGGTTCCAGAATCTGTGTCCCTGCTGCTGCATAACGATGGCCTGGCCTCCGGATCCGGATTGGGTCGACATGGGCACGATCACAGTCACTCCGGAGGATGTTGAGGTTTTGCTGCCTAACCCGTACACCTTGGGGCTCGACGACAACGTTCTGATGATTGGGACCCAGGGGCCAGAGCTCGTTGAGCCCTGGCCTTTTTCGTTTGGTCTGGTTTCCTTTGAGATAGATGATCAGTCGCTTTTTGGAACCGCCAAAGTCTTCGCCTCGCCCACAGCTGAGGTCTATAAGCTCAGTTCAGGATTGCCTCCAGTGGAGCGGACAGGGCGCCTCAAATACCGACCACGATCCTTCAACCTGGGATGGGTTAGCCAGGAAGTCATCCAACCGCTCACGCTCCAGTTCTGGTGCACGTCATACAACGACAAGGTTGTTACGACACTTGGCGGTGGCACAAATAGTACTTACGTCACTCCTGACGGTGACCATTATCGATTTAAAAATGTCGATGGTGACCAAGTTATCCTCCAACTATGACCTCAGCAGTCCTCTACGGCACAACTTCAGACAACGAACTTCGCCCAGTACAAGTCACGGACTCTGGTGAATTCGTCACCGATGGCGGTGGCGGGGGTGATTGGTATGCAAACTTCTATGTAGGCGGGACTCATCACGACCCGACTATTTCTCTGTTTAGTAACGGCAGCATCAATGCGGCTGGTGTCGTTACATCAAATGCCGGCAGCTTTGTAGTAACTCCTTCGTTACCAGCCCCGGGAAACTATAATATGATTCTAGGTGAAGTTGATGGCGTTGAAGCCTATCATGTAAGGGGTAATGGAGACGCGATGTTTGCTGGCAACATTACTGCTGTAGGTTCTGTTTATGCTGCGAACTTTATACCTACCAGTGGTTTCGACATCAACAAGATTGGACAGGCGCTTTCGACTATTTACGATGTCATCGACTCTGTTGATGACCTCCAGGGGCTGAAGAACTTATTCCATCTCTTGTTGGATAATCTGAAATCTGATCCGATTCCACCAGAACCACCAACCCCACCAACGCCACCAACTCCATAAACACCATCAGGCCTACCGGAATAACAGGGATATAATTGGCTTCCGGGGAAACCGAGCCCCGGGGAAAGAGAAACAGGGGGTTCCGCATAACCCCCTTAACTCTTCTAAATATCACTTTTCGTAAAAGTACATACGTACTCAGAATTACACTGGACACGGATTGGACGGGGGTTTTAGTGGTTTCGACCCCCTCCTTCCGATCCTGAACCACTACCTATGTATGTATGGAACAACCAACCCCACCAGTAGGGGACTGCGTACCTGTGTCTACAACAGGGTTCAGGCAGTCAGAACCCCAGCTTTTCTGGTCACCCTCACGAGCCAATGTTGTCCGTGAAATGGACAAACAAAGGAGAATTCACGCGCTCCTGAGCGAACAGGACACGCTCTCGGTTCTTAAGTACTTGTCGACCAGGGATGACTTCCTCGCATCAGAGCACGTCTTCATGGAGTGGCTCGATGAAGGCAATTGACTATGACGACATCGAAGCACGACTCCTTCGACTGGCAGACCCTGGTCGACCCATCCCAGAAAACCAACCCCCTATCACAACGTTTGTGGTCCGCTCTAGCCCGGTGGGAGACGTTACATGTGCCACAGAAGAGTACAGAGCTTGGTTCTGTAGAACGTATGGCGTGGCAAGAGACGAGGTGGCACAACCGGAAGCTCGAACTAGTGAGCCTGATCAGGTACCTGGAAACAAAGGGCAACCGTCCTCCAGAGAACTGAGTCGTTTCAAGCCCACTTGACAGGGGGGTGTAGGCTGTGCGGGTCGAGCCCCTCAAGGGATCGGGGCACCTGCACAGGCCTGCCCTTCCTGAGTGGCCGACGCCCACTAATAAACGCGCGAGCATTGTTCTATTCCTTTTAGGAATAGTTCAGGAAGGAGATATTCCAGTCCCTGAGGGGACTGGCAGACTGGTGCCCAAAGGGAATCCGTTGTGGCAATACCAATCGTCGCTGCCGGCGCAGCCGCTGCAGCAGCCGGAACACGAGGATCTCTCGCTCTAGCTGGCAAAGGCGCCTTTCGTTGGGCAGCGCGGGAACTTGCAAGTGGAGCGCTCTTTTACACAGGGCAAGCCCTGATGGAGTGGTTCCTTAATCAGTGGTCTTCAGAATGGGACCCACAGGGAAGCGATCCGTATCCAGTCACTAGTGGTGGTGCTTGCGGTTTTCCATGGAAAATCCAGACAAGTGAAAGCTGTGCCGGTGCAACTGCTTTGTACAGAAATATGGGTGACGGCGATCGAGATAGGACATCTAGCGTTTCAGCCCCTCCGGTTTACACGGAGATCACTGCTTGGCGGCCGAAGCAGCTTGGCTCTGGTGCATGGAGCATTGATATAGACCTCATCTTGCCGGATGGTTCCCCTTACACATTCAATTGGCAAACGAACGGCCCTCCAACAACACCAGCCAACACAGTGGTCTGTGTGTATATGTATATCCCAAGCTCCTGCTCTTCAGCTCCAACGGTTCCTGGTCCCGAAGGCGGCCCCGTGGAGATACCAACCGTTGAGGTCACGGAGGGCGATTGCATTTACAACGTGGACGTGCAAGCGGTGATCGTGGAGAAGGAAGAACCGATTGGTGTTCTAAGCAAGGTCGAAACAAAGCCCGGCACAACGAGCACAACCTGCAACTATGACCCCACCTATGTCTTTGTCCCGCCCGTTGGTGATCCAATACCCATCAATCCGCACAACGAATGGGGCGAGGAGCTGACGATTGAGGAGATCGTAAAAAAGATCAAGAACCCAGCAGTCGAAGAGATCAACAACAACACAGATGAACGAATTCAGGAATACTTCGACGCGCGGGTGCCGGTTATTGCAGGTGGAGCTTGGGATTTACAAGGTGTTTGTGAGAAGGACGCCGAAGGGGCAATCATTGATCCACAACCCACAACGGAATGGACGTACGAAGGAGGTTCCGCTGCTGTCGTTGCCAACTATCAATTGATGCTCATGCAGGAGATGCTTCAACAGCAGCTCGACTGGCGTCATCTGACGTGTGGCGGCAGCAAGCCGGAGCTGCAGGGAGACTGGGTGTCCACTGGATGGATGAGTATTGAGGCTTCAGAAAACAGCAACCGTCCTCTTCGCAAGCTCTTTAGGTATCGCAGTCTTGGGGATCGCGATGTCGTCGCACTCCTCGGATACTGGAAAGACTTCCAATGGGAGGCCGGCCCCGTCTGTGTCGTCCACACCAAAGCCTGGTGGGGACTGCTCCAAGTCTGGGCCGCCTCCGAAGAAGAAGGAAAGCGAGTTATCCGATTTGCTGGAGTCAATGCGGGAATTGATCCGGATACAGAAGGAACGTGGCAGATTTCGACTTCGACTGGAAGCAGATACGGAAGAACGGGGACTATGACTTTGGCCTGTTACAAGGGCCAATATCACGTTTCCGCCCGAGACACGCCTGACTGGCCAACGATGCAGCCGGGTGAGATTTACGAGTCGTAACATTGATACGCGACCCTGAGGGTCGCGATTCTGCAGGCGCTTCATTTTGCGTTACGTTCGGTAAGGTTTTTATTCGTTTCGTTAATGACTTGTGTCGGCGAAGAGTGCAAAAGGGAGGTGACGCTGAACTACACGGGCGGCTCGCTCACCTCAACACGAGGCACTTTGGAGGCAGTCTTTAAGCAGGATTTCCTTCCGTCAGCTTGCCAAGGAGATCCCAAGGAGATCTCTAGGAAGCAATATCAAATGGTTCGTGTCATCGGGGATGCACCAACTACAGTTCCTGCGTCCATATTCAACGTCACGTCATACCCCAAGACACCGTCATCCTTTGCTTCAGGAGGTAGGCCGATCATGCTTTTCGCTGATGGTGCCTGGTGGACAGCAAGGCAGTCTGGAAATATTCAAGATCTAGTGGCCTTCCTGTGCTCCAACTTGGAATCACTTGAAAATGTCCTGTTTCTACAAAGTCCTTCTGGTGCCAAGTACGGCCCCTATTCCCCACAATGATTCCTATCCTTCGCTTCAGTGATTCAGGGTTACACGAGCGTATGACCTTCGCCTCGGGTGCAACCTGGGAATCTTTCACAATCATCGGGCCTCGGCTCAACCTTGCCTACTTCATGGATGTCACCGGCGCCGGTGCCGCTGGAATCTGTGGAGCTGATCGAACATTCATTGATCAAACAGTTGCCGCATCTACACGTAGGTCCTACGCGGGTCAAACCGAAGGTCTGATCAACGTGGCATCTCACGATAGAAGGGTTGTTATTGCACCCAACCGGGTCAAAGGCAACGCGCTCGCTGGCGTGAAGATCGTCATGGCTGACAACACGGAGCGTAGAGGGTTCCGGCTTGTTGGCGCGATGCGTGATCTCACTGCCAACTTGATCGAGACTGCGAATGTCGAGTTCTGGCTTTATTCAGCGCGTGGTTCCAGAATCTGTGTCCCTGCTGCTGCATAACGATGGCCTGGCCTCCGGATCCGGATTGGGTCGACATGGGCACGATCACAGTCACTCCGGAGGATGTTGAGGTTTTGCTGCCTAACCCGTACACCTTGGGGCTCGACGACAACGTTCTGATGATTGGGACCCAGGGGCCAGAGCTCGTTGAGCCCTGGCCTTTTTCGTTTGGTCTGGTTTCCTTTGAGATAGATGATCAGTCGCTTTTTGGAACCGCCAAAGTCTTCGCCTCGCCCACAGCTGAGGTCTATAAGCTCAGTTCAGGATTGCCTCCAGTGGAGCGGACAGGGCGCCTCAAATACCGACCACGATCCTTCAACCTGGGATGGGTTAGCCAGGAAGTCATCCAACCACTCACGCTCCAGTTCTGGTGCACGTCATACAACGACAAGGTTGTTGCGCCACTTGGCGGTGGCACAAATAGTACTTACGTCACTCCTAGTGGCGACCGTTATCGATTTAAAAATGTCGATGGCGACAAAATCATCCTTCAACTATGACTTCAGCAGTCCTCTACGGCACCACCTCAGACAACGAACTTCGCCCAGTACAAGTCACGGACTCTGGTGAATTCGTCACCGATGGTGGTGGCGGGGGTGACTGGTATGAGAACTTCTATGTAGGCGGAACCGAGGGGGCTCCGTCTATTTCCCTGTTGAGTGCTGGCAGCATAAGTACGGTTGGTTCAATCTCTCCTGGTCCCGCAGATGTTGGGCTATACATAATCACTGAGTCTGGTGACAGTGTTCCTTCATTAGTTCCAGTAAATCCGACTAGCCCAATATACAGCAGAAGTTGTCACATAGGGAGCACAGCAAGACCTTTCTATAGCGCCAATTTCTCAGGCGACGTCACCGCGATTGGTGACGTTTATGCAAGTGACTTTATTCCTTCAAACGGATACTCCCTAGCGAAGATAGGTCAGGCGCTATCGACCATTTACGACGTGATCGATTCTGTTGATGATCTCCAGGGGCTGAAGAATCTATTCCACCTACTGCTGGATAATCTGAAATCTGATCCAACTCCACCAAGACCACCACAAACCCCATAGGAACCATCTGAATAACAGGGATATAATGGGTTGCCCTGAAGCGCGTGTTCTTGGGTGAGGGGTACAAGGGGGTCCGCATAGCCCCCTTTACCCTTCTAAATATTTTTTTTCGTGAAAGTACATACGCTCTCAGGATTACACTGGACACGGATTGGACGGGGGATTTAGTGGTTCTTGCCCCCTCCTTCCGATCCTGAACCACTACCTATGTATTGATGGAACACCAAACCCCACCAGTAGGGGGCTGCGTACCTGTG
>Ga0080013_1006538_pt1 | contig 10339 bp, 14 predicted proteins | sample ETNvirenome_6_85_FD_69236 | JGI IMG/M metagenome (GOLD analysis project Ga0080013, IMG submission 69236) | Marine viral communities from the Pacific Ocean - ETNP_6_85 (SPADES assembly) (version 2) | ecosystem: Environmental > Aquatic > Marine > Oceanic | place: Pacific Ocean | collected 2013-06-19
TTTTGTTTCGGTATAGTATTTGTTAATGCTCAAGAAATCAAAATCACAAATAGTATAATTGGATATACTACCATCAATGAGAAATTTGATCCAGATGGTAGAGAAGATAGAAATGGAGATGAATACGAATCTACTTTTTCTTTCGATAAACCCTATGTGTGGTCATTGATAAAGGGCGACAAGTGGTTTACTTCACTTTTCATAGATGCACCTTGGGCTAGAGGTAATGTATATGTAGAAGAATTGATGTATAAACCATATAGTGATAAGTTCACTATTGCCGTTGGACGACAAGCAATTCCATTTGGTTCTAATGTTCCATATTTGGATTTAACAAGAGGTGATAAATTTACCTATCAAACAAGTGAAGATGTAGGTCTTTTGTATTTCGGAGATGGCGTTAGTGTCTATGGTGGAGTTGGTAAATGGTTTATAGAAACCTATCACGGAAATGATATAGAGAATGGACATCGTGAATATACAACAGGTCGTGTAAGTTATGAGTTTGGTGACCACTTTGTTGGTGTATCAGCTGATGACCAAAACAGACAGGCACTCGATGTGAGTGGATATACTAAGTATGTTGATTATGTTACGGAATTCACAGAGGATTATCAATGGGGTAGGGCTATAGTAAAAACTGGAAAGTATGGTCTTTCTTTACTCGTAGGTTATGAAAATTTTGAGTGGGGCAGTAAACCATTATATGGAGTTGCGTGGAATTATGGAAAACCCAATCGGTTCATATCTACTGAATTGAGTGGTGAAGGAGATTTAAAAGTTAAGTTATATTTTGGGTTAGACCCAATAAAAATTGGAGGAAAAAATGAATAAGTATATTAAAGGATTTTTAGCTATGGTAGGGGCTACTCTATTATGGTCAAGTCTTGAGGTTAGTGGTAGTTATATTTATGCAGAAGGTGCAGGTACAGTTACATTATTATCAATGAGATTTTTGATAGCAACATTGTTATTTGGATTAACTATGTTGGTTACATTGTATCGAACAGGTGAAAATCTCTTTAAGGTGGATAAGAAAGATATAAAACAATTCCTTATTAATGGGTTTTTTATTGGTGCACATTTAATAACATATTGGTTTGCATGGGAACTACTTGATCCTAATTTACCAGTAATTTATGGTATTTTTTATATGTATCCACTTGTATTGAGTTTAATAGCTGTAATTTTTCAAGGTGAACGATTTGGATTGAATAGAAAAATAGCATTAGGACTTGGAACAATAGGTGCTCTATTTGCAGTAGAATTCTTACCATCATTTTCAACAGAGGCACTTAATCTAAAAGGTATCTTATTAGATATAGTTGCAGTTGGAACTTGGGTTGGATATTTGTTAGTAGGACAAAATATTATGAAAAAGTATAAACCACTTACGATTGTATTTTATGACTTTTTACAAGTTTTCATTTATGCATCAATATTACAATCACCAAGTGTTACTATATCAGAATTAACAATGAATAATTTTTTGGTTATATTATATTTAGCAGTAGTGGCCAGTTATTGTGCATATTTACTCTATTGGACAGCAGTAAAAAGTATTGGTGCTACTAATGCAGGGATGATAGAATTAGCTACTCCCATATTTGGTTCTTTGTTGGCTTATATATTCTTTACAACATCACCAACCTTATTACAAGTGTTTGGATTGTTATTGTTGGTAGGTAGTGTATATATGAACTTCAGAGAGAAAGAAATAGTATATGATCAACTTACCACAGATAATAAATCTTGATGAATATTTAGATTTAACAAATTTTGAATCTGTATCTAAAGAGTTTAAGGAAAATTTATCAGAAATAGATAAATGGAGCGATACTGGTGTATTTTCTCCTGACAAGTCTATTAAAGATCCAATTGGTATAAGGAGTTTTGGATTAAGAATTCATAAAGATATATCCAATCTTCTTAATTGGGGGGCAATTGATAAACACGAACTCTTTGAGGATTCTCCGATATTCTTATCTCACTTTCCAAGATTATATTCTTTTATATACAATTTACCTTTTAAAAATATTGCTAGAGTTTTTCTTATTTACACTAAAGATGGAACTTCGACATTACCACATCCAGATTTTACTTTAGGACAAGAATCCTGGAGAATGGAATTTATGTGGTTTAGTTTGTCTGGTAAAAAAAGACTTTGGACAACAGACTATAATAACACCTTAGAATTTCAGAAGAATGGTTTTGTAGTAGAGGATGAATGGGAAAGGGAATATATGAAGGGAACTTCTTGTTGGTTTAATCCTATTTTGGTGCACGGAACAGACAATGGAGATAATTTATCCGCGAGTTTAAGAGTAGATGGAGAATTCACAACAGAGTTCAGAAAACAGATATTTGGCGATGATGAATGGAAAACTACATTTGATTGGGTAGACGAGAGGTACATATTACCCGAAGATAGTAGTTATTTAAAGTATCAGGGTGAGGATTAGAATGAGTAAATTCAATAGTGATAAAGATTATGTAATGTATTGGATGCAAAATCATGTTTGGTCAAGACCAAAGCCATCTACTATATGTGATGGGATTGGAATGTTTGCCATTCGAGATATACCAAAGGGAACAAGTATTTATGATTTGGCAGACAGAAGTGTTTATGGTTGGATTACTTGGGATGAAGCAAAAACATTACCCAAAGGTGTCTTAGAATGGATATTGGAATCTCAACCACATGCAGGTTCTGAAGTATGTGAAGATAGTTTTAATTGGACAGATAAGATGGGTCCCGTGTGGATGTATACTATGGAAAATTTGAATTGGCAAACAACTTGGTTTTTTCAAAATCATTCTACGAATCCAAATGTCATAATGGAAACTACATCGAATCCGAGATTGTTTAAGTATTATGCTATACGAGATATAACAGAAGGTGAGGAATTACTTGAAGATTATGGTGACTATACTGATTCTTGGAAAACATAATGAATTTAAGGTATGTTGATTTAGGATTTGTACCACCTGAAATTTATGTCTCAATGTGGGAATATGATTGTTTGTTTGAACCTAAATTGCCCACTCTCGTTAAATGGGCATCCGAAACGACTCTGATTGATATTTGGCAAGGTCCTTATTGGGAATGGGACGAGAACCATAAAGATGGTGGAGTTTGGAAAAATAAGTATAGTAATATTAGTGATTACATAGAAGGGTTACCTGAATTAACATTTACACGACCACACCAAAAACTTGAAATAACATACGATACTGATATGTCTTATTATGTATCAAACAGAGAAGTTTCTCATTGGTTATTATTAACACCAAATTCACCGAAAAAAGATAGAGAAGGTAGAAAGAAAATTAATGAAATATGTTATAATATGGTAATTGATATTCTTAAAGAATATGGTATAGAATGTAAATGGGGAATGTTAGAAACCACAAATGATATGTTTGCAAAACATAAGGATGGTAAATGGAAAAAGTTTTTCGGTGGGGCATACAAATACACAGATTGGGAATATGGATATCAAGATATGTCAATAACTTATGATTTCGATTATCAGACAGCTGAAAAAATTAGAAAATTTGAAGGTAAAATAAGAGTTAAAAAATTTAATATTGATGATATACGGGATGTAGTGGGTGGATTATATGAAATAAATCCTAATCTTAATAGAGATGAATTTGAAGATAAAATAGTAAATAGAATCTGTGATACATTCGGATTTATTAGAAAAGATTCTATATTGACGGAAGAAGAAAAATCTATAATGAGAGAGATAGGAAACCGAAGAAATACAGAAAAGAGTTGGTTATATTATGGAAAGAATGAAGGATTACCTAAATGGTCAGGTCCAAAATAATAGTAACAGGTCATACATCAGGAATTGGAAAACATCTTTATGAAAATCTTGATGGTATTGTAATTGGTGCAAGTAGGTCTAATGGTCGACCAATAAAAGAAATATCACAATGGTTTGATGAGAGCTGTGATATTTTTATAAATAACGCGTATGATGATGAGGGAATGACTTTTCAATCTGATGCACTAAAATATGTTTATTCCAAGTGGAAAAATGATTCAAGTAAAATGATAATTTCTATTGGTTCAAATGCTCCTGATTGGAATACTGATGATAATTATAGTGAAGGTAAAAGACTTTTAGATAAAACAAACTTTAAATATTTTATGGAATCTATTGGAGTGAAATGTTCTTTGATTAGACCTGGATGGACAGACACACCAAGAATAACAGAATTGTGGGATGGTAAAAAATTAAAAGTTGATAGAATACTTGAAGTAGTTAATTTTATAATTAATTTTGATGGTAGAATAAGGGAGATTACACTTGAAAACAAGTGATTTTATAAGACGATTAGATATTCGATTTGATACATATTCTTTAAAAGAAGATTGGTTTAATTTAGTTGATAATAATTTATTGGACGGGAAGATTAAACATAATCAGATAGGATTAACTCACACTAAAGATTGTGAGGAAGATAATAAATGGTATCAAGGAGTTGGAAGTTTACTTTGGGATGAAAGTTGGGGTCTAAAAGAGAGAGATTTTACCGAAGTCAATATTGAATTAGAAAAGTTATGTCCGTATTTGTGGAAAGTTTGTAATGAGATGAAATCAAAATTTCCTATTGGAAGGATACGGATAATGACTATGAAACCAAATACATCATATCCTATACATAAAGATTTTGAAAGAAGGTGGCATCTTCCTATAATAGCACCACAAAATAGTTTTTATTATGTTCGAACAAATGAAATGAATACATTTAGTGATGATGTATTAGAAGATTCACATGGTATTGGGTTTCATATTCCAGAAAATGGATTTGTTTATGAAACAGAAAATAGTTATTCGCATACTGCAGTAAATACATCTTCTCAGAGGAGTAAAAATTCACGAGACAGAGTTCATTTGTTATTTGATGAGGCAATTAATTAACGATTTGGAGAATAACTAATATATTTATAGTTATGAATAATTTAATATCTTTTGGTTGTAGTTTTACATTTGGTGATGAGTTAGATGATTTACCAGATTGGTATGAAGATATGGAAGATGAGAGAAATTTCATGCCACACAAATTGAAATATCATAAACCTTCTAAAAAAAGTTATCCTTATATTATGGGGAATTTATTAAATTGTAAGGTTGAGAATTATGGTTGGAGAGGTGGTAGTAATGATAGAATTTTTAGAACATTTTTTGACCATGTTTTAAATAACAAGAAAAATAGTATTTATGTAATTCAATGGACATTTCCAGATAGAACTGAATTTTGGTCAAATAAAAAACAATTTTATGTTGGTGTAGTACCTACTTTAATAGATAAGGATGAATACACAAAAGAACATTATTTAAATTATCATGATGAAAATGATGTTTTAAGTAGGTTGGTTAGGTATATTTGGTCGGTGGATGCTATTTGTGAGAAAAATAATCATAAACTTTTACAATTTATGCCAATAGAAAATAATCTTAATGGCTTATCAGATACAATTTTAAATACAGATGAAATTATGAAAATAGTTGATTATCAAGTTCATCCAACTGAAGAAGGACATAAAAAGTTGGCGGAATATTTAACACGAGAAATTAATGAAGAATAAAGGTCTATTCGACCACATCACACACATCACACAAAAACAGACCAAAGGGTATTGGGATTCTCTAAACGAAACAGAGAAGAAGCAATGGTCTAACTATATGATACATAGATTTTTATCTATGAAGATGGAGTATGTGGATATCGTAAATGAGTTTCAGAGATACAATTTGAAACCAAAAGAATTATATAAGTTATACACTAATGTTCTTCCAAAGAAGAAAGAATGGTTAAAGTATGTTAAAGGAAAAAAGACAATGAAATATGAAAAATGGTTATTAGAAGTAGTGGCAAAATACTATGAATCGAGTCTTAAAGAGGCACAAGAATACACGGATGTATTTTATGCCACCGAACAAGGTAAGGCAAATCTGAAAACGATACTGCAGAAATTTGGAGTAGAACCAAAGGAGATTAAGAAACTTAATCTACCATGATTTATTCTTCAAATGAGTGGGATACACTAAAAGAGGTTTATGTTGGTATAGTTGATAGTCTGAATAATCCTGACCACGATAAGGATTTACATTGCATAAATTATGCAGACAGAGAAGAAATGTTGGGTGTAAAAGAGGGTTTATATCCTAAACAAGTAATTGAAGAAACAAATGAAGATTTAGAGGAATTAGTTTCTACTCTGAAGTCTTTTGGAATTAAAGTTAAAAGACCTAAACCACAAGATAATCAATTATACTTTTCTACAACAGAATGGTGTACTACTGGATATTATAATTATTGCCCGAGAGATAGTGTGGTAGTTATTGGTGATACAATAATCGAAACACCCATGACTTTGAGGTCAAGATACTTTGAAACATTTTCATTTCGTGATGACTTTATTGATTATATGAAAAAGGGTGTAAGATGGGTATCAGCACCAAAACCAAGATTAAGAGATGATTGTTATCAAAGAGAAAATTTAGAAAAACTCACACTTACGGAAATAGAACCAATCTTTGATGCAGCAAATATTTTAAGGTGTAATGATGATATATTATACTTGGTTTCAAATACAGGTAATAAGTTAGGGGCACAATGGTTACAGAATTTTCTTGGAAGTAAATATAGAGTTCACATTTTAGAAAATATGTATTCACATTCTCATTTAGATTCTACAATGGCATTATTGAGAGAAGGATTATGTTTATTAAATCCTGATAGAGTTAATGAAGATAATATGCCAGAGATATTAAAATCTTGGGATAAGATTTGGTGTACCGATGTTGTGGATATAGGATATTATCCAAATTACAATCATGCTTCAAAATGGGTAGGAGTTAATTTAATATCCTTAACTCCGAATTTAGTTATATGTGATGAAAGTCAGAAAGAATTACATAAACAATTGTATAAGAATAATATTGAAGTAATACCGATGAAACTTAGACATGCTAGAACACTCGGTGGAAGTTTTCATTGTGTGACTTTAGATATGGTGAGGGAAAATTAATGTCATATTTAAAAATAGGAGATGTTGGTTGGAGTATAGAGGATACAGGTTTTGGAAATAGATTTCAACTTTGGACGGTTGCTTACGAATTAAATAAGTTTAATGATTTTAAATTTACAATTCTTGTTGAAGAGGAGATGTGGAAAGAGTTAAAATTTTTAGATTTCCCTTATACAGAAGTTTCAACTGATAGATTTCATAATTTGGATTATTCTTCAACCATAGATTTAAGAACTAATTGGTTAAAATCTTTAGATGAAAGTAAAAATTATCATCTTCTTTCACCCGATAAATGGGATAAATGGCCACCTTTCGAAATAGAACCAAGTTTTTGGGATAAACATGCAGATAAGTTAGTTTTGACGGATAAAAATTTAGAAAGTAAAATAAAAAAATTAGTTAAGGATAGAGTGGGTATTCATATAAGACATTGGCCTACACCTGAACAGCTTAATAAATTTTACTTTCGAGATGAAGATGAGATACCAAGATATGATTATAAAACAAAAATGAAACGAGTGAAGTCTGAAATGAAAAAATTTGAAAAGAAAGGATTTCATAAATTTTATATAAGTTCAGATTGTACTTATGATGAACCAGGTAAAGGGCCCTTACTTCCAAACTTTTCACTAAAACATCAATGGTTATCTGAAATTTATGATGAGTTTGATGTAGTAGATTATAGAGATATTTTAAGTACTGAAAAGGAGATTTCAAAATTCATCGGTCATTTTGAAGTAAGGGATAATAATAATTCTAATTGGATTAAGGTTTTAGATATTGATAAAGAGGGTATAGTAAACATATTAAAGGTAAAGATGGATAAAAATTCTAAATCAGACATTTTATATAAAGATTTACTCAATGATTTATATGATGTGAAATTAAAGAGAGATGTAATAGACCTATTTTCTCTGATTTATAGTAAAGAATTTATTAGATCAAATGAAACAGGTCCTTTTTCAAGTTGGACTGATTATGTTGAGAGTTATAGAGAATTATGGCAAGAGTAAATTATGAAACTCTCGGTAAAATCATTGATGTAGATGAGAAAGACTTAGAGTTCGAAAGGGTTACAAATTCAATAGATGTAGTAGATAGAGAGTATGGTGTAGAAGTCATATTCGATTATTACAGGCGTCATGGATTTCCCCACTACAAAATTCGTGAAGATGAAAAACACGAACATATGAGGAAACTCAAAAAGTTTGATATTGATACAATATTCATTGATAATCAGATAGTCCAAACTATGCATTGTTTGAGATTGGCTTGGTCATACTTTCCACACTTTTGGTCAGTAAGGTGTGGTCATTCAAGAACATCACCGATGGAAGCATTTACTGATGATAAGATATTCAAGTCAGTTATTACAAAGTGTTGGAATTGGGAACAGAAACATTACAAGGGCGAGGACCCAAATGGAGAGAGAAACAAGTTCCACGAAAATAGACTTAGACAATCTTTGAAGTTATATTCAGGTGTTCAAGCAGTATCCAATTTCAGACCGACAGCAGCAAAACTAATCTACGAGAAGTTTGGTGGTGATGGAACTATTTGGGATATGAGTTGTGGTTGGGGTGGACGATTACTTGGGTTTCTTTCATCATCCAACACCAAACATTACATAGGAACTGAACCATCTTCAAAGACTTACAAAGGTTTATTGCAGATGAGCGAAGAATTTGGTTATATAAATAAAAAAGTTGATATATATAAACAAGGGAGTGAGGAATATCTTCCAAACAAATCTTCTCTCGATTTGTGTTTTACTTCACCCCCGTACTTTGATACTGAAAAGTATTCAGACGAGTCCACACAAAGTTATAAAAAGTTTCCTACTCAAGATGAGTGGGTAAATGGGTTTTTGAGAAAGACCATAGAAAATTGTTACTATGGATTAAAAGAAGGTGGTTATATGTTATATAATATAGCAAACACACCAAAGTATAAATTCATAGAAGAAGAAACAGTAAAGATTTCAAAAGAATTGGGTTTTACCCAAGAAGAAACATTACAATTGACATTATCAAGTGTAATGGGAGCAGGTTATAAATATGAACCAATATTCGTTTTCAAAAAGGAGAAAAAATGACAGATAGATTATTGAAAGTAGATTATGCAAATATGAGTGGCTTAGATAATGAAACACAAATACTATTTAAAAATTTAGAGTGGGGAATTAATATAAATTCAAACACTATGTATTTGACTTATGAAATAGACCAAGACCAATTATATGCAGTAATGACAAGATTTGATAATTTTATCAAATATAATAAAGATAAAGATATAAATTTAGTATTGTCATCTTATGGTGGTGATGTTTACGCAATGTTAGGAACGATTGATTATTTCAAGACTTTACCAGTAAAGGTTAATACTCATTGTGTAGGAGCTTGTATGTCAGCAGCCGCTGTGATATTAGCATGTGGAACGGGTAAGAGAACTATGAGTAGAAATTCTACGGTGATGGTTCACGAAGGTTCAGCATTTGAAGTTGGTAAAACTTCTGATGTATTAAAAGGAGCAGACCACCTAAAAAAATTACAAACAAATATAAATCGTATTTTAGGTGAAGTTACGAATAAATCACAAGAGTTTTGGGAAGGTGTATCCAAACAAGATACTTATTTAACAGCAGATGAGTGTTTGGAATACGGAATAATTGACGAAATTACTTGACTTTTACATTAATTATTCGTAAATTCCAGTATAAGATAAGGAGATAATATGCCAAAGGCAATTAAAGAATCAAGTACAAAGAAAGAAGTTAATTCTTATTTGACAGGCAACCACGGCGACATTGTAACATTGATGGAACAAGAGTGGCCAGAGATGACCAAAGAATTTAAAAGATTACAAAGAGAACAATATGAATTGTTCTGTCACAAACAACACGATTACGGTCCAGGTAACATAAGTGTTGGAACACAATTACAAACACCTGATGAGATACATTTATCACTTACAGGTTTATGGTTCAGAATGAATGATAAGATACAGAGGTTAAAAACTTTACTTATGGGTAATAGAGATAACGCTGTAGAAGGTGAACCTATGGAAGATGCTTATCTTGATGTTTCAAACTATGGAATAATGGCGACAATCGTTAAAAACGGAAAGTGGGGTAAATAATGTATAGATATGATTGTGAAGTAGGATTCTATGAATCAGAATCATATATCGGATTGATGTGGGAAATATTAAAACATCGAACCTGGCATTTATTTACACACGGAAAGTGGATGGATTAGGAGATTAAAATGAGAACAGCAAAATATTTTA
>Ga0080013_1006539_pt1 | contig 10338 bp, 11 predicted proteins | sample ETNvirenome_6_85_FD_69236 | JGI IMG/M metagenome (GOLD analysis project Ga0080013, IMG submission 69236) | Marine viral communities from the Pacific Ocean - ETNP_6_85 (SPADES assembly) (version 2) | ecosystem: Environmental > Aquatic > Marine > Oceanic | place: Pacific Ocean | collected 2013-06-19
TCGCAAGCCTTGTGGATTCGGTCCTTTTAAAGGAGGAATCTCTTTCCATTTCACATGCTGCATATTTTTAACTAACGTTGGGTTTTTCATTTTTTCTTTAATAAACTCACTATTCCACCATCAAGGTACGAGACTCTTCCGCCTGTTTTCTTTTCTAACATAAAGTTATCTGCAAAATAATCCATCTTATCCTGATATGTTAAATATTCATTAAAATCATCATAGGTCCATCCCCTTTGAGCATCGGGATTTAAAACAGGTTTTCCCATATATTGTAAACCTTCAGGACGTTGTACAGTTTTTCCCTTATAGCTTAAATTAGGATCAATATACACGCCCCAATTTTCTAACATCTGATCCATCTCAGCTTTTTGATAATCAGGAAATTTATCTTCCATTTCTCTTTGTCTTACTCGCTCTCTTTTTTTAGCTAATTCAGGAGTATCACCTTGTCCCCATTCACCATATTCAATCGCTCTTTGACCCTGCTCCGTTTGTTGTTTTTCTAAAGCCGTTTGATAGGCTTGCCAATCAGGGGTTCCTTCTTTAGTTAAATTATTCAATCGTAAAATTTCTTCTTGAAGTTCTTTAAGTCTTGCCTGACCTTCAGCAATATTTGTTCTCGCTCCTTCCTCATCATATCCATATCCCATTCCTTGTTGAGATAGACTAATAGCATTTTCTAATTGAGAATATTCAGCTCCTGCTGCATCTAATGCAGCTAAGTTATCAAAATATCTTTGAACAGTTTTATTTTGTCCGCTTAATTCTTTTTCAATTTCTCCCTCAGGTCCTTCCCAGACTCCTGTTTTAAAAGGTTTGATTCCATACTTTTTCCATAGCTCTGTATCTTTAACAACATCAGGAACCATCTTTTCTAAAATTTTAGGAAAGAATAAATTCTCTCTTGCCTGTTCATCCGTTTCTCCCGAACGCTTTCCATATTCATAAAAAGTTCCTTCGATCGCAGCCTCAATTAACCAACCTACCGGATGATCGAGTCCTAATCCTGAAACTCCTCTACGCACTAAATTACCAAACCCTTTAATTTTTTTCATGGCATTAACTGCATTTCTATTTTTCATCACTGCACCCGCACGCTCTTCTGGCGTGTTAGACATCATTTGTTTTTTATTTTCCTCAATAGCATTTCTCATGCAATCATTAAAACCTCCATCATCAAAACCAATTCTTCCACCTTCGGCTTTACCTTTCCATTGACATTTAGTTCCGATTCCAGCTTTTTGGTAAGCTTTAAAAATTTGATTTGCTGTATTTTTATTAAAGGCAGCAGCTTTTACCGCAGCCTTTACACGTTCAGGTTCAGTAGATTTAACCCCCACCATCACATCATCAAGTTTATGACGAATCCCTCCAGGTAATTTATTAATTTCATCGATAAAAGTTGCTTTATTAATAGTTCCAGCTTTATATTGTTTTTCTAGATCTTTTAATTTTCTATTAGCAACCCGAAAAGCAGGTTCTACTTTGTAAGGATTTTTTGCCACTCCTTCTGTATGATGAGCCTCTGTCATAGCGTAACCTGGTTCCATATTCTTTTTCCAACGAGCAATTTCTTTTTTTGTAGGTTTTCGTTTACGTCCTTCGTCTCTTAAAATTTTTGCTTCTAAATCTTGCATTAACAATTTATCTCGAACCAAGGTGCTTAATCGTTTGCCTGCAAACAGTCGTTGATTATCCATTACCGCAAGATCATAGCCTTTGGTATTACGAGCAAAGAATCCTTTTCCAAACGCATTATCCACGTCCGCTTGTAAATTTCCCCATTTAAAATTTTGTTTGCCTTTTGGAGCTTCTGTATCCACAAATTTTACTCTCTTCCAAGCCTGCACTCCATTTTTATCTTTTTTATACCAATCTACATAACCATCAGCGTCTCGAGGAAGATTACCATCCGCAAACTCTCCCACAATTTTAATTCTATCTCCCTTGGTCGACGCTCTATAAAAACTATACCAAAGTTTTCCTTCATTATTTCCTCCCGTAGGGAATCGTCCCGTACTCATGTGCCATTTTTCATTAGCTATTAGTTGGTTTGCTCTTTTTCTTAATGTAGATTCATTTCCCCCATACACTTGTAAAAACTCTTTACCTCCAGTATTATCTCTAATTATCTTTTTAACTTCAGAAAGTGGACGTGGTTCAACATTTGTAGAACCCACTTCTTTAGTAATACCTAGCTCATCTTGTCTATTGTTAATTGCTGATACACTAAATTTTCCTATCCACTTATGACCTTTGGATGGTTTTGGTCGATAATTTGTTTCTGTATTTAAAAATTCTGCAAATTGTTTATTAGTTTTAGCAATGTGTTCAGGATCAAAACGTAATTCTTTAAATTTCTTGTTTGTTAAAAAATGAGGAAACATTTTTTCCATTGTGTCATCTCTTAAGGTCATAAGAATATCTAAATTTTCAGGGGTCGCTTTTAAAGCTTTAGATACTCGTTTATAATCTTTACTTCCTCTTTTTCCTGTATAAACATCAAATTGATACAGCCATTGTCCTTTAATATCAGGATTGGGAATTAATTTAATTTTCTCAGGAAGATTTTTTCTCATCATATTAACTTGATTCTTGGTTAAAGGTTTAGCCCCATACTCACGTCCAGCTGCATCTATTCCTCTTTTTTCTTTTCCAACTCCTGTTACACCCTGATACCCCTGTCTCCCTGGTCCAGGTTGCACGAGTTGTGGAATATGACCGCCTTCTGCATTGGGTCTTCTTCTCATCTCATCGGTAATTTCAAAATCTTCTAGAATTTTAGTATTGCCTACTGATTGATCTTCAGGATCCCACCAATTGCCTTCTTCCCAATTATAAGTAGGTTTTTCAGCCAGAGAAACACGTTCTTTATTTCTCCATTCGGCATTGGCGACTTTAACTAAGTCGTCCCAAACGCCTCTTGAATTTTTAGGTTCTGGATGATGAATCCAGTCTTGAGCCATTTTCCAATGTGCTACTTTCATTATTCTCCTAACATGTGGGCTAAACCACCTGAAGCTCTTTTTAATAAATTCATATCCAAATTAGAAGCCGCTTGTGCCGCTTGCATAGCTTCTTCATAACTCAATCCTTCTTCCATATACATTTGAATTAATTGTTGAGTATCAACCGGACCGCCTCCTGCTTTTTTAGTACGAATGGGAAGAGTCTTAACTTCATCGGCAATTTCTTTAAAGAACTCGTGAACTTCTTTATCAAGGCCTTCTTCCAGATCTTTCATTTTACCATCCATATCCGGGTAAACCGTTCCTTCAAAATATTCATCAGGTTCTTGAAAAGATTTTTGTGTCTCCAGACCTTCATCTTTAACACCCATTCCACCTTTTTCGATTTGTATATGATTTTCTTGAGATATTCCCTCATGAGATTTTCCTGTGTAGGGATCGGTAGCCACTCCTGATTTATCACTTTTAATTTTAATATTTCCAGCTCCGTCTTCTATCACGTCCACTCCTTTGTAAGTGTGCACGGTGCTGTAATCACTTTTCTTAAATCCTTCGATAATATCTCTAGTTCCTTTAGCCTTCACCACTTCGATTAAGTCATAAACGTATTTAGGCATGCCATCTGCATCTCTAGCAATGGTTTCGGTTACTTCTTTAATAGCTTTAGGAGCGGTTTTCTGAACGCCTTTACCAATAAGAGGAAGGGCTGCTAGACCTGACATCAATTTCATAAAAGCTCGTCTGCTCATACCTCCGCCTGCGAAACCTGCTCGTTCATCATAATCTCCTGTGTCCTGAAAACGTTCATCCGCTTCATCCATTGCATGAGCCAGATGACCTTCTTTGTGTCTTCTTTGTTGTCTTTTTCCTATGGCTTTTCCTACAGTATCTCCAAAAATTTTACTAAATCCATATTTAGGACCTCCTAAAAAATAAAGACCAATTCCTTCTTTAAGAACGTTTAAAGCGTGATCATGAGGAAGGAGTTGCTCAGGGTCTGGATATTTTTGAGATAAAATGATTTTTTCCACAACATCTCTCGTGGTAGGTGTTTTCCATGTTCCCCCTTCTTTCATTCCCATTCTCGGTCGTTGTTGACCCATCATCGCTTTTTGCATCATCTGTTGTTGCATAACTCGAGGGTCCATACTTTTTGGCGCCGCGCTTGGAATGCCTTGTGGCATTTTTAACGGGTCGGGTGTGCCCATCACTTGAGGTGGGGGCGTGTCTAAATTTTGTCCTTGGTCCGGGGTCGGTGCTGCTTGACCCATGGTCCATGGACCTTGGCCAACGCCGCCTTCTTTATATTCCGCTCGACCGGGAACGCCGCTGCTACGCTCGCCTTGAGCATAGAGTGAGGGATCAGTGTACATGCCCCACGGATCAGTGACCACTCCAAATTCTTGAAGCGCCTCCGTTCGCGTGTTCGGTTCACCGAGCATATAGGCAAGGCCGCCACCAGCCATTCCACCTGGATCAAGGTCTCCATCGTCTCTAAAATCTTCTACAGTTTTCTTTTGTGTCTTTGCTTTAAACCGTTCGATAGCTTCTTTATTTTTTTGTTTTTGTCTAGCAATCCATTCTTCTTTGTTGATCGCTGTATCTAATTTTTGTTTTTTACCTTCTAAAGTCGAAAGTTTAGTTTTAGGAGCAACACCTTTTTTCACGTCTCCTTTTTTAAGTAAATCTTCAATTCCTTTACCACCCTGAATCACTTCAGGTTTCCAACCTTGAAAAGGTGGTTTTTGAGGTCCTGGTGGAACCCCTTTAGTTTTATTAAGATAATTAACTGCTGAATTCTGAATACTCATCCATTCTGAGGGCGTCATAGGTTCACGACCTGTTCGCTGAACAAACTGCTTAAACATTCTGTTTAAAATTTTTTGAAAGAAAGATGCTGCCATTATTTTCCTTTGAGTTCTCGTCTAGATTTTATTTTCCAAATCTTACGTCTATCTTTTTCAGGTAATGAATAAAATTTCTTTTGATTTGTCTTATACTGTTTTTTACTTAAAGCTTCAGAGCCATAAATATCGGAAGCTTCTTGAGCATAGTTCTCAGAAGTTCTACCTCTACTTTTTTTCATCTTACGATTGATGGCATCAATACGTCTATCTTGCCATGTGTCTGCAAGTTTAGTTTTACTAGGTGTTTTAATTATAACTGTACGTTTTTTAGGAGAAGAAGGTCCACTGATAGTCAATGTTTTCTTCTTCTTACCAAGAAGTCCTAAACCTTTTTTTGCTATTCCAATTCCTGCCATTAATAATAAACCATTTTTCTGGGCTCTTGTTTCTCATCTTTGTAATCTTCCGGGTGCTGAATCAGACCGCCCTGTCTAAAACGCATTACCGCTTGAGTCATTGAGTCAACTAAGTCATCATTATCGCCAAAAGGAAAAGCTGCGCACTCTTCTATCACTTCCTCAGCGAATTTTGTCTCAGGTGCCCATACCATACCACTTTCAAAGACGGGAGCGCAACTATTAACTCTTACATGTTTATCGTTCCCTTTACTAGGGGTAAAATTGACGACTGGGATATCCATTTGTCTAAGTTCGTACGTGAGAGGTAAACCTGAAGCCTTCGCTTCCACAATAACCATCTCAGGTTGCCAGTATTTATATTGTTCGAGAGCTTTTCTTCTGAGTTCTGGAAATTCATACCGATCTTTAATCGCATCGAGCAAAATAAGATGTAAGGGTGAGTCTTGATTAGGATAAAACAATCCCCAAGTCGTAATTGCACTAAAATCGGCCGTTTCTTTTTTCATAAAGGCAGTATCATAACTTTGAATGACATAATGCAGCTGTGGAATCCAATCATGCTTCCAAACTTTCCACCATTCTCGTTTAATAATGGCTCCTTCATCAGAAGTTGGACGTTGCATCCATTGAGCATTCCATTTAGCAACCGGAAGGGTCGCTTTTACTTTTTCTAATTCGTCTAATTTCCAATATTCAGGCCAAACGGCTTGTTCTTCTGGTCCGTTATCCAAGATTGCTGGAAATTCGACCACTTCCCACTGATCTCCCTTCACTTCTTTTTGAGCTTTGAGTAATTGAGCCGTTAAATCCTTCGTGGACCAACGAGTCATAACTAAAACAATCGAAGCGCCGGGCTGAAGACGTTGTCTAGGACCTGAAGTATACCATTCATAAGCACTTTCAAGAGCTGTTTCTGACATTGCATCTTGTTCCGAGTGTGGATCGTCAATAATTAGTAAATCTGCACCTCTTCCAGTGATTGCTCCACCTACACCAGCTGCAAAATATTCTCCACCTTGGGCAGTTTCCCACCTTCCGGCAGCTTTTGAGTCTTCTTGTAGTCTAGTTTTAAAAATTTTGTGATATTCTGGAGAATCAATTAAATTTTTTGCTTTACGACCGAAACGAATTGCTAATTCTCCAGTGTGAGTTGCTTGAATTATTTTTAATTTTGAATTTCTACCTACCATCCATGCAGGAAGGAGGTAAGATGCAAATTCTGATTTTGTATGACGGGGTGGCATATTCACAATTAAGCGCTTTAGCTCTCCCGATGCTAATTTATTAAATTTTTCTGCGATGTGTCGGTGATGGGACCCTTCTATAAATTCTGGCCACACACACTTAACAAAAGATAAAAAGTCTGTCTTGGCTCGATTCTGTATCTTTTTTTCTGCATGCATGACTTGAAGTCTTTTAAAAGTCCTTCTGACATCCGCAGGTAATTTACTTATATCAACCTGATTCAAGTTCATGGTACCAAAAAGTTTTTACCATGACTGACACTCTAAATCAAGCAATTCAACCTAAAGTAGTGGGACCCCTTTTTAAAAATGGGGTATCGACCTTTTTCCTGCGAAGCAATTTGGGATTGGGTTTGGTACCTCTATTGATCCAAGGTACGCGGTCCAACCCCCGCGAGGGGGTTGGACCAAGAGCCGAGGCGCGCGAGCGCCTCGACCATTGTGATTGTTAGTCTAATAAAGTCATGTAAGCTTTGGGGTTCATTCTACTAAACTTACTAATTCCTTTTGTCATACTACTATAGTTCTCTGTAATCTCATCTTGCTTGATTTGAGTATACAGCGCATGTTCTTCTGGTGTTAACATCTCTGATTCTCCAGAGTATGGATTAATTGTTTTTATTTTATCTGTCATAATAGTAATCCTATCAAATCCCATAACCAATGTCAAAGTGAGAGCCGCGCGCCGCAAGGCGCGCGACCTTTAGTTATGGACGAACTAAATTGTCATCGTTGTATTGTTCTTGTGTCATTGGTAGTTCTCTATCAGTTAGAGTATTCCACCAATATAATCTTGGCTCATTGTTCTCCATCTGCCAACTAAATCTCTCCATCTTTCGCCACGCATTTTCTTCTGTTAGTTTAATTGGCTCGTGTATTCTTCCGAAGTGATTGACAGCCTGGTCGCCGAACTTCGCAAACCAATCATCTTGACATCTCATTGAACACGCATTGCCGCCAAGATTATAAAAGCTAGAACGTCTACGCGTTTGATAATGCTTGTTGCCTTTAGGACCGCGGATGCGGTCCTTAGTTCTGTAAGTATGACACAAAGGTCCTTGGCAATATATCATTGTATTGTCCTTGCTTTCATTGTCTTGGAATAGGTAGCGAATTCTGGGCTATCTTTCACAATGTCCAATAGTTTATCGAAAGTTAATAAACTCATAACCCACATCATTTCTTTTGTACTTAAATGTTTTTGTACTGTGTTTATTCTTTCAACTGCTTTGTCCAAGTTAGGTGCGACCTCATTAACATACGCAACAGCCGAAAGTATTTTCGGCTGTAGATAATTTGGCAAAGCTTTTATTTCTTTCCAATCTTTCATTTTTTCCCTTTCTTATAAGTTAGGTCAAATGTTTCATTGACTTGGTGTGTTGCATAATTAAGACCAAAGAAAAAACCCATATATAAAAGTCTTTTTTCTTCTGGGATATGCATTTCAATATAATCAATCGCCTCTTTCTGTGTTTTGAAAGTGCGAAACATTTTATTGGTTTCTAGTTTTATATCAGCCATTATAATATCTCCCAATTAGTTGCGTATCTATAACCTTGTTTTTCAATATCCCAATAATGTAAAAATGGTCTATTGTCTTTCTGTCTATTTCCAATACCTCTACAAGTATCAGTAATAATGCCGAAACGTCTTACTTCTTCGCCATCATTTTTAATGTATTTGATTTTAAACTTTTTATTAGTGTCCATCTTTCGTCCTTTCTGTTGTTATTAATATTAGGGATAATACTTGATTATCCCTAATATGTCAATACCCTATTTCTGGGCTTGTTGTTGCTCGTATTTTATTCTAGCCGCAATTTTATCCTCCCTTGTTTGAGTTTTATTCTTCATGCCTTTTAACATTTGAGCCGCATTTTTAGGATTGTAAATCATTAGACCAGAACTATTACATCTAATAATTTCCGCCTCATTCATTGTCAATCCGCTTTCAGTTGCGAACTCGATTGCCTCATCAAGATATTTATAACCTTTGATTACATCTTTAATGAATTTCGTTTGCTCTAAAACTGATTTAATCCATTTATAATGTGCCATGATTAATTGACCTTTAGCTTGTTGCCAGATTACAAAAGTTTGAAACTCGGCTTTTGAAACAGGGATTTGTCTATCTCTACAATACTCACGACCAATTAAATCCAACTCATAGTCATTGTTCCAATCTCTTGCGTGTGAGATTTCATTTCCCTTGCCACCAGAATATCCAAGTGCTTTCTCATTTGCGTCATTGAATTTAGTTTGGTGTGGATTTGATTGTTTGCCCTCCATTTCAATATTGATATCTGGATTGCAATTCTCTTTTGCTTTTAACTCATCACGAAAATAAGCATAAGCAAAATCACGTGATTGTGGACTATAACTATCAATGTCGTCTTGTTTATCAACTCCATCAACATCACCATTTAAACGAAAATCAAAATGCTTTGAAACATATTTGTCATCACTTTCTTCATGGTAGTCATCACCCCTCCAACCACCAACTTCTTCTTCTCTTGATGGTGCGTCTTTCTTCGCCATATAACCAAAATGAAAGCAACTATCTTTTGCGATAGTATTCACATTAGGATATTTATCTTGTAAGTAATGTGCCATCTTGACATCATCTTTTGGATATTGTCTTTCAACACATTGTTGTGCTAAAGCCCACGTAGCATTTTGCTTGTCTAAAAAACTCTCTCTTAATTGAAAGAATTTTTCTTTCTCTTGCGTTTCTTCTTGTTCAAGATGTACTCGCATACGATTTGCGATCTTGTTTCTGTACTCTTGATTTAATCTTATTCTTGACATTTCGCCCTTTCTGTTAATTGTTTAAAAATAAAGTTTTACACCCTTGACATCTAATTGTCAAGGGACTATATAGGATGAATAGAAAGGAAACAAATGGACTATAATATAATAATGTTAATTGGACTTGGTTTAATAACTGGTGGTTTTTTATTGTTCATCTATGCTGAGCATAAAATAAGACAATGCGATAAAGAATTATGGAGACAAAAACACTTACATACATCATTTATGAGACATAAAAATGCTGGTAGATAGTATTTGGTTTTATCCAATTTTAGGGATTGTCGGTTTGGCAATACTATATTGGTTTAATTAAACTTGAGCCCTGATCCTTTGTGGACGGCTGGAAGTCAACATGCAAGGGATCTGGGGTCAAGTTCTATTGTAGTTCTAAGCAACAGTGAACGCGCGTTGCGCAATAGAACTAGGCCACCTTGAGCCCTGATCTCACAATGAGATATCTTCTAGAGTATCTCGTGAGATCTGGGGTCAAGTACAGAGTTAATTACTCTTAAGCCCTGGTCGACCGGTAAACAATTGCCGCTGGGCTTCAGCGTACTTGGCCTGAAAAAATTATAAAAGAAAAAAGCTACAAGCTCCAAGCTGCAAGCTGCAAGCTTGACAGCTGGTCCCGGATCATGTAGGATGAAATTAGAAAGAGGTACATATGTTTGAAAAACCAAAAAAGAAAAAAGTTAAATGGCACGGCCAGACTGTGGTCCTGCCCTTCGATTGCAGTGTATACGAAGAGAAGACTGTGAAAATTAAGAATCGATTCACAGGTGAAGAGACAGAGATGCCAGGTTACGCGGCGTCAGTCTATGATACCATCATCGGGGCCGAACGGTTTAAAGCCTGGGACATTGTCCGGGCAGGGCTCGACTGGTTCAAGAAGTACTTTCCAAAACAATATATGGTGGTCCTTGATTAGATCAAAACATAACGATTTATTAAATTACTTCGTCCACGATAAGCGGGATCTCAGTCCCGCTTACGTTAAGAAGTGCGAACGCTTCCTGTGGTCCCTGAGGAATGCCGGGCTCGTCACG
>Ga0080013_1006540_pt1 | contig 10337 bp, 15 predicted proteins | sample ETNvirenome_6_85_FD_69236 | JGI IMG/M metagenome (GOLD analysis project Ga0080013, IMG submission 69236) | Marine viral communities from the Pacific Ocean - ETNP_6_85 (SPADES assembly) (version 2) | ecosystem: Environmental > Aquatic > Marine > Oceanic | place: Pacific Ocean | collected 2013-06-19
TGGAGCTTACACTGTTCAATTTAAAACAGCTTCGGGATCAGGTGACACTGTTACATGGTCTACTACAGATAAAGGATTTAAACTTATATATGTTGATGGCGCTGGAAGTAATCCAAGTGTTATAGATGTTTTTGCTACTTTTTCAGGAATTACATTAAACAACAATAACCCATTAACATTAAATGATGCTGATAATAATGCTTATGTTGCTATAGATGCACCTGCAACAGTAAGTGGTTCTTATACTCTTACTTTACCTGCAGCTGTGGCTGGAGCAGCAGATTATGCTTTAACTAGCACAGATGGATCTGGAAATACTCAGTGGACAGCAACATCAACTTTTGGTATATCAACAGGAAAAGCTATTGCAATGGCAATGATTTTCGGTTAAATAAGTATAGGAGTTAAATTATGGCAAACCCGAATATAGTATCAGTTTCAAGTATCTACGGAGAATCCGTAGGTTGGAATTTAACAGCAACAGTTACAACAACTTTGTTTACAGTTGCAGCTGACAAACTTATAAAAATAAATAGAATGACAGTTGCAAACGTTGACGGATCAAGTGCCGCAACTTTTAATTTATATATTGACACTGGCGCACAAACGTCCGCTGGTGGTACTGTTGCTTCTGGAGCAGCAGATATATATTTAGCAAAAGTTATTTCCGTCCCTGCGGCATCAACATTAGTTCTTGTTGATACTCCAATTTATATGAGAGAAGCTGACATACTAAAAGGTGGGGCAAGTGCTGCATCTGATTTAGATTTATTTATGTCTTATGAAGTATTAGATGACGCATAGAAGGATTTATAGACTATGGCTCATTTCGCTGAATTAGAATTAAAACAAGACCCAACAGGTTTCACTACTGAAGACAAGTACATTGTCAAAAGAGTAGTTGTTATAGGAAATGATATACCTGCAGCTAATGGCACTATTGAACAACATGACATGCATGAAGACGGAGAGTTTCATTGTAAAAAACTTTTCAATGGTGGTATCTGGAAACAAACATCTTACAATAATAAATTTAGAAGTAAATATGCTGCAAAAAGCGCAGTGTATGATCCTGTTAATGATGTATTTTATGGACAACAACCACACGCATCTTGGACATTAAATACAACAGATTGGAGATGGGAAGCTCCTGTTACTGTACCTACAATGGAACAATGTCAATATACTCACGCAGATGGAAACCCAGCTACTTATAGAGTAGAGTGGAGTGAAGCTAATCAACAATGGTTAGGCTTTGAAAAAGAAGGTGCTCAATTTGAATGGGATCCAGATACATCTTCTTGGAATGCTACGGGAGGCTAACCCATGGCCGGTGTAAATAAAACTAATCCTAAAGGAAATATAATTGGAGTATCTAACTGCGCTTCATTTGGAAAAGATAAAATTACAAAAACACTTGCAACTGGAACCGTTACTATTGGATCCGGAACAAAATTAGTTGACACTGCTATTGTCGCCGGTGGCGGCGGTGGTGAAAGTGGCGGCGGTGGAGCTGGTGGATTAAGAACAATTCAAAATTTATCAATATGTGGAAACGTACCAGCAGTAGTTGGTGCTGGCGGAGCTGCTGGAGCTGTTGGAGTTGATTCAAGTATTACAATCGGTGGTGTAACATACACTTCTGATGGCGGTGGAGATGGTGGAGCTAGATGCGGAGTTGGTGGAGACGGTGGATCAGGCGGAGGCGGAGGCGCTTGCGGACCTAATCCAGGAAAAGGAACTAACGCAGATAGTGGAGGAGATGGTAATACACCTGCAACAAGTCCTGCTCAAGGATATGATGGTGGTAATACACCTTCATCAACTTATCAAGCTGCTGGTGGCGGTGGCGGATCTAGTGCTGTTGGAGCAAATGGTACTCAATCAGGAAGTGGTGGAGATGGCGGAGCCGGTGGAGCTGGAACAAATATTTCACCAATATTTGGTACTGGTGTTGGAGTATGTGGAGTAATCGCTGGTGGTGGCGGTGGCGGTGCAAACGTACCTGCTGTCGGTGGCGGAACTGGTGGAGCTGGAGGACCTGGCGGTGGTGGAGCTGGAAAAGGACCTGGATCAGGCGGAGCTGGAGTTGAATACACTGGAGGCGGTGGCGGCGGAGCTGAATATGATCCTGCGCCAAGTGGCGGCGGTGCCGGCGGAAAAGGTGTAGTCATTACAAAAGAATTAAACAATAACAGAGGTGTTTGGCCTTTGTCACAACAATATAATGCAGTAAAATGCAATAGCTGGCCTGACGGAACAGTTATACAATCAGTAACATTAGATTATTTAGTAGTAGCCGGTGGCGGAGCTGGAAAAAGTTTTGCCGGTGGCGGAGCTGGAGGTTATAGAGCTTCTGGTTACGGACCTTCACCATTACGAGGATGTGCACTAAGCGTATGTTCATCTTCTGATTACACAATTACAGTTGGAGCTGGAGGTGGAAACGCTTGTGGAACAGTATATCCTCCACCATGTGCATCTGACCCAGATGGTTCTGGTGCTGGTTATGGACAGGTATCATCTATTAAAAACGGATGTACAGTAATTATTCAATCATCAGGGGGAGGTTATCCATTAAATGCAAGTTGTGGTAGCCCATGGAATGCAAATAATGGACAAAGAGGAGGACCTGGAGGATCAGGTTCTGGAGGTTATGCTTCTCTTATTAGTGCTAAAAGACCAGGTGGATCTGGTAACTCTGGAAGTTTTTCACCACCAGAAGGAAATGATGGTGGAAGTGGAGCCTATCCAGATAACAGAGGTAGTGGAGGCGGTGGCGGTGCCACTGCAGCAGGATCAGCAGGATCAGGATATCCAGGAGCAGCCGGAGGAGCTGGAGCACCAAACGAAATTACAGGATCAGATGTATCTTACGCCGGTGGCGGAGGTTCTGGTACAGATAGAGGTTACCCAGGTTCTAACCCTGGAACCGGAGGAGATGGTGGCGGCGGAAACGGCGCTGGAGGTGCCCCAAGTAGTTTAGCTACATCAGGAGCAGCAAACACCGGAGGCGGTGCTGGCGGAGGTACTGGTGGACCTACAGATTATGGAGCCCCTACATACATGTCTCCATGTGGAAAATCAAAATATGGATCTAGAGGTGGATCAGGAGTAGTTATTGTAAGATCACCTGCAGGACACCCATTAAGTGTCTCACCAGGAACTAACTCAGTTGCTTGTGTTAGCGGTGACACAGTTGCCACATTCACAGTTTCTGGCACCTTGACTGTAAACTAAAATTTGCTATATTGACTTACCTATGTGGGTCAAGAAATTTAGAAAGCATAAAGTTTTAAAAAATAAACTTTTATTATTAATTGATAAAATGCCATCGCATTTTAAATCTGAACATTCTTCGGTTAAATCTGATTGGTCCTTGTCAAAAGATACTGAGAGAAAATATTTAGATTTGTTTTATAGAGAAGTTGGAGACCTACTAATAGAGACAGCAAACAACTTTTATTGTAATAGCTGGAAAATACATAATGGTTGGTTTGCACAGTATCTTAAAAATAATAATCATCATTGGCACACCCATCCCGAATCTAATTTATCCGCAGTTTATTATTTAGAACTGCCAAAAAAAGAGCTAGCTACTGAGTTTAAAAATGAAGATGCAGTAAAAGTTAAAGAGGGTGATATATTATTTTTCCCCTCTTATTTATTACATAGAGCCCCCATTAATAATACAAATAAAAGAAAGACAGTTATTGCTTTTAACTGTGATTTTCATAATTAATATGAGTTTTAGAGTCATAGATAATTTCTTACCTAAGTCAAAATTAATAAAAATAACAAAAGAATATAAAAAATTAAAACACAATAGTCCGGTTAGATGGTCTAAAGAAAATTATTTAAAGAACATTTTTCTAAAAGAAGCCGCTAAGATATATAATTTTTCACGCTTTAAAGGCTTTGAAGAATGGACTCAGAATAATACACAATGCAATCCTCATATAGATAAAGACGAAGGATATTTTAATAGGACTGGAAAATTGAAATTTCCTATCTGCTCTATTATATTTTACATTGAAACAAAGGATTTAAAAGGTGGTGAACTTATATTAGAAAAAGACACTTTAGTTCCTAAGACGAATCGAATGATTATATTTAATCCTGGGATACCTCATTCGGTAAATTCTTTTAAAGGGATAAGAAGGGTTTTATTAATTAACCCTTGGTCCTATAAACCTGAAATATTTAATAATGAAACTATATAAAAACATAAATTAATGGAAAATCTTCCACTACCTAATTTTGGCGTTATCCACAGTAGATTACCAAAAGAAATATATGATTCTTTATTAAAAGAATGTTTAGCTATAGAGAAACCAAAGCCACGTGGACCTGCTTTAGATATAGATTATAAGAAAAAAATGATATCTGGTTTAACTGAAAAGGGAGTATCAGAACATTTTTTTATATCAGAAAAAAATACATTAAAGATAATTGAAGTTATTCAAAAAATGATTGATAAATATAAAGAAACTTTTCCAGGTTATTTAGATGGTATAAGATATTTAGATAAAGATGTACCTTTAGCTTTTAAAACCCCGTGGGTTAACTTTCAAAAAAAGAATGAATATTTACCACTACACGAACACGGTGGTGTGTTGTCTTATAATATTTGGATGCAGATACCAGTTGATTCAATATTTGAATATAATTACAATTCTATTATAGGAAAAAATCTAACACATAGATTAACTTTAACTAAAAAAGATGAGGGACGTATAGTATTATTCCCTGCACAATTACAACATGTTGTATACCCGTTTTATGGTACCAATAAAACTAGAATGTCTATTGCGGGTAATATACTTTTGCAAACCTAATGAAACTATATAAAAACATAGTAGAAGAAAAAGATCGTAAAAAATTATTAAAGTTTGTAAAAACAAAAGTTAAGTATTGGAATGACAAAGTCCCTGGTTTACAAACACCTATGGATTTACATACCCACCCTGAAACCCAACATTTCTATAAAAAAATTTTACAAAAATATTTCAAAGATATGTCTATACAATATTCATGGGCCAATTATTCAGAGGGGGATATCATAAACTGGCACAACCATCCAGCTGCTACAATATCAGCTGTTTACTTTTTAAAAAATCCTGATAATTTGGGTACAATATTTAGAAATGAGAAATATAGTTATGACAAAATTACATCTACAAAGTGTCCTGAAAATTCTTTATTGGTATTTGATGCAAGTAAAACACATTCACAACCCTACTCTCCTAAAAAAATTAAAAGGTATTCAATAGCAATAGATTTATTATGAATTTAAAAAACGCATACTGGTATTTTACATCTAGACTAGGAGATCGTTTTTGTGATGATTTAATAAGACACGCAAATTCTAAGAAAGAAACAATTGGAATAACTGGTGGTGTTTCTAAGAAAATTAAAAAAAGAAATTCAAAAATTAAAGAAAATGCAGATATTGCAAAACATTTAAATAAAAAAGATTTAAAAAATTTAAAGAAACACAGAGACTCAAATATAGTTTGGTTAAACGATAAATGGATATATGATCAAATTACTCCGTTCTTCCACCTTGCAAATAAAAATGCTGGGTGGAATTTTGATATTAATTATTTTGAGTCAATGCAGTTTACTAAATATAAACCAAATCAATTTTATGATTGGCACCAAGACCCAATGCCTGTGCCATATGATAATCCCGGTGACCCTAATTTTCATGGCAAGATTAGAAAAATATCTGGCATCGTACAACTGTCAGATCCAAAAGATTACAAAGGTGGGGATTTAGAAATACAACCAAGAATGCACGAAGATGCACGACACACAATAAAAACAACAAAACACTTTAAACCTAGAGGAAGTGTTATCATATTTCCGTCACATTTGTGGCATAGAGTTAAGCCCGTAACGAAAGGAACAAGATATTCATTAGTGATTTGGTCGTTAGGATATCCATTTAGATAATATGTCAAAACAAGATAATCTTCAAAACTCAATTTATTTTCAAACTCCTGTTTATCACATTGAGATTCCCGAGTGGGTAAAACATTTGGATAAGGTTTGTGATAAATATATTAAAAAAGCTAAAAAGAATAATAAAGAATCAATTAAAAAAAGAGAAAAAGATTGGAAAGTTAAAATTGGTGACGCATCTTTGTCTCATCACTCATCAAGTATGATTGGAGATCCTGATATAAAAGAGTTTCAAGACTATGTTGGAGCTACTAGTTGGAATGTTTTAGATAACTTTGGTTATGACTTATCTCAATACGAATTGATTTGGACTGAAATGTGGACGCAACAATTTGCTGAAAAAGGAGGTGGTCATCACGAAGGACATATTCATTATGACAATCACATATCTGGTTTTTATTTTTTAAGATGTAGTGAAAGAACTTCGGTGCCTTTTTTTAATGACCCTAGAAACTCTAAAGTTGCAACAGACTTACCAATAAAAGATCCTGTTGGTGTTTCTATGGCTACACCTTTAATACACTATAAACCTAAACCTGGAACAATGATATTTTTTCCTGCTTATTTAAATCATGGTTTTACCGTTGATGCTGGAGTTGATGACTACAGGTTTATACACTTTAATTTACAAGCAGTCAGAAAGTTAATAACAAATCATTTAAGAAATGAAGGACCTACAAATAAATAATATCTTTTCTTCTTTTTTAATAGAAAAAGAATTAGATTTTGATCACCATGCAGTGACGCATAAATGCCGCCATTTTTTAATGACTAGTGATGACTATAATCAAAAAAACATATTTCATAATCCAGATCTGATGGTTGAGTTTAAAGACTTGTTTGTTGAGATAGACAAGATAGCAAATGAAACACATAAACTTTTACAATACAAACAAGATACAAAACAAGTTTGTATAGATGCATGGATAAATCAACAAGGATCATTAAACACTGCTGTACCTCATCAACATCCTACAGCAGATATAGCGATAGTATATTATCCACAAGCAGAAAAAGGTTGTGATACCTTAGAACTTTTAAATCCAAATCCTAAATTACAATACGTAATGCATGAAGAAATGGTAGAACATTGGAACAATTATAATTCTTTTACTTGGAACATAATTCCTAAAACTGGTAAGGTTGTTATCTTTCCAGGTTATTTAATCCACTATGTAAAACAAGGTGATTGGAATAAGAAAAGAGTATCAATAGCATTTAACTATAAGGTAGCATGGTAAAAAATTTATTATCAATAGACATAGATTGGGTTGGTCCTCCAAGAGACGCCAAAGAATTGTTAGAGGTTTTAGTTCCTATCTTTAAAAAAAATAAATTTAAAAAAATAGTTTTAGCGCAGTCACATAGAGAAATAAATAAGATTGTAGATACTTTAGCTGAACCTGTATATTGTGTAAACGTAGACCACCATCATGACATACAATACCTACAATCTGAACCTTTAGAAGCGGGGTTCTTATCGGGTAATTGGTTAGGTCATTATATGAAAAGCGGTAGAATTACAGGGTGCACTTGGATAGCTAACTATAATTCTTCTTTTAATAGATACCAAGACTGGAGAAAAGATTTTGTCCTATTGAACAACGACGTAATAGATACTAAATTAGATATAAAAGAAATAGCAAAGTTTGATTATGATTATTTTTTTATGTGTAGATCTTTTCATAATCATGAAGAACGTAATTGGACAGCACTGCAAGCGTTTGATGCAATAGAAGTAATATTAAAGAATTTACAAAATGATAAAAATAAAAAATAACTTTTTGAATCAAAAAGATTTTAATGCAATCAAAGACATGATGTTAAGTTCAAGATTTCCTTGGTATTATAACAATACTAAAGTTGATAAAGAGGACGACGATAATGATCTTAATAACTATCAATTAACGCATACTGTTTTTGCAGATGGTCTTGTTAATTCTAGTGCTTACAATTTAATAGAACCTGTCCTGCAGAAATTAAAAGTAAAAGAAGTTATTAGAATAAAAGCTAATTTAGTACCAAGAACATCTAGAATCCACAAGTTTGAAAAGCACGCTGATCAAGACTACACTTGTAAAGGTGCTATATTATATATTAATAGTAACAATGGTCACACTATTTTTAAAGATAAGAAAGTAGCTTCTAAAAAAAATACAATAGTATTGTTTAATGCAAATCAAGAACATCAGGGAACGACTTGCACAAATGAAAAAATTAGAGTATTAATAAATTTTAACTATCGATAAAGAATGAATTGGAAAAAAGATAACTATACAATAATTAAAAAAGCCATAACTCCAGAGATGGCGGAGTTTTTAAAAATATATCTTTTAATGAAAAGAAGAGTCTTACAAACATTTACAACTATGAGATATATATCTGAGTTTAATTCTGATTGGGGTACATGGGGTGATCCACAAGTTCCGGGTACGTATTCGCATTATGGAGACATTGCTATGGAGACTTTGTTAACAAAATTAAAGCCTAAAATGGAAAAAGTTACTGGCACTAAGCTGTATGAAAACTATTCATATGCTAGAATTTATAAAGTAAAAGATATATTAAGAAAACATAAAGACAGGTTTAGTTGTGAAATATCTACGACACTTCATTTAGGTGGTGATATTAACTGGCCTATTTATTTAAATCCAAATCCAGAAGAAGGTGGCAACAACCCAACGACTGGCCAATATATGCCTTCTAAATCTAAAGGTGTTAAAGTTAATTTAAAACCAGGAGATATGTTGGTTTATCGTGGGCAATTGTTAGAACACTGGAGAGAACCATACACTGGTAATTATTCTGCACAAGTCTTTCTACATTATAATGATGTAAAAACACCAGGGTCCGAGGAAAATGCTTTGGATAGAAGACCCCATTTAGGACTACCTTCAAAATTTAAAAGAGTGGAAAAAAAGATTCCTAGATAATGAAAGATTTCCCAATTATACGAATTGAGGATTTTTATTCTTTTAAAGAAAAAGAACAGGAAAGTATACGCAGGAAAGTTATTAATCAGATAAAAAGAGCTGATTGGGATAATAACTATGTTCTTAAAGAAGACGCATTTACTGAAAACTTATATAATCAATTTGTTAAAACTGCTCAAAAACACTTAGTAAAATTTAATTTAAACCCGAAATTAAATAGACCATTTTGCTTTGCTGTAGCTTCTAACCAAGATTTTATTCCTTCTGTTAACTGGCATAATCATCTAATGACTTCTACAATTAATTCAGTTTATTATCTACACATACCTAAAAAAATGAAGGGTGGTGAAATAGAATTTAAAAGTAGAAGAGGGGATATATTAAAGATAACACCTAGAACAAATGAGTTATATATCTTTCCAGCGTGGTTGTGGCATAACCCTATAAATGTAGAATCTAAGGAGCTAAGACTATCTATCAATATGGAGATCATATGTGATAAGACTATGAAAGAAATCTTCAATGAATCTAAATAATTATAAAATAGAGAACTGGTTTCCAGTTCCAATACTATCTCACTCTGCTCCCGAGTGGTCAAAAAAATTATTAAAACCATCCCTTAAATATTTAGACGATGAAAAGATTAATAGAGAAAGATTCTATAAAGGAAGAACTACTTATGGTACAAAGTATAACTTAGCCACTCAACCTGAATATAAAGGCTTTGTAACTTACTTAAAACAGGTGGCGAAAACATACCTAACTGATTTGGGTTTTGACTATAGTCAAATATCTAAAAAATTTGATCCTTACTTTTTTACTACAGAATTAAATAAAGGATCTTATCAAGAAAGACATATACATAAATATCAATTATCGGGAATTCTATATTTAAAAGTACCAGAGGGTTCTGCTCAAATAAATTTTTGTGATCCAATCCACGTTAGAGAGTATGCAAGTTGGCCAGTTTTAGATCCTAAAAATCCAAATACTTTTGGTACTATTTCATATAAACCTGTAGTAGGAAGTCTTTTATTGTGGCCATCTTGGCTGTATCACGAAGTCCCTACACATAAGATAAATGACAATAGAATTGGCTTAGTCCTGAATCTATAAAGCTGTTGAAATAGCCTACAATCTGTTATATTACCTGATAAACAGGTTTTTATATGCTACAAAAATTAGGATTTTTACCAGGATTCAATAAACAAGTTACATCTACCGGAGCTGAGTCTCAATGGACAGGCGGTGAAAATGTACGTTTTAGATATGGTACACCTGAAAAAATAGGTGGTTGGTCACAATTAGGCGACAGTAAACTGACTGGCGCAGCTAGGGGCCTACATCATATGGTCAATAAAGATGGTATTAAATATTCTGCAATAGGAACTAATAGAATTTTATATGTATATTCTGGAGGAGTTTATTACGATATTC
>Ga0080013_1006541_pt1 | contig 10336 bp, 23 predicted proteins | sample ETNvirenome_6_85_FD_69236 | JGI IMG/M metagenome (GOLD analysis project Ga0080013, IMG submission 69236) | Marine viral communities from the Pacific Ocean - ETNP_6_85 (SPADES assembly) (version 2) | ecosystem: Environmental > Aquatic > Marine > Oceanic | place: Pacific Ocean | collected 2013-06-19
AGAAGAAGCAGCAGTTCAAATGCCTATGAAGACGGTAGCCAGCCTCATCGCGCTGGTAGCGATCGGGACCTGGGCTTACTTCGGTATCATTGAAACCCAAAACCGTGTCACAACTCAAATAGAAATTATGAATAAAGATTTGGAAATGAACACCGAATTTAGGATCAAGTGGCCCAGGGGGATGCTGGGAAGTTTGCCCGCAGATTCTGAGCAGTACATGATGTTGGAGGATTTGTACAAAACCACCGATCGAATTAATAAACAAATTGAAAACATGATGCACAATAAAGTAAACATAGAATTTTTAACTAAACAAATGGAGAAGGCTCTTCAAGATATTGAGGAACTAAAGGATTCAAACAGAGAGATTCATTATAAGAATGGGAACAAGGAGTAAATTTGATAGAGACTGTTTTTGCATTACTGATGTTTGTAAACGGAGAGATTAAAGAACACCGTATTCAACCCTCGATGGGAATGTGCCTTCGCGGAAAACGTGAAGCGGAGAGACAGTATAGTGAAACAGTCTCTTATAAATGCTATAAGGGTAAGGCTAAAACTGAGATATATTTAGGTGAAAAACATATTACCGCATTAATCCTTGAATAATGAAAATTTTTCACAATTCTACTGAGAAGTGGATGGTTATTACTATAGTTATTGTATTAATTTTGCTGGGAATAGGTGCATAAAAAACCTAAAAAAAGCAACCCGGTTGCTAAACTTTTAAAGTTCTTTACACCTAAAGTTATAAGAGATAAAACTAAGTACAGGAGAAAAGATAAACATGTACGAAAAAGGTCCTTTTGGGAAAGCAGTTGATGTAGCAGCACAAGTTACTAGCGGAGTCTGCCCTACCTGCACTCACGAAACTATGTTTGTGTCTTTAAACCCAGAACTTTTTAGATGTATGAATTGTGGTTCTGATTGTAAACAATATATTAATGGCAATATAAGATATTTACCTGCTATGTCTTCTCTTACTGAAAAAACTAAAGATGGCGAAACTACCAAAGTGGGGGGTTAGTACCTACCACAAGAGAACTCTCAAGAAGAGGCCCGGAAGACATAAAAAACGTAGAAATAAACACGAGAAAAGAATGGGGTGCTATTTACCCAAAACAGGCACTTGACTTTAATCATCTAATATCCTATATATACAGTATGAAAGAAGTACATATAAAAGTATCTCATATATCTCAAAAGCAATGGACCAATTTGCTGATTGAATTAAATCTTATTAAAAATGCGTGGCAAAGATTTGGTCCGGAAATAAATATTAAAGCTAAAAATTTTGATCGAATTATTAAATGGGGGAGAAAACGACATGGCCAAGACACTAGTGATATTGATTCTACTTTTCAACGGCACACTCGTCGAGGAAAGATTAGATTTTAATCCTGTTGTAACTGTAATGGATTGTTTAGCTATCGGGGACGCCTATCGTGAATCACTGTCCACGTATCACGGACCAGGGAAAGAACAAGGTTGGTATTTAAATGATGGACGAGGAACTATTCAAGGACATTATTGTGAATAAACCTACCCTAAAGGGAATTAGAATAGGTTAATTGTGGTGAGAAGATTTTGCTTTACCACATTTCTGCCACATTGTCAAATAACCTCATCTGCTCTACAAGTGTAACGCGTAGCCAGTCTAGCCTGGTTGACCATCTTATATCCAATCTTAGAATAAATTTTTATAGATTCATAGTGTGCAGCTCGAGAGCATTCATACCAATTATTATATAACTTTGGTGATTGGATAGGAGCCATACATACACTTTGCGCACTCAAAAAAGAACACACCCATATTGTTAAACTAAATTTTATCATTGACAATCTTTTAAAAAAATCCTATATAATAGTTCAAATGAAAGGAACACATGACTGATATAACAAAATATCGAAATGTTTCACTTACACATGAAACATACAAGACTTTAATTAATTTGTCGAAGGTATTATTACCAGATGCAAAATTATCTATAAGCAAAACCATTGAAGCATTGACGAATGAAAAAGCAAAGAAGTTAAATGGCAAGATTAAAAAAATATAGAGTACACAAAGAAATTTGCGACGTGTGCAAAGGCAACGGATATGTTAAGGTTATCCATATTGACGAAAAGAATCACGTTCACCAATGCTGGGAGTGTGACTCGGAAGGAGAGTTTTATGTATACGAACCCCAACTGGTTGAGCACGATGATGCTACTCACGGTACTCGTAATACTTACAAGTTCCTGCACTGAGTTCGCTATGATAAGTTCAGGCGCTGGAATTGCTGTAAGTCAGAACGCCTATGCAAAAGCTTATAGCGGAGTAGATTTTTTAACTATTCTAAGTACAAAGAAAGATATTAAGATGCATGCCTACGATGCATTAACAAAAGGACAAAATGGACATAAGTGAAGCAGCTTATATAGCCGGACTCTTTGATGGCGAAGGTAGTCTTCAATGTAGAAAAGCCTGGGAAAAGAAAAAGAAACATATTGGGACAGGTTATAGAAAAACTCACGCCTGGCGTATCAATATGGAAATAGCCATGACCGATGAAGGTGTTATTAACTGGGTCCATGAAACATTAAAAGTTGGCTCTGTAATCAAAAGAAATGTAAAAGGTTTTAACAAAGCCGGTAAAAAATATAAAACCCAATGGCGTTGGAGATGTACTTTTAGAGATGCACTGTATGTGTGTAAATTATTATGGCCCTATGCCATTGTTAAACTACATAAGATAGAACAAGTTATAGATCACTACGAACCTCGAGCCCAGGAACTCGGAGACAATGTTGTTGATCTAGAATCAGAAAGAATGATTAGGAGAGTATGGCCTTAATAAATAAAAACACTAAAGATCAAAAAACTTTATCTTATAATTTTTTTTATTGGGGACCCCTACTTTTTAAAACAAAACTCGATCCCACAGATTTAAAAGCATGTCTTAAACTTTGTAGTAAAAAATCCAGTGAAGTTAATGATACCCTTGCAGGAGTTATTAAACATCAACATTATGTTAGTTCTCAAAAATTTTATACAGCTATAGAGCCTTATATATTTTCTTTTCGACATTGTTATAACCAATGGTATGGAAAACCCCTACTTCACAAGATAAAGATAGATACGGCGTGGGTTAATTTTATGACGGCTGGAGAATTTAATCCTCCTCATATTCATGACGATTGTGATTTTTCTAGTGTTTTGTTTGTCAAAATTCCTAAAAAACTAAGAGAAGAAAATAAAAAATTTCCAGGCACTGCAGAAGGGCCAGGTTCAATTTCTTTTACTTATGGGGAATCTCAAAAGTATTCTATATCCCAAAGGGATAGCTTCCCTGAAGAAGGAGACCTTTTTATATTTCCAGCAACTCTATCACATTTTGTTGCACCTTTTATGTCTCAAGGAGAAAGAATATCCATTAGTGCAAATTTTAAATTCGAATAATGAATAAAATATTTATAATTATCTTTACTTCGTTAGGACTTATAACGTTGCTATCTTTGTATATGCTGGTGGTGGTCTTATGATGAATGACGAAGATCTAAAAGAATACCATGATCTCGATAGGTTAAAAGAATACCATCCGCTGCCTTCAGGACTCACGGTTGCCGACTCAGGGATCGCGGGCCAGGGAGTCTTCACCATTAGAAGACTCGTTGCCGGAACTGAACTTGGAATCTCTCATTACCGGATTGATAAAGAATTAATCAGGACTCCTTTAGGAGGTTTTATTAACCATGCCGATAAACCTAATTGTCAACGTAATCAGATTAGAATTAGACCCGGCTTTGATAAATGGAATTTAATGGTTATTGAAGACATTGAAGAAGGAGAAGAATTAACTTTAAAATATAAATTATATGACCCTGAAAAAACGAATACACGTTAACATGCATCATATCCGGCACAACAAGAAGCACGGAACAAACAAACCTGTAATCACTGTGAAGACAAGTAAGTCTAATGACTATGGTCATGGAGTAGAAATACTAGGACCGAGTAAAGTGATCTATCGACCTGAGAAGCCTTTGTCCTGCGGAGCACGCGTATGGATTGAGACAAATGCAGAGGTAAATATTTCATGAAAAAAAGTAATTGGAAAAAAACACCTAATATTTTTAGATGGAGAGGAGTTGCTGGTTTTAAAGTTCCTACGGACATTTTCGAATGGCTTAAAAACGCTTGCGAAAAAGCCAGACAAAAAAAGAAAACAACTGACCCTTACTTAGTAGGTTATATCAAAGAAGAGTACGATATTAATGAAGTATCTCCTAAGTTTGAAAAATTTTTATTAAAATGTGTTGACTCTCCTGAGTTTGAAAACTACAGAAAAAGTTTAACTTATCTTTCAGAAAATAGACCTCTTTATGTTCATGAGTTATGGGTTAATTATACGAGGAAGCATGAGTTTTTCCCCCCACATAAACATTCAGGGGTTTTTTCTTTTATTATATTTGTAAAGATTCCCTATGATTTAAAAGAAGAAGAAAATTATTTTGTTTCAACAGGTCTTAAAGCTTACGGACCAGGATTTCATTATACATCTAAACTTGCTTTTCATAACACTAGCGCGAATGGGGAGATCACGTGTGAATTAGTAGATGTAGATAAAGAATTTGAAAGTAAAATAATAATGTTTCCTGCAGCTCAGGTTCATCAAGTATTTCCATTTTTCACGAGTGATGGTTACAGAATTGTAGTCTCTGGAAACCTTAGGCTTAAAGTATGAAAAAAAGTAATAAATACAGCTATTTACAAGGAAAACAGATCACAGATGTAGATACTGGAACGAGGTTTTATGACTTCCAGGGTATGAGATTACCCAGTGTCACAACAATACTTGCAAAGACAAAGAATCAGGAGTATTTAACCGCCTGGAAAAATAAAGTTGGACATGACAAAGCAGAATCAATTAAGAATCTATCATCAAAGCGGGGGACTAGTATGCACAAATTCCTTGAGTCCCATATTCAAGGCGTTGGCTACGATGATCTTACGCCAATCGGATGCGAGGCGAAGCCCATGGCCCAAAAAATTATTGAAGAAGGTTTATTCCCTGTCGAAGAATACTATGGTAGTGAGGTTATGTTACATTACCCTGGGCTGTATGCTGGGAGTACTGATCTCGTTTGTATGCACAATGGTCTTGAGACTATTGTAGACTTTAAACAGGCTAATCGGCCTAAGAAGGAAGAGTGGGTAGATGACTATTTCTTACAAATTGCTGCGTATGCCATGGCCCACGATGCGTATTACGGTAGCACCATCAGACAGGGCGTGATTATGATCTGTACGCCGGATCTGTATTACCAGGAGTTCCGGATCACGGATCATGGCTTACGGACCTGGAAACATAAGTTCTTAAAGAGATTAGACCACTACAATGAGCTTATCTTTGATGAAAAGGAAAGAGCTAAGGTCAACATGACTGACCTGTTAAAAGAATTTGATAAGGATAAATTATCTTAAATGTGGCCGAAATGTGTCTAAAATATGTCCAACTTTAGGTGTCGGGAGGGTGTCGGAGAGGTGTCGGGGAGGTGTCGGGGAGGTGTCGGGAAAGTGTCACAAATCAGAGTTTTGACCAATGTTCATGACTTGTTCCAAAATCCCGACACCCTTGCGACACCCTTGCGACACCATCCCGACACCTTTTGCGACACCTGTTTCTTGTTATATACCAACGCTAATAGGTCATTTTCAGCTTTTGCGACACCAAATTATATTTTTTTTATTTCCAGCGCAGTAAAAAAAAAAAATGTCTTATAGGTGTCGCTACTATGAAATAAGGCAAAGATAGTTTTTTAACAGATGACAGAGAAAGAATTTTGGGATAAATTCAATAAAAAGCACAACCCAAAATATTATTATGCCACGAAAAACAAAAAGAAGATTAAGTTTAAATCAAAACGTCAGCGACGATATCCCTTATTCAAAGGTGAGAGTTGAATGGATTGATATCTTAAGTGATTCAGGTTGGGCAGATGAAAAAGGTTTTAACAAAATGAAATTAGCATTCCCTGTTAATGAGGGTTGGTTATATAATAAAGATAAATATGCTGTTAAGCTTTTTGCTTCTTATGATCGGGATGATGATGGCTCTTTGACTTTTGGGGATCGGACGATGATTCCTTTGGCTTGTGTAAAGAGGATTCAGAAACTTTAGGTGACTCAATTGCTTCTCCCTCAACAGTCTTCGCATTCAATAGGGGTTCGTAGTCGGTTAGAATTTGTTTCATTTTGGCTTCTAATTGTTCCTCTGTTAGCTCTTCTAGCTTTCCATGTTTTATTATTTTGCGGTCTATGTACAGCCCTGCTGCTTTTCCTCGATTGGTTTCAGCGTTTACTGCAGAAGAAAAAGATCCCTTCTTCAAAGCCATCTGTTTAATTCTATCTAATTCTGCTATGTGGGTTTCATAGTTAACTTCAAATTTTTTAAGTCTTTCTTCTTTAAGTTCACCAACAAACTTTGCTACCAGTGGTGACAGTCTAGGGTTCATAAGCTCTGATCCTTCTTGTCTTGCTCTCTTATGGCTGTAGCCAGCTAGCTTTGCTGCTTCCATCTGTGAGACTGGTCCTTCAGGTCCACCAAATACTATAAATTCGGCGAATCTCTTTTGCATTTCTGTTAATCTTTTTGCTACACCCATAATATGTAGCCATGAGTGAGTTTAGTTCAAACTGGCTACACTTGACAATTTAAGGTAACTATCCTATATTGTCAATATGAAAGATAAACCGGAAAACGGGGAAAGGGCTACAGATGCTACTTATGAGGATGAATCGGCTACGTCTAAACGTACTGTTACTATACCTCTCACAGAATATGATGCAATAAAACGTGAAGAGCATTTTATTAAAAGTCAAACTCTAATTGATATTATAGATAATATTGAAAGATTAGTTAGAGCACTAAGGAAACATATTATAAGAAAATGACAGAATATAGAGGACCACAAGATTTAACATTACTGATTGAACAACACAAGAGAGAGATTTGGGAATGGAAACAAAAAGAATCTCAATGGATAATAGATAAGAACCAGTTAGATGGTAACAAAATAATTATAGAAGAACTCTCTTCTAAAATAGTGGAGATGGGTAAAATTAATTTATTTCATAAAGAATTAAATGGAAAATTACAAACAAGATTGACAGAGGTTGAAGAAGATAATAAGAAGCTTGCAATACAAATTCAAGATTTAACTAAGAGTAAACAACCATTCTAATGAGAGTACAAGACCTACAACAGTTTCTTACTTCCTTTACTAAAGGATCAGATGCAGTAAAGAATGCACAAATATTTGTAGAGGTAAGTGGAAAACTTGCGGCAGTTAAACGTATGGAAGTACATGAAAATTCTATTCCAATCGTTGGACATTCAGGACATACAGCTCATAGATTAGTTTTAAAAACTGAAAAACCTTCTTCAATAATTCTTCCAGAGAAGCTCCAAAAAGATTACTAATGCATGAGGTTGTAACCTCAATAAAGACATGGGTCCAGAGGCAAAATTATATCAAAAACTTCGTAAAAATTCCAAAGGAATTACATGGACTAGGCTTGAAAACCTTAGCTCTTTGGGTACTCCTGATCTATTGGGTTATAATGCTAACGGCCACTTTTTTACAGTAGAGTTAAAAGTTACTCGAGGGTATAAACTTAAATTTTCTGCACACCAAATTGCATTCCATAAGACACATCCACACAACACTTTCATCATAGCCGAGAGCCTCGGTCCGAGGTCCTCGAAACTTGTTCACATGTTCCGTGGTTCCCGGATCATGGAGCTTGCCGCTTGCGGCTTGAAGCTTGAGGCTTGTTGCTCTGGGCTTGAAGCTTGCTGCTTGAAGCTTCAGGAGCTTGGTGCTTGAGGCTTGCCGCTTGAAGCTTTCTTCGCTCAGCTCTCATCTCTGCGTAATATTTTGGATGGTACCAGGTCATTAATGTTTACCGTATATAACACGCTTCGTGTTACGGTCCCAGCATTTCCTGCAATCTAGACATTTATTTCCCTGTTTAGACGCCGGGCATGTCACCAGCTCATGACTGGTTGTCACGCCTGACGTGTAGGGCCACCAGGTAGGAGCGACCTGTTGGTCATTCATATGATCGGATAAAACTATTTTTAAATTCTTTGGAACTACGTCCGGGTCCATAAGCTTCAGGAACCGTGATTCACGGGTCGGGAGCCAGTGTCTGGTCTCCGGTGTACGCTTGCACACTTCAAATATATTTTTTAAATGCTGGACGCTCTGGATGTCTCCGGAGTCGTGCCACCTGAAGACTGGCTGCTTGTCAATTAGTACTACCATGGATTCAATCCATCGTGGATCGTGGAGCTTGGCCAGTCGACGCGCCATCGCGTCTCGTACGTTTTTAAATCTATAGCGACCTTTAAGTGCATAGCACCCTGAGCAGGTTGAGCCCTTCACATTAACAAGCTTGGCGCCTGTAATACATGCGGCAGCCGGCAGGTTGATCGAAGGACCGGGCATCTTGTTGGGCTTGCTCAGTCCTCCTGTTATTTTAATTGCTTCTTTCTTTAGCATTCCATTTTTTATAAAAATTGTCTTTGTCTTCCAATTTATCTAATTGCTCAGATAAATCGATTATCAACGCCGCCATAGAAAATTTAGTCCAGCCCGGTCCATCAAAATGTGCAAACGCTTGGCACATGCGATTGTTAGGATCGGGATCCTTTATTCCTGCTTCTTTAGCTCTGTCCAGCCATTCTTGTTTTAATGTTTTCATAATTTATTCCTTTCTAAGTTGTTTATACATTTCAATTGTGTTCTTTTCGTGGCGCTTGCGGCTTGTAGCTTGTAGCTTTCTTTTTCTTTTTTTTTTTATTTGGCCGGGCCCTTGCGGGCCCGGGTCCTAAACTCTAGATCTTCATATCACCTTCTTTGTGATTGAAGATTATGGACCGAGCTTTTTTGACGCTAACAGTTTTGCTCTTGTTAGCTTCAGCAGCCTTGAGCATCTTTTTCAGGATGCGCATTTTATCAGCACGGCTGTGGTACTTGTCCAGAAAATTCGAAAGTTCCATAATTACCTTATATCAGGGATTTTGTGGGAGTCAAGTACTTTCTTTGCTTGTGGCTTGCAGCTTGACGCTTGTGGCTTGTGGCTTATCTCTTCTAGAAATTTTTCACAGCTGCGCACGTACGCCGGGCTCAGGTCCCGGCGGTCGTGTATAAAGTAATTTAATAAATTACTGTGTTTACTTCTTATTTTTTTCACGTGGCTCCATGTCCTTCTTCACCAGCTGTAGAATCTCATCTAAAGTATTAGCTATTCTTCTAAGTTGTGTTACTTCACCAGTTCTATAAGTTCTTTTGTGAACCAGTTCTTCTAAGTCATGTATTTCTTTGTCCATAATTATTCCTTTCTAAATTCATCTTATCATCTCTGGGATCAGCCGTCAAGCTTGCAGCTTGCGGCTTGGAGCTTGCAGCTTGGGCCGCGGGCCGCCTTTTCTTTTTCAACTTCAGGTTGTGCCGGGCTCGCGCTGCCGCGAGCCCGGTATTCCAGGATATTGTTTTATACATTGATTAGGATCCGGCCATAAATTCTATTTATTAGCCGTGCTATTAGTTTTAACTCTTCATGAGTCAGTGATTCTAATTCACTGGCAATGTCATGTTGTAATCGTTTTTGGTCCATCAGTCTAAAACCACCATGTATTGTTCTGCAAAATATTGCTTGAACCAGTCGAGCCCCTTACGGACGTTGTCCCATTGTTTGGATCCACCGTCTCCAAGGTGTTTATCTTCTTGGGATGCAATCAGCTCAGAGCCCATGATAATATCATAAACAGCCGCCGCAAATTTAGGCATCGTTGTTTCCTGGCCCGTGAACCGGTTAGCTATTGTAACCTGCTCTAGTGCCTGGTCCCCGCCGTAGTCAGCGCCATTGAATGGCAACTTGATTGTTTTATTATTGTATTTTATTGTTTTCATATTTCTCCTTTATTTGTTGTGGTGCTTTGGCAAATTTATCGACCGGAAAAGCACCAAACGAGGTCTATGGTATCAGAGGTGGCCGTAGCTGAACTTAACACTCATATTCTGTATCCTATTATATCCTTCAGTCATTGTCAAGCTTGAAGCTTGAAGCTTGGGGCTCAACCCTGGTGCCAGCCGCGTTGTTTAACGGACCGTTGGTCCAGCGTCCGAGATTGAGCCCTAAGCTTAACAGGGATCAGTGTAGAGCGCCCGCCTCGGGCCATTACGAGTTGATCAAACTCTTCTCACACTGATCCCAGATCCATCGAGCATGGCGCATGACTTTTAATCCGGAACGCTCACTATACCCAATGGATCTGGGATC
>Ga0080013_1006542_pt1 | contig 10334 bp, 21 predicted proteins | sample ETNvirenome_6_85_FD_69236 | JGI IMG/M metagenome (GOLD analysis project Ga0080013, IMG submission 69236) | Marine viral communities from the Pacific Ocean - ETNP_6_85 (SPADES assembly) (version 2) | ecosystem: Environmental > Aquatic > Marine > Oceanic | place: Pacific Ocean | collected 2013-06-19
TCAACTGCTTCTTCTTCATCATCGTGATATGTGATAAGTTGATCGGGCATATCCGAAAAATAAATTCCCCATTTTGCCTCGGTCAAAAATCTCTTCCAGTTTTCAAGTAATCGTTTCATTTGATTTTTTCCCTTACGGCATTAATAAGATCTTCAATAGAATCCATCTTTTCTTTTCGCATTGCTTTACCGATAGCAACAATAAACGATCTAGCGTGCGGATCGCTTTTACTATTATGAATGTCAGCCACGATTTGTCGATTGCTGTCGCTGTAATATTTCATATTGCCCCAAAGCTTTTGCCCTTCCTCAGACAAATCGTCCTTGGTTCCATCACCAAAATAAATCTTGTTCAAAATCTCGACAAAAGGTGCGAGATAATACGGGTCTCTTGGCTCCCTCGTATAACTCCACTCGTCAGTCTCGCCGCCAATCTTTTCAAACATTTTTATCCACTCATCAACAGATGTCAAGCCTTTCTCTTTACGCTGTGAGCGATAACCGGCACTATCATAATAAATATAAACCGGAATCCCCAACTTCTTACCCTCTTCTTGGATAGTTCTTACCCATTCAATGTTTCGGTCGGTGTATGTCTGTGGTCTTTTGCCGCCGTAATCAAACAGGGGCATCGAGACACCTATCTCCTCGATGTAACGGCTTGCTGGCTCGATGTAGGGCTTGTCGGTGAAGATCCGGTCTTCCATTTCGTCAGTTGACCATCCCGGTCCCCAATAATCCATAGGAGAGCCTTTGTAGTTGTTGCCGAGTTTGCGACCGTCCAACTTTATCACGGCTGCGCCTCTACCTTCCTTGGCATACGTCGAACGCATCGAGCGAGCCAAAGAAAAATAATACAACTTCTTCTTGTTTGCAGCCATATCAGCCGGTGTGCCGTAAGCCACAGAAGTCATAAACTTGTTTGTTTTCAATATGTTAGCAAGCGCGTCAGTGCTTGTAAAGTGGTAAACTACTTGGCTAATGCCTTCTTCAAGGGGTGAAGTCATCGGTCCAGCAGCAGGAGGTGCGCTCTTAGAGCGTTTCATGCTCGGCTTTTTCTTGAATGGACCACCACCAGCCTCAGTTTCTTCATCACCGAGACCAATTAATTCTTTTTTGGCTTGTTCGTGTCCTTTGCGAACAGCTTTCTGATAAGGCTCGGAGTGTTCGCGTAGTTGTTTTATTTTTTCTAATTCATTCCTTCCCATCTGCCAAGCGTATTTCAACTTGGTCTTTGCTGGATCAAAATAAGTTGCTGTCACGCCTTTTAAGGGCAGTTTTCCCCCAATATAAAGAACTTCGCCCTCTGCTACATTATCCAAAATTTTCACCTTTTCATAATTTAACATAAATCCCGGTTCTTGAGAGTTGGACTCCATTAGTATTTCAAAAAAGGGCTTTCCTTCTTCTACTAATGCCTTGACTTTATTTTTGGCGGTCGCAACTGCCAAAGCAAATCGTGAAAATTCGTTGGCAGTCTCTAGATCGACTGTCCACGAAGTGATGTCGTCTGGTCTGGGTGTAAAAGTGCCACCACGCAATTTGTAAGTCTCGCCGTGTTTTAATTTATCGGGGAGTCCACCAGTTCCTGAAAACAATCCCTCTTTTTCGGCTTGTTCAAGCGTCACGCCGATTCGACCTCGATATACAGGACCGGGAGGTGGTTCCAACTCTTTGAGATACTGGTCGAGTTTTCCCTTCTTCATTTCATCAGCAAGTTTTCTGAGAAGGGGCAATAGTTTCTTTTTTATTGGGACGGAGGAGTTGCGAGTAAAGTGCAAAAGACTCCAAACAAGGTTTTCTGAAAAGTCTTTATTTTCTTCGGTCTCGCCATCACCGTGAACAAAAAGCTCCTCGCCGTAGCTTTCTAAAAATCTTTCCCACTTTTCAAGTAATAATTTCACAAACTAAATAGTTTCATCTCCAACGAAAAAAAAACACCTCCAATAAAAGAGGTGTCTTAAACAAATCTCAAATATTTTTGCTTCTAAAAGGCTCTCTAATCGTCGGCAACGACGCCGTCTGGGTCAATGCCCACATAGTCAGTAAGATAGTCTTCACGGACAGCTACGGGCTTGACAACGCCTTCTTTGGTATAGTCAAGATGAACCACAGGCAGCTTGGAAATCGTGTTGTCATATATTTTGAGATATTCATAAGTAATGTCGGTCACAGCACCTTCCAACTCACCGTACCGATTCATCAAAACCTGTCCAATTTGAAAACGGCTTCCATATGGAACGCCACGTCTGTTTTGCTTCATAATTTTATCTTTCCCAGAATATTAACTAGGCTTCTTCAACCTTTTGATGCATCATCATAGCATTTTTTCTTAAATTATTAAAGACTCTCTCAAAATTTTCTCGATATTGCTCGTTGCCAAGGTCGGATTTTTCAAGCTCATCAAGGAGGAACCACAAAGAGGAATTTTCGTCCTGTAGCCGGGAGTTTTCTTTTTCCAGCTTGGTTATAATTTGTTTAAGTTCCTTTATTGATGCCATACTCTAAATAGATTTGGTCTCTGGTTCTTGGATAACTACCAAATTAGAGTTCCAAATCAAGTCATCATCGGGGTCTAAAAAAGGGTCATTGTTGTTAGTTACAAAATCTTTAGTCCACAATACCCTGCACATGCGTGAGCCACTGAGTTCTACGACCAGCCCATAGCCGAACCAAGCGTCGTCATCGCCTTTAAGTTTTACTAGTGTTCCCTTCTTCATATATTCGTCAATACTTATACAGATGCAAACTCTCTTACTGGTCGTTGCCCTTACAATAAACTACCCTATAGTTGCTGGCAACGAACTTATACTTCCACTTGAAAATATTGCCGAGATCAACGCTGGTTTTTATCAAACTCGCGGATGGCGACATAAAAAAAGAATTATTCATGGGGCTATCGATCAAAACGCGCCAATTGGCACTCCCGTGAGAGCGGTTGCAGATGGAAAAGTTGTTGATGTTTATTCGATGTCCTCTTTTATGAAAGAAACCAACAGAACTTTGAGACGCATTCGTCGCAAGCGTGCCAAAACGTGGCAACGAGCAAAGAAAAGGATGCGCCACTGCCGCTGCACTCGCAGAATCCGGCGAAAAGCTCGACCACCTTGGAGATCCGGCATTTATCTTACTATTCAACATAGAACTAATAAAGGTAAAGTTTTTAAATCTCAATATATGCACTTAAGCAGGATTTTGGTCAAGATTGGCGACAAAGTGAAACAAGGTCAAGTCCTCGCTCACTCTGGGGATACTGCCATCATTGACGACCCACCACACTTACATTTTCAAATCCGTCACAAGGGCATAAAAAAAAATCCCACAAAATACATAAGGGGACTTACTTGTTCAAAATAATAAGGTTGTTAACTAAAGCCGAAACTTTTTCGTTAGTATCCGCAAAAACTATCGTTACAAATCCACCACAAGGTTTTTCAACGACGATCGCTGGTCGGTCCCTATCTTTACAGAAGTACTTCAAAACCACTGCATCGCCGCGCTTCATTCGTCGTTTCATTTGATAGCCCTTAGTTGACCCTGCCTGATACGTCGGATGGTTGCTTGACCGCGATGACTGACCAACACTTTCCATACAGGACCATTATCGTAATCGTATTTTTCTAAAAGGAGTCCCGTCGATCCGCGAGGCAACGCGATCGTAATCACACGAAAATCGACTCGATCACCTTTCTTCATCCCACCTTCTTCACTTGATGGGTTTGGAGATAATGAGTTTTCCCATTGATCCAAACATACCACGGGTATCCGTTGGGCTTGTTGTCGTACTCTTTGTGATACGCCACAATAACGCCAACCCCGTATGAGGTTTTTACGAAGTCACCGCGTTTCATTGATAACCTCAAGGTTTTTTGCATTGTGCGATTGTTTGAGATTGTTGTTAGCCCACAAAACAACTTGTGTGTTGTTCGTGCCGGGGATTTGCCTAATAATCACCCCACGGTATTCTGCGAACCTGTGTTGACCACTGAGGTCTTTGTATTTTACAAAGTCACCGACTTTCATTTTATCAACCTCAAGAATGTATCTCCAGCGTGACCTTTAGTTCCGTCGCCCCACAGCACCCAGAAAAGCCGTTCGTAGCGCTCCTCATCTGGCAGCGGTGGACCATGAGCGGAAGCCCTGAGAACTATCCCGTGTTTTTGATGGGGGACGTTATAAACTACGTCGCCTTTCTTAAACTTCGGAGGTAATACCTTCATTAACCACTTCTACAACAGCCATGTGCCAATAGTTCTTGCCGCCAGTACGCGCCCACACCAAAACTTGAGGATACTTATCGTCTTTCTTGGGAGGCTCTAAAACCACTCCGACTTCGTTGCCGCCTTCGGGTTTAATAACCTCATGATGATAGGTGTTTTTTACAATATCACCTTTTGTCAGTTTTACAAAATCGTCTCGTTTCATCAGATCGCCACCAGCACGACTCCCAGAACCCAAACAAATGTAAAAACTTTCATCAACATTCTCTCTCCCCCTTTTCCACCTGTATTATATCAAATTGGATGGCAGAGTCAAGCGTTTTCGACATATATTTTATGAAGAATTGTAAAGAAAAGTTTTAATTTTCACCGTAGTGTTTGAGACACACCAAGGGCACCTCGCTTCGGTTTCCGCTGGTGAAAAGCACCTCCGCTTTCCAAACATCGATCGATTTATGACCCTTCATCCGTGTGCCATCTCCCAATATATTAGAGCGATGATGTTTCGTGATTTCTAGCACGATGCCTCGGTCTTCAATAAGCTCGTCGGTTTTCTTGGTCCAAGAGTCGTCCTCATAGCGTACTTTCCAGTGCCGCCAGACGACGAAATCACCCTTCTTGAAAAGGTCTTTGCGTTTTTCGCCTGACTTGAGCATCTCTCTCCCTTTTCCACCTAGATTATACCACAATGGCTACTGGTGTCAAGGGTTTTTATCGTTTATATGCAACAAATACATCATTCTTTTAATAAAAGTCGGTCTTTCTCTTCGCGTTACATCTCTTTCTGTGGATTTTTTGATAAAATTGATGGTTGGCTCGTATCGGGGAGAAATACAGATTTGATTGAACCGAACAAAGACCATGCTGACCATACCGACCAGTTCACCGTTGTGGTTCACAATGGGAGAACCAGAACTGCCACCTTTGGCTGGAAGTGAGTAGAGCGCCGCGCCCTGACTGTCGCCATCATAGAAACCCTCAAAAATAGGAATCATATCTTTAGCAAAAATTCCCACAGGGGCGGCTAGATTATAAACCCTGTCGCCGGGGGTGGGCTTCGTTGTGGCAAGATGTACCGGTGGTCGTTTAAGACCGCCAACATAAACCAGACAGAGATCATTCTGCTGGTCGAGCGACACGATTTCAACGTTGTAAAGTTTTCCAGCAATATCAGCAACTTTAAAATCAACTTTGAATTTTGTTACACGCTTGAAAACCCGTTGAGTCGCGTCATCGCGACACACATGTCCTGCGGTCAACGCATACGACCCGCCCATAGTATTTTTTACTACAACACCAGAGGCAACAGCACCAAAGTTTTTGCTTACACACTCTGTTTTGTTTTTTGGATTGCAAACTGTTAGAAACAGGCTTTTTTGTACCTTTAAAAATGATTTACGAGGAAGAATATCTTTTACTGTATTACGAAAATTACAAGATATTAGGGAGATCACCAACAAAAAAAGCAAAGAATATTTGAAGTATTTCATACCTATAAATAGTTGTGACCACCATCAATTTCACATTTTGCCTTTCAGATATCTTCGCGCTACTTACTATGAACCACATTCCCGGTTTTTAGGAGAAAACTCCCCCATGTTAAAGATGCTAGCGGCTGGATCGCTTCTTTTCTTACTAAATTCGCCCAATGTCGGCGAAAATGTTGAAATTAAACACCCTGTCCATAAATATGAAAATGTCGTGCTAATGAAAGATTTCAATCGCACGTCGCGTTGCTTCATTTGGTTGCCAATGGAAGACCTAAATAAATTTAAGAAGCCGTCGAGTCCGACACTTCGCTAACTTTACATTTACACTCAACATAATTCTTATTGAGCCAGTGAATACCTATGTGTTCCATTAGAACTCGATAGCCCTCTTTTTTGCGCCTATCTCCAACTTCAACTATTAACGCTCGACCATATTCAGGATGTTCTTTCTCTTGAATAAGATCACCGACTTTTTTAACTGTTCTTTTTGTCATCGGTAACCTTTCGCAGATACATTTCCCACTCGCTTGCCGTGGTGCCATTGCTCCAATAAATGGAATGGCGCGGTCGTCCGTAGGTGAGACTGACCCAACTCCTAAGAATAATACCAGTTCGCGCTTCGTATTCGGGATATTTCCCAAAAGCTTCGTGACTGACGAAACGTACTGTATCACCCCGCTTCATGGATTATCTCCAGCTTCGACCATTTGAATCTGTCTGCCGCGAAGTCGCAATTGCCATACTCTCCCGAATAAAAACAATACATTCCTTCGCTCTTGCCCAAATAGATGACAACAAAGCCCGTCTTCTTGAATCTGACTACGGAACCTCGTTTCAAATCTTTCATTTGTTTCCACGCTCCAAGTGAGCCTTCGCCGCAACGGCTGCAAAGTATACTTCGCGCTCAGTCACGCCGGGGGAGCTTGTTGCCACAGTTTTGACCGCATCTTCGAAGCTTACTCCGTAGGTCATCTGCATCAACAGTCTGAGGAACATCTTTGTCCACATTGCTCTTCTCTCCCTTTTCCACCTAGATTATACCACATTGAGCGGTAGGATCAAGGGGTTTTGACCGATCTTTACACTTCTTCACATTTTTTTTATTTTAGAATGGGATCTTGATTTGTTTTGATTAGAGTTTGCCGAAAGGACTTTTTGAGACTAAGAAGCTTCTTGAACTTTGCTCGCGACCTTGATTCCATATATATTGCAGCGGGTTTTTTGATTTCGCCATTGATGAGTTGGTCACTGAAGTCGTAGAATCGAGCTTTTTTAGGCTTGGAGCACGCAGTTGCTGCGTAGAATAAAATCACAGAGATGACAAATACACTAACAACCAAGATGAGCTTTTCTAACCATGTCGGATAATTCTTCACCTTGCCATAGAACCCTCTATTCTACCTATTAGACGCAGGATCTCGGCATTCTGTTTATTTATGGCTTTCATATCTTGCTGAAGCTCATGAACTTCGCTTTCGATTCTTTGGATTTTGTCGTTATCAGCGCTCTGAACCCAGAAAATTAAACTTGCGATGGCTGCGACCACAGCGACACCAAAAGTAAACCAGTCTTTTATTTGAGAAAATCTAGTTGCCATACATTTGTCTTTCTATTGTTTTCTTTTGCCTTTTCTGTTTTTCTCTATACGTTTTTGGATTTTCTTTAGACGATTACAGATATCACGTTGCTGTCTGTGAATGTGTTTTGAGTGCTTGGTTGCTTTAACTTGAGCCTGCGCTATCGCTTTCTCGGCAGGGAGTTCAGGAGCCAACGCTGCCTGTTCAGCGCAAGATAAACAAAATATAAAGATTAATGGTAGCAGAAACCTGTGCATATCGTAAATAGTTTAGAAGAGTGTGTTTCGCTAGGCGTTTTTTAATATTCCAAGGTTTCAAGCTCTTGTAATACCCACTTGAGAGCAGCACATGCCGCTCTGGCAGATTGAAAGTCCTGTTCCCTCACCACAGCCGTCGCCAAGTCTAAACTGACTTTCGTTTTACCAGCGTGGTTTCCGGTCTTGGCAATGATCAAATCGTCTAACGCTTCTAGACGACGTAACAGTTCTTGAACCTTATCTTCGATTTCTTTTTGTTTTCGCAAGTTTGATGTACCGAATCCCATACTATAACTATGGTTCATCTGGCGTTTCTTCTTCCTCGTCTTCTTCTTCGGGATACCAATCCTTCTTCACAAAGTCGTATTCGGTGTCGTTCAAGTCTCCGATAGTCAAAACGCCCATGTCGCGTTCTTCTGCCATTTCAATAAGTTCTTGGTTTTCGGGTTTTTCAAGCTCATCAACAGTCTCAAAGACAACGGCTAGTGCTTTCCAGTTATCCACAAGGGCTTCATTGCGGTATCTGCCGCTAGGGTTAGTGTCTGGTTTCCAATCTTCTTTATCAAAAACAAAAAAAGCCTCTTTATAAAAGTCCAAAGCTTGAAACTGCCGCTCAACGCCCTTATTAATACCAGAAGTTTTTTTCATCTGGGGAAAATCCTCTCCGGTTCTTCCTCCCTCGCCGCTCCAAAGCCTATCCATACTATTAGCCACAAGCGTAATGTGACCTTTTACTAAAAGCCCCACCTCGCCAAAAGCCCCCGGTTGCACATCTTGGGGGAGATAAGCGGCACAGCTTAGTTCGTCCTTGCTACTGACAGTTTTCAAAGCGTGTTCAATGCTTGCCCAATCTCTGCCCCAATGGATAGTAACCAACGAATCGATAAAAGAGCGGTCAGCTAATTGAGCAAAAACCTTTTTGAGCATCCGACCCTGCATTCGACCACTTCGCGGCGTATAGCGGGCTGCGTCTCTTTTTTTTCTCCACTTGTGTTTGGGGTCCAAGACCTTCTTCATATAGTTGAACACGGCGTTCCTTTTCTCCATGTCTTCAAGAAGCAAAGACTCGGCATAAAGTTTTTTTATTTGTCTCTCAACGATTCTTTTTAGATCTTCGCGTTTCATATTTTATATATTTGTGTAAAGGCTTCAGGTCGCAAGCTATTCATCTAGCTGTGATTCTAGCTCCAAAAGACACGCAAGTCCTGCGACTGCTTGAGATCCGCCACGAATGAGAGAATCTTGGATTTTTTGAATCTCCACTCGAAGATTGTCTGATTGGGCTTCTTGTTTTGCTTTTTCCATAAGTTCCATCGCGCTAACAAGTGCTTCGTGAGCGCCAGCCAAATCTGCCGCTGTGTTTCGCGGCACCGACACTGGTTCACAATCCCAACCAATCATTTCCTTTAGTTCCCCTCTAACGATTTCTGAAAGTTGCTGTTTGTTCATATTTTCTTCCTAATAAAAAAGGACAAGCCTACCATAAGTAGTAACTTGTCCTTTGATATGCTGGTATCTTGTTTTAGTCTTGCAGCCCGCTCATCATCAAGATAGCAATGAGACCGGGGAGTTTGTTACGAACGTAAACGCCAGAGAACAAAGTCTCGGCACGCCCGCCGACATAGGACACCGCCGCATCAAGGTGCTTACTAATCTCTGGATCGCTTGCCATCTCTGAAGTGGCAACTAAGAGCATCGTACCGGTCGCCCCTTTGCCCTTGGGAGGTGGACACGGCGACCGCTTGGAACACTCTTGATAAATGGCTGCGCCAAGGTTTGGCTTTTTGGGATATCCGACAACGGTGGTTCCCAGAAAGATTCTCTTGTTGGTGCCGAGGCATTTTTCTAGATCTTTAGAATCAAAAGTCTGGACAGGTGATTGTTCGTCTGATAACTTGAGAACTTGAGCAAACAACTTTGCAAAGCTCTTGTTGGCGAGCGGGTACATACCCAACATTCCAACCTTGCCTCGCAACAACTGAAGCTGTCGTTCGTTGTCAATCAAAATATGTGGATATTCCTTCACATCGTTTAAAAGTGAAACCGCATTTTTAACAATTGTTGAATTAAGCAACTCTTGTGCGGACGCCCAAGAAATAATATAAACCACCTTTCCAGTGGCTTGAACGGAACTAAGATATCGTTCAAAAACTTTATGGAGTGCTGGGCACGCGCTTCCAGTACCACCGCCACCGCCAGCTAAAACAAATAACCAATCGACGTGTCCAAGCTTCGTTCGTAACGCATCTTCAACAACGGTGTCATTTTGCTCAAGGATAGCTTTTCCGAGACTTACGTCCTTGCCGACGCCATCCGCATCGGGGATTAAAACAACGTGTTTCGGATCGACATCTTCGGGCAAATCTTTGTCCGTGGTATTGATCAACAACGTTTTATTAAAGCCAAGATCCAAAAAGGCTTTCGCCATCTTTCCACCTCCTGCTCCAAATCCAACAAATGCACAGTTGAGTCCAGATGGCGCGGTATTGTCATCAAGCTGATCTTCGCCCTTTGTTTCTATGTCTGTACTATAATGATCTACAAAATCAAAATCATCATCAAACTCGTTTTCGTTAATATTATTATTCTCGTCCATAGTTTGCTCCTTTTAGCGTAATAAGTAGTTGGGAAATCTTATCCATCACCCACATCACGCTCGCATAGTAATATTATAGTGCATCGCCGCGCTGGTGTCAAGGCTTACTTCCTTTTTGTACTAGTCAACCACTTAGACACACTTTTTGTTTCACCCTTTGTATATACACTCGACTTTTCGCAATCAAGACAATCA
>Ga0080013_1006543_pt1 | contig 10333 bp, 18 predicted proteins | sample ETNvirenome_6_85_FD_69236 | JGI IMG/M metagenome (GOLD analysis project Ga0080013, IMG submission 69236) | Marine viral communities from the Pacific Ocean - ETNP_6_85 (SPADES assembly) (version 2) | ecosystem: Environmental > Aquatic > Marine > Oceanic | place: Pacific Ocean | collected 2013-06-19
CATAATTAAAAGAAATGTAGGACGGTTGATATAACCTTATAACCTTAAAATAGAATATATCTAAGTATGTAGACAGTTATACTGATTGTTTAATGGACAGGGGTTCGATCCCCCTCACCTCCACCATTAAGGAACTATCATATAATAAAGTATATGTCAAATTATATTGAAGAAAGGCCTTGGGGTTCCTTTGAAATCTTAATTGATGATCCTTCTTATAAGGTAAAAAGAATTACTGTAAAAAATGGTGAAAGACTTAGTTTACAGTATCATAATAAGAGAGATGAGAACTGGGTAGTAGTTCAAGGCAAAGCTTGTATTCAATTAGGACGTTATGAAGAAAATTGTGGAGTGTACAAGAGAGGGGAGAGCTTATATATTTCTAGATTTACTCCACATAGAGTATCGTGTCAAAGCGAAGAAGATTTAATCTTTATTGAAACGCAGACAGGAGAATATTTTGGTGAAGATGATATTGTAAGATTGGAAGACGACTACAGTAGACAATAAATATATACGTGACTCAACAATTTGACGAAGGTATGAAGGATATTGTACTTGGACTATTAGCCATAGGCACCGCTCCATTTTCTGCGGATAAGTTACAAGATTTTCTGGATGACCGTCCAGAGCCTATAGAGCAAAAAATAGACGCTATTGACAGAGTTGAGGATATGGTACCCCCGTCATCTAATTTTCATAGAGCAGCAGACGAATACATTAAGCAATATGAAACAAGAAGCACTAGTGGTGATACACCGCCTGAGCCTAGAGAAGAAACTAAGCCTATAGTTGACGATTTACCTCCAGATAAAGATGAAGGTAATGTTTTAAGCTTAGCTGGTAATTTAATTAAACCTGTTGAGATATACGGGACAGATATTAGCCACCCGAAAAATAAAAAATTTCTAAAACCATATAGGGATGACGTAGGTGTATACACTATTGGTATTGGGAATAAGATTGGAGACGGTTCTGTTGCAGCTAAAAATAAATGGGTTAAGAGATACGGTAGATCTATTACCCCGCAGTTTGCTGAGCAATTGTTTAATAAAAAATTAAACTTTCATTTAAACCGTGTTAAAGAAATTTTTGGATTATCATTCAACGATTTAAACGATGAACAAGCAGCTGTTCTATTAGATATTAGTTATAGAGGTGATCTCTTACCGAGCATGGACTGGGTAGAGTTTTTACAAAAAGGCAAAAATGTAAAAGCTGCAAACGAGTATTTAGACCATAAAGAGTATAAGCGGAGAAAGAAAAAAGGGAGAGACGGTGTGGTAAAGAGGATGGAGCGTAACGCTGGTATATTAGCTAATCAAAACTAAATATAATAACTATGGCGGTTACAAAAACTTTTGATACAGCGATTCCATCTCTTAGTGCCGGGAAGGTAGTAGAATGGCAGCTAGGTAGCACTTATGTTAACGGTGTTTCTGGAACATCTGTATATTATGTTACAGAATTTTCTGTTACTTTAAATGCTGCTGATGGAGATTTCACACCAAAAGCAGAAGCTTCTTGGACAAGAGCGCAACTATTGGCCCTTCTCCCTACAAGTCAATGGGATGCAGTTTTTGCATCACAAGTAGATTCAGTAATTACTAACCCACCGGTTCAACCAGTTCCAGATAATAGTTACGTTATACCAGAAGATTAAATTATGGCTGTTACAAAAACATTAATAAAAGCTGTACCACATGTACCTGGTGGTGATTTAAGAAAGACTGTCGAATCATGGGAGTTGACAATGTCTTTTCAAAGTGGAGTATCTGGAGATTCTGACTTTTTATATAAAGAATATTCAGGTCATTGTCCTAATGGTTATATAGTAAATACCTTAGGAGCCTCTAAACGAGCAGCTGATTTTACTAGAGGAGAATTAGAGTCTCTTTGCCTTATTGAAGAGTGGACAACTGATTTTCACTCTCTTACTGCTGTTGTAGATCCTCCAGCTCAACCTGACACTAGCTATACACTTCCATCTTAAATTTAAGAACGCTTCTTAAAAATAAAAAAAGCCGTTGCCATTGAAATTTATGTCATTATAATAAATATGTATATGAAAAAAGTAACTACATTACTCGCTTCACTGGCCTTGGGTTGGTGTTGCATGACAACCCCGGCTGCTGCAGCAACAGTAGCTGGTTTTGAAGTAGCTGATCTTAAGGCTGGTATCACTACCACTAATGGTGATGATCCCGCTCTTACTATCGGCGCAACCACTCCAATCGCACTTGCTGGTGTAGATCTCGGCCTTGAGCTGGCTCTTGGAGTTAACGGTGATGATGTCCTTGGTGACGTTAACGTAACCTATGATGCTTATACCTTCGGCGCTGCAACATTGTTTGCCACCGGTGGTGTCGGACTAAATTGGCTTGATACAGATAGCATTGGATTTGATATCCGTGTTGGACCTGGTGTCTCTTACGATTTAGGTGATGGTAAGGCGCTTTTTGCAACCTACACCTTTGGTTATGATTTTGACACAGAAGATACTGATGAACAACTTCGTGTTGGTGTATCTTTTAAGTTCTAATTAATTAACTTAAAGTAAAATTAATTCACAGCGCCCCCATTTATATATAAATGGGGGCGCTTTTTTTATGCCAATACATCTTTAATTACCTCGCCTTTGTTAGCTACTTTGAAAGGCCGGCCTGTTGGTGAAAAACGCTCTTTCTCAGCTTCAATACCTAATAAGTGAGCTATAGTAGCATTAATATCCGATATAGTATAAGGGTCTTTAGTTACTTTAGAAGCTGTTTTATTTGTCTCACCAGCAACATACCCACCCTTAACACCAGCTCCAAATAGTACAGTTGAATAACAAGACGGGTGATGGTCACGACCTTCGTTAACGTTTATCTTCGGTGTACGGCCAAACTCAGTAACAAGAGCTATAAGTGTAGTATCTAAAAGACCCTCACTATCTAAATCTAATACTAATGCGCTTAATGCATCATCTACCTCTTTTAGTTTATTATCTAACTTAGTAAAGTTGTCTACATGTGTATCCCAACCGCCGTTATTGATCTCTATAAATTTAATATCTCCCTTGATTAAACGTTTAGCTAAGAGACACCCTTGTCCTAATTTAGTATTACCATACCTAGATCTTGCTTCTGGTTTCTCTTTTGTTAAGTCAAATAATTCTAAATCTCTTGACTTTAAAAATCTTACAGTGTTATCATAGAACTCATTATACTCAGAAGCCAGAGGGGCTTTAAATTTACTGTTTACCTCTTTAAGGATACGCATCCTCTCTTCAAGTTTATTATCTACTTTTGAATTCTTTAATCCTCCATTTGGATCTATAATAGGAAGGGGAGATTTTACTTTGGGTAAAAATCCAGAATTGGGATGAGCAGAAGACCCAGAAATTAAAACATAATCAGGTATATCTTTCTTTCTATCTTGTATATGCGCTACCCAAGAACCTAGACTTGGATGTACTATACTACCTATTTGCCTATAAGATGTTCTATTAAGATATTGAGCTTGTTCATGAGCTCCGGTTTTAGAATGTGTTGATCTTATAATAGACATCTTATCTACTATTTCTGCCAATTTAGGTAATCTATTACCTAATTCTATACCGCTTACATTAGTGCTTATCTTAGTAGTATCACCCATTATCTCTTTATCATCTTTTGGATCAAAAGTGTCAATATGACTCATACCTCCATCTAAGCAAATGTAAATAACATTTTTAGCTTTAGAAGCGATGGGCACGTCTTTAGCATCTAATGTCTTGAGACCGTAAGTAGATGCTGCTAGGGTTTGTATAAATAGTCGTCTGTTCATATTAGCTTATAAGTTTAAATTCATGCGAGTTAATTAGTATCCATATTACATCTTCGTAACTAGCGTCTTTTAATAATTCTCTTTCTTTATCATTAGGCGCTCTTCCAATATAAGATATAAAAATTATATTCATCCCCAACTCCCGCTTCATGTCTTTAGCCTGGCTGGCTACATAACCATTAGTATTTTGAAGCGCCTGGGTCACTCCTCCGTTCATTAAATTTAATATTTGTGTGATGTTAGGTAGCTCATTACCTGTTTCAATAAGCTCTCTATCCGATCTACCAAACTCTCTTAAAAAATTTGCATTTTTGCCTTCAAATATATGTGATGATCTAATTACTAAATTACCTTTAATTTTTGGAGCTCCTTCATAATAACTACCTCTTATCTTTGTATATTGATTCCATTTATTTAGAGCTTCGTCAACAGACATAGATTGAAGACCTGTAAAGAGATCTATATAATCCTGCTTCCTATCCTTAGGCTGCCACTTGTCTGGATCACCTTGGTATAGAGTTACTACAGAATCCCACAATTGTGCACTTGTCATTCTTCTTAGAACAGGTCCTTTAAACTCATTCTCCGGGTCAATTTTAGCTTGATAGAACTTAGTATTGTATAGGATAGAATTAAATTTCTTTAAATCGTAATCAACCTCCTTTATTACTTTAACCAAGTACTCAGTTAATCTTGCATTACGACCATCTTTTACTTCATCAAATAAAGCTACTTCATTTAGGTTGCTTATTAATGGAAATCCAAAAGAACGGTCCCATAAACGATTTACTATATTGGCTGCAAATGTTGGGTGTGTGTCACTAGCTAACCAATTTGCAAAGCTTACTCTTAGCCCTTCTCTCTTACGTCTTTCTTTAACTCTATCACCTACTGCAGTCTCAGCTTTAATAATTTCTCCTGGCTCTGCATCTCTATAACTATAGTCATCTGGAAGCTTTAATTTTTTATCTTGATCTTGTACTATAGTATGTTGATAACCATGTCTATAAAATTGCCCTATTCTATTAGTAGAACCTTTTTGCTTACCTGATTTATCTAACTCTTCAGCTTCTTTTCTAAGTCGTTGAAACTCCTTTCTATCTTCTTTTTTACCCCTAGTATTAAGCTGTGTAAAGAACGCTGACATGTTATAGTAATCCATCTGCGTCCAATCATCAAATGGGTGATCATGACACTGCGCGCAGCTTATATTCATACCTGCAAAAGCCTGAAATGTGTTACTAACATTATCAAGCAACATTCCTTCATCTCTTAAAAAATAACCTACTTCAGGGTTCTCCCATATATTACCTTCCGCTGTTAAGATCTTTTTAACAAATTGGTCGTATGGAGTATTCTTTTCTATTTCCTGTTTAACCCAGGCTATGTATGTATCTCCGTCTATGTTGTTTGAAAGACGTCTTTTTATTCTAAGAAGATCAGCATAAAAGTTAAACATACTTTCCGTATAACCTTTAGAATTTTGAAGATCTTCAATTAACTTTTTACGATCTGGTCTCTTTAGAAACGTTTTCCATTCCTCATAGGTCGGCACCCTACCAACAATATCAATATAAGCTCTCCGGACGAACACGTACGGGTTTACTACCATTGGCATTTCTATCCTTTTATTTCTTAGATCATTAGCTATAATTCTGTCTATTTCTTTACTATAATCGACAGTTTGTTTTGCTAAAATATTAGAGCAGAGTAGACATAAAAATATTGTTACAGCTTTAACCATAACAATATTTATGTGTCTTTAACGTAGAAACTACTTCTTTCGACGTTTTGGTCGGCCGCCTTGACCGCGATATTTTTTATGACCTTTAGAATTTCTAGAAATCCCTTGTCTAGTTTTTTTAGGTTTTCTATCGTTAACTTTCCAAGTTGTACTATTAGTCTTTTTTGCCATATGTATATATTTTACCTTCTTCGGTTACAATTGCAACGTTGCAATTTTCATCCCAATAAGCGCTAGATGAAATATTCACAGTGGATAAAGCTTTAATTTTTTCTTGCGCTTCTAAAAATTTTCGCCCAGCGCTTTTTGCCCACATTTTAAGATCTTGCGGAAATATATATTCAAGATTCTCCATCTACCTCATCATAGTGAAGACCGTCATTACCATTTTGTCCTATGATATCTATACGCTTTTCAGCTTCTGCTACCTCTTCTTCTGACAAGCCGTCGTAGAGAGGCTGTTCATCTGCTGTATATTTTTTTCCAAATATAGCTTCATATCTATCGCTATATTCTTCATATGAAACAGAGAGGGGTCTAGGCTTATCTCCTTTACTCATAGGTATATTATACCAACATGAGATAAAAAATCAACTACTTACCAGAGGTAGGCTTGAAGTAGAGCTGTCTTTCGAGCTTTCGAAAGCGTGCATCTGAATGCCAGACTTCATCAGTCTGCGGGGTATATACTCCCTCTTTACTTTGAATCGGTACTCCCTTCAACAGATTTAAGGTAGAAGGCTGATAGATGTTCAAGGTGCCGCTTTTCGTCGAGGAGCTCGTCCCGCAAGATGTCAGCCCGATCATTAGAATCGACGTCGCCAGCAGTGCGTAATGTTTCAATTTCATTTATTAAATTTTTCTGTTTATCTCTAGATTCAGTAACTACGCGGTGATAGTGAGTTTTATTCCTTAGCTCCAAATAAGCAACCAAGGCACGTAACACACCCTTTATTAACCCACCAGCCATAGCTCCAAGTTATTTTTTAGCCGCGGCTTTTTTTGTAGCTTTTTTAACAGCTCCAGAAACTGCATCAGTTACAGCTTCTTTTACTTCTGCTTTTGCTTTAGCCTTACCAATATTAAGGGCAAGAAATTCGACAACACCATAAACTTTGGCTTTCCAAGTACCCGCCTCTGGGGTAGAAGTTGCAGCGCAAAAAGCTGCAGCAGCAGCAATAACAGCCGCTACTAAACCAAACCATGGTTTGTCGCTAATGAAGTCAAGTATCATATCCATATAATTATTTAGTTGCCCAAGCTTAATTTACAACTTTTTAAATAAATACTTTTATGGCACTTAAAGACACGACAAAAAAAATACAGGAGGCTGTTGGGGCAACAGCAGATGGTGTTTATGGCAGAAACACCGCATTAAAAATTATTGATAAATTAGGATTTACAAAAGAGGAATTAACTAAAATAATTCAGAAAAAAACCGACTCTCTTCCAGACGGTGCTTATGGACCTAATACAGCAAAAACTATTTTAGAAGCTTTAGGCTTAAGTGAACAACCCGCTGTAGCTAAGGTCACATCAAGCGCCGTTGATGGTGCATATCCAGAAATTAGTAAACCTTCTCCTAATGTATCATCCTCAAAAATTAGACCTGAGGGCGTTGTACTCCATCATTCCTCAGGCTCTTATGGTGGTTCTGTTAGTTGGATATGCCAATCTAAATCACAAGTATCTTATCATTGTATAATTGATACTAATGGTGAAAGAACTATTTTCGCCGATGATGATCGTAGATGCTGGCATGCCGGTAAATCTAACTTTAACGGTAGAACTAACTGTAATGGATTCTTACTTGGTTTATCATTTAGTGGAAACACTCACGCTAGGGAGCTTACAGATGACGAAGTTGCTTCAGCTGTTGAATGGTTAGTTCCAAGATTTGAAAAGTGGGGATGGCCTACAGATCTATCTACAGTAACTACCCATAGAGAAATTTCTCCCGGTAGAAAAGATGATGTAGATTCTCGTGCAGAAGACAAAATAAAGAGTGCATTGGAGGCGGCTTTTAATAAATAATTATATGATTAAAAGACTGACAGAAAATAGCGTAAAGGTTTGTTGTGGTCGCCAGGGCTGCCCGGTCATCGAAAAAATTGATGAAGATCACTACAAAGTTACCGACGATGATGGTAACACTATTGTTGTCAAAAAAGAAGAGCTTAAATTGATGGGTGATGCCGTCAATACCCTTGATGGTGATCAACAGCTTTTAAATGGCTGACTTATTATTTTATACTTTTGCGTCCTACGGTCTCTGTTATATATTAATGGAGGCAAAGGTCTTTAACTTTGTTAGAGACATAATTACAAAGATTAAGTTCTTTAAAGACCTACTAAATTGCTCTCTTTGTACAGGATTCTGGACAGGTTTACTAATTGGTACCTTTACACCTTATAACAATATACTCTTTGCTCTATATAGCAGCGCTACTTGCTATCTTATATATCTAGTAAACCGTATACTGCTTAATCAAGTTTACCCTAAGAAAGAGAAATGATATGCTCTCTCAATTTAGATAACTGTAAAACAGCGTAATCCATTTCAGCCTCATTAGATTCATCTACAAGCTCATCGAGCTTATCTAACACGTCTAAATTAGTTATTTCTGCAGCTTCAACTTCTTCATCACCAGATACAATAACAGCTGTGCCTACACCATAGCTCCCAGCTTGACCAGCATTATAAGCACTATATCCCCCAGCGCCAGGGTAACCTGTTGGCATGCCCCCTTTACGATAAGAATATCCTCGAGGTGCAGCTGCGGCATCATACTTAGCGTTTGGGCCTTGGTTGTAACTTAACCCCCTATAACCCTCTTCGTAGAGCTTTTGTATATTTTCAAAGTCGTTGCTCACATATATATTTATTGAAATACTTTAGATTTACTATATAATAGGGTATGAAAGTTTTAAAGTTTTCTTTCGATGAAATCAACGTTATGTCTCGGCTATTAGCTTCTAGAGTTAAAGATGGTAACTTTACTAATGTCTTAGGAATAGCAAGAGGGGGGTTAATTCCAGCTACTGTTATAAGCTACGAGCTAGATATACCTCTATTAACTTGTGGAGTAAGTTCTTATAGTAATAAAGAAAAAAATGAATTAAATGTAACGCAGGATATTAAGATTGGCTCTTTACCAAAAGATAGTAACCTACTCATTGTAGATGATATATGTGATACAGGTGAAACAGTTCAATGGCTAAGTAAGAGATTAACCTTGGGTGGAGTTAAACATACCAAAGTCTGCGTCTTTACAAAACCAAAACATACCAAGTACCTGGATCATTACGCTAGTGTAGTACCTGAAGATAAGTGGATTGTTTTTCCGTGGGAATAGATTAAAATATAACCAATGGCAAGCAGAAAGATTACATGTTTAATTACAGGAAAAAGTTATACGTATGGTCAAGACTATTACGATAAAAAGACAAAGGATTATATTGATGAAGACAACCTCAAGAAATATTTTATAACACAAAAAGCTAAAAATTATTTAAACAAAGGATATTCAATTCAGGAGATAAGAAACATATTAAATGTCGATGAAGAAGGATTACCGAGTGTTGATTCCCAGGAGGTGGTAGATCTCATTGAATTTCATAAGATTCAAGCAGCTCAAACAGCTAAGAAAATCTCAAACACTTTAAACTTTGCTACACATAAATCCGACCCTAAGGTCGTTGCCTTTATAAATAATATCAGAGATTATGAACAAGACTAAAAAATTTATCGCTCAGCAGGGCTCAAATAGTACAGTAAAGCTATATGACGCAAGTACAGGACAATTATATAGAGTAATAACAGTTGGCGGTAATATAGTCTCACAACCGTATGTTGCAGGTAACGTCATGACAGTTACGGTTGAAACATCAGGTAAAAAGCATGTTAAGACATACTCTTTACCACATGGCGGTTTAAGATCTACAATCCCTGTTTAGCCTTTATAACCGAAGTATAAAGAATGGACGGGTGTACTATATTCACAGAGCAAGTATCCAGAAAACCTAATAGGTATCCCTGGACAGATCAGTTTATTGAGGCCATGCATAATGGATTTTGGACTGATAAGGAATTTTCCTTTAAGTCAGATATTCAACAGTTTAAAGTTGAGCTATCAGATCAAGAGAGAGAAATTATTGTACGAACTTTATCTGCTATTGGTCAGATTGAAGTAGCAGTAAAAACGTTTTGGGCTAAGTTGGGTGAGAATTTACCTCACCCTTCTTTATGCGACTTAGGGTATGTTATGGCTAATGTTGAAGTTATACACAACAATGCATATGAGAGGTTATTACAAATTTTAGGCCTTGAGGATATATTTGAAGAAAATTTAAAATTACAATGGATACAAGGTAGAGTAAAATATTTACGTAAGTATACTCATAAATTTTATAAAGACAGTAAAAAGCAATATCTATATGCACTAATATTGTTTACTCTTTTTGTTGAAAATGTATCATTGTTTTCGCAGTTTTATATTATTAATTGGTTTGCGAGAAATAAAAATGTTCTTAAGGATACAGATCAACAAGTAAAATATACGCGAAATGAAGAAAATATTCATGCACTTGTTGGTATTAAAATTATAAACACTATTAGAGAAGAACACCCAGAGTTGTTTGATGAGGAATTAGAAGAGAGAATTTTACATGAAGCAGAAGAAGCTTTAACTGCAGAAAGCAATATTGTTGATTGGATGGTTAATGGTTATAAAGAAGATGGATTAAATGCTGATCTGCTAAAGGGGTTTATTAAAAATA
>Ga0080013_1006545_pt1 | contig 10331 bp, 11 predicted proteins | sample ETNvirenome_6_85_FD_69236 | JGI IMG/M metagenome (GOLD analysis project Ga0080013, IMG submission 69236) | Marine viral communities from the Pacific Ocean - ETNP_6_85 (SPADES assembly) (version 2) | ecosystem: Environmental > Aquatic > Marine > Oceanic | place: Pacific Ocean | collected 2013-06-19
AGTTGGTTAACTAATATTTCACAAGCAGTATTTCCTCCTGAACCAAAAAATCTCCCCAAACCGCCAACAATTATGGCTGGAGGAGGACCTTATTATGAAGATATAGGACCTAGTAAAGAAGAAGTAACTACAAAAATAGTCAACAGAATTATAAAAGATAGACCCAAATTAGAATCTCTCAATTTAAAAGCAATTGCTAATAATGTGGTAAAAGATACTGCCTTAGGAAGCTATCGTGGATACTATACTTTTCTCCATAATAACTTTGTCGAAGATGTTCAAATATTAGCTATGTTACAATATAGGGAGAGACATGAGAGAAATATGAGATGGTGGTACAGTGTAGCACTTTTAAAGGGTGTTGTGGGTAATTATATTAGCAGGAAAAAACATAATAAGCTGGAAAGTAATTAAATCATATATTTATTCAAAATTGAAATAAATATAATTGGGTAAGTAATAATAAATTATAATGGATCCTACCTTCCGCCTCTTAGATTTTCATATTTATAATGAAGCAGAGGTGACAGCTAATAGGGAAAGAATAGATAAAAAGAAATTCGTTATTCAAATGTTTGGTATGGATGAACAAGGGAAAACGTATTCAGTTATCGTAGAAGGATTTCAGCCCTTCTTTTACGTAAAAGTGCCTGAAACATGGAGAGAAGTAAACAAACAGTCATTTAAACGACGAATCCTGGAAAAAATTGGTAGTGATTATTATTCAAATTCTATTACGAATTGTGAATTGGTGGATAAAAAGAAATTATATGGTTTTGATGGGGGAAAAGAGTACAAATTTATAAAATTCACATTTAAAAATACAACTATTATGAATAAAGTAAAAAATTTATGGTATAGGGAGGACGATAGCCGCGAGGAATACAATGGGTGGAAGTCTAGAATTTTAAAAGATGATGGTTATGAGAATACAACTATATATGAAACAGCCATCCCCCCACTTTTGCGATATTTTCATTGTCAAAATATTAGTCCATCGGGCTGGATTACCTGTTCTAATAGCCACCCCAGAAGATATAAAAAAACATCTTGTGATTATGAATATCAGGCTCAGTATACAGATATTCAGGCTGTCTCAAATAAAGAAATGCAAATCCCTATTAAAATATGTAGTTTTGATATTGAGGCTAGTAGTAGTCATGGTGATTTCCCATTACCCAAGAAAACATATAAAAAACTGGTTATAGACATACTGGACTATTGGGATAATCATGATATTGATGAGGATGAACAGGAGATAATATTGCGTAAAATAATTTTACATGCGTTCTTTGGAACAGAAGGGATGGAAGGTATTCATCAACTTTATCCCAAAGTCAAACCAAAATATAAGGATATCAATAATAAAATCACACATTGGTTAGAGGAAACGGTGTGTAATTTGAAACAAGGAATAAAATCTGTAAAGGAAGTATCACATATTGAAGAAGGGAGTGGGGAATTTAAAAAATGGTGGAAATGTAGAGCTAAAAAAAAGGATACTGTTCTAGATTTAATAAATAATAATAAATTTGATAGAGGTGATAAATTGGAAGAACTCGATAAAACGTTTCGAGGATCTAGATTTCCTAGTATAGAAGGCGATAAGGTCACCTTTATAGGTTCAACATTCATGCGTTTTGGTGAAAAAGAACCCTATCTAAATCACTGTATTGCGTTAGATACATGTGATAACGTTTCAAACGCAGAAATTGAAAGTTATCCCACTGAAAAAAAGGTTCTACTGGCTTGGACAAGATTAATACAAGAGCATAATCCAGATATTATCATTGGATATAATATATTTGGTTTTGATTTTAAGTTTATGATTGATCGTTCACGAGAAGTTGATTGTTTTAACGAATTCGTACAATTATCAAGAAATAAAAATGAAATGTGTAAAATTAAAAATAGTAGTATTCATATTGCTAGCGGTGTTCATGAGCTACAATATATTGATATGCCGGGTCGCATACTAGTTGATCTATATAATTATTTCAGGCGCGAATCTAATTTATCATCCTATAAGTTAGATAATGTTGCATCACATTTTATAGGTGATGTGGTAAAAACGTATGAGTATAGTAATAAGGTGACATTATTTAAGAGTAAAAATCTAATAGGACTTCACGATGGCAATTATGTGCGATTTGAAGAAATCGCACACTCAACAGAATCTTATGAAGATGGTAAAAAATTTATTGTATATGATGTGGATCAAATAAATGGAGAATTTAAGATAAACGGGGAACTAAAACCAGATAAAAATAAACTTGTTCGCTGGTGTTTAGCGAAGGATGATGTTACACCTCAAGATATTTTTCGGTTATCCAATGGTTCTTCTAGTGATAGAGCAATTGTAGCGAAATATTGTATTCAGGATTGTAACCTTGTTCATCAGTTAATGAATAAAAACGATATTCTTACGGGATTTGTAGAGATTGCTGCTATTTGTAGTGTTCCTATTCGTTTTATCGTTATGCGTGGTCAAGGTATAAAATTATTGAGCTTTATTGCGAAAATTTGTGATAAGAAAGGAATTCTTCTTCCTGATATAAAGAAAACAAAAACAAATGAAGGGTATGAAGGGGCTATTTGTTTGACCCCCAAATGTGATCTTTATTTGGATAACCCTATTGCTTGTGTAGATTACGGATCACTATATCCTTCATCTATGATTAGTGAAAATATTTCCCATGATAGTAAGGTATGGACCAAAGAATATAATTTGGAAGGAAAACTTATCAAAGAAACAGGAGATGAAAAATATGATAATCTACCTGAGTATAAATATGTGGATATTCAATATGATACTTATCAGTGGATACGAAAGCGTCAAGGAGGTCGCGAAATTAAAACCAAAGTAGGAACCAAAACATGTCGGTTTGCTCAATTTCCTCAGAATAAAAAAGCTGTTATGCCCTCTATTCTCGTGGAATTATTAAGCGCAAGAAAATCTACCCGGAGTCTTATTAAATACAAAACGATAACCACAGAGGACGGTCAGGAATATACGGGGTTATTAAAAAAAAACAATGGATATCATATTATCAAACAAAAAGATAATACCATAAGTATTGAAGATGATAAGGTTGTATCTGTCAAGGATACATATAGTGATTTTATGAAAAATGTTTTTAACAAACGACAATTAGGATACAAAATTACAGCTAATTCTTTATATGGTCAGTGCGGTTCTAGAACCAGTAGTTTCTATGATAAGGATATCGCTGCTTCCACCACCGCAACCGGTAGAAAGTTATTGATATATGCGAAGCATGTGATTGAGGAGGTATATAAGGATAGAATATGTGATACTAGTTGGGGAAAGGTGCGAACGAAGGCGGATTGTATATATGGCGATACCGATTCATGTTTCTTTACCTTTAATCTAGAGGACTTGGAGGGTAATAAAATTCGTGGTAAGGAGGCGTTGAAGCGAACGATTGAATTAGCGCAAGAAGCTGGCGCATTGGCGACGAAGATGTTAAAGTGTCCACATGATTTAGAGTATGAAAAGACATTCATGCCGTTTACATTATTATCAAAAAAGAGATATGTGGGAATGTTATATGAGACAGACCCCAATAAATGTTATCGAAAGAGTATGGGTATTGTATTAAATAGGAGAGATAATGCGCCAATAGTGAAAGATATTTATGGTGGGGTGATTGATATTTTGATGAAAGAGCAAAATATTCAAGCTGCTGTTGATTTTACTAAGACATGTATTCAGGATATGGTTAACGAAAAATATCCAATGAAGAAATTGATAATTACAAAATCATTACGAGGGTTTTATAAAAATCCACGCACGATTGCACATAAAGTATTGGCTGAAAGAATGGGTAAGAGAGATCCTGGAAACAAACCATCAGTAGGAACCCGTATTCCCTATGCATATATTCAAACAAAGGGGAAACGTTTACAAGGTGATAAAATTGAACATCCTGATTTTATCCGTGCGAACAATTTAAAATTAGATTATGGAATTTATATTACAAACCAAATTATGAAACCCATTCAGCAAGTATTTGCTTTGCCCCAAGTATTGGATAATATTCCTGCCTTTCGGCGTCGAAGAAAACAATTTATGAGAGAACTCAACACATTAAAGCAGACGTTAGGTGAGGAGGAATATGTTAAAAAAGAATTGGACCGACGAAAGAAGGAGGTAAAGAGATTAATTTTTGATGATTTCTTGCGTGATGCTGAAAATATAAGAAAAGGACATCAAAATATTAATCAATTCTTTGGAAAGAGAAATTAAATATAATAATTTATATTATATAATGACACATAATGGTTGTGCATGTAGAAAGGATGTTGTATGTCATAATTGCCCTAATCCACCAAAACATCACAAATTGAGTACAGGATACTTAAATCATCATATTTCAGCAAAAATGAGACTGGCACAACTACTAAAAGTGAAGGGAACTTTTAAACCAGGAAATCACCATACTCCTAATTTACCAGGAACAAAACGACAAGTAGTTCAAAAAAAAAATGCACATCTTACTTGGAGATGTCATGGAGATACAGAATTATGGGGATTTTAAGAAAAATTATTCCAAGATAAGGAATAGCCAATTTGGATTGGATTATTGGACAAATCACGAAATGGATTATTATCTGATACATCTCGTGTCCTCGTTGGAGTTTGTAGTCTTGTTGGAGTTTGTGGTCTTGTTGGAGATTGTGGTCTTGTTGAAGCATCTCGGATATTATGACGACAGACTGGACATTCAGAACTAGTTCTAAACCAGTGTCTGAGATTACTCTCTCTAAATATGTGTCCACAATGACGAACACGCATAACAGAATCAGTAGGTTCAAAAAGAGTTTGTGAAATAGGACATAAAGTAAAATTTGTTGAAATATCTCTATATTGTACTATTTCAGTTGCTTGATTTATTTGTTGAGCGGTAGGATTGGAAAATAATCTGTTAAGTTGGGGGATAATCGTTTGAAAGGTATCTAATACATTGCTTGTTTGATAACGGCGGCGGCGAGGGCGGATGCGTGTTCTAGACGGTACAGAAGAAGGAGGAGGAGGACTAAAAAACAAGTCATTCGTATGAGGTCGCTGATGTCTGAGCTGGTGATTAAATAATTGAAAACTATTATAACGTAAATTGTTACTTAAATGAATAATGCTCGACATATTTCGGTTTATATCCGCAATAGTTTCTAGATATCTTATTAATAATTCCTGTTCCATATTATTATAATAAGAAAGTTGTTTTAAATTAAACAATATAAAAAAGCATAAGGATATTTAATTAATGGAGTATGAAAAATTTGTAGATAAGGGACTAACTGGTTTAGCTAATTTAGGAAATACATGTTTTATGAATTCAGCCTTACAATGTTTGTCTCATACATATTTACTAAATGAATTTTTAGATAAGAAAGATTTTAAAAAAAAACTTAACAAAAAACCTGAATCATTGATTTTAATGGAATGGGATAATTTAAGAGAAATGATGTGGAGCGAAAATTGTGTTATTTCACCTGGCGGATTTTTAGCTTCTCTCCAAAAAGTTGCCAAAATTAAAGATAAATCAATATTTACTGGATTTGCGCAGAACGACTTGCCAGAATTTCTAGGATTTATCATTAATTGCTTTCATACAGCTATTTCTAGAGATGTCATTATGAATATTAAAGGGGTTCCTGAAAACGATACAGATGTTTTAGCTAAGAAATGTTATGAAATGATGAAAGAGATGTATAAAAAGGAATATTCAGAAATATTAACTATGTTTTTTGGAATAAGTATATCAAGTATTATTTCACTTGAAAATAAAGTATATTCAACAAGACCTGAGCCCTTTTTTATGGTAGATTTGCCTCTGTCTGGAGATACTTTGTTTGCGTGTATGGACGCTTATACAGAAAAAGAGACAATGGATGGAGACAATAAGTATTACGATGAAACCACACAAACACGAGTATCTGCTTATAAGAATATAAGATTTTGGTGTTTGCCAGATATACTTATTATTAATCTTAAACGTTTTTCAAATAATATGAGAAAAAATAATTCTTTTGTTGACTTTCCTTTAGAAGACTTTAACTTATCAAAGTATATAACAGGTTATAATAAAGAAACATACGTGTATGATCTTTACGCACTTTGTAATCATTCCGGTAATGTTATGGGCGGACATTATACAGCATGCGTTAGGAATGCTAACAATAAATGGTATACATTTAACGATACATCCATTCAAGAAGTGCCTGATGTTCAATTATTAAAAAATAATAATCCTTATTGCTTTTTCTATCGTAAAAAAAAACTTTTAAATAATATATAGATGGATATTATTCCAGGTCAAACACTGCCTAAATTTTTTGATTCATTTAATCAACAATTATCTATTGATAATCCCATTATTCTAATTCTATTGACCATTATTATTATTATTTATTATCTAGTATTTAAATATCTAGGTTTAGGCTCTCCCCCTGAACATTTTGCTCCTTCTCTTACGTCAGCTGGTCTAGATCAGCATTTCGTAGGGGCTACAACACGAGGGGGGACAGCAATTCAAATCATTGAGATTATAATGTGGGCTCTCTTTATTTTCTTAGTTTTAGTGAATGGATTACAATACTTTTTTTCCATTGATATTAAAACATCCATTAAAAATATTTTTTCCCCATTGCCTGAAGTGGATATTGAGGTAGATGACCCAGAAAAAAGCGAGGAAGAAGAAGATCCTCCGCCGGTTCCTGAGATCATGATTGAGAAGCAAGTATTTAATATTCCTAATAATCAATATACTTATAATGAGGCTAAAGCATTGTGTAAAGCATATGACGCAGATCTAGCTACTTATGAACAAATAGAAGATGCTTATAAAGATGGCGCAGAATGGTGTAACTATGGATGGTCTGATAAACAAATGATCTTTTACCCAACTCAAAAAGCTACATATGATAAATTACAAAACATTAAAGGGCATCATCATGATTGTGGACGAGTGGGAATAAATGGGGGTTATATAGCAAATAAAAGGGCTCGTTTTGGGGTAAATTGTTACGGACATAAACCCGAAATTACCCCAGAAGAAGGAGAACTTTTAGGACAAAATAGCCCAGCTTATCCATTAACGAAGAGGGAAATTAAGTTTAATAATAAAGTATCTAAGTATAGAAACAGATTATCTGATGTATTGGTCTCCCCTTTCAATAATACCAATTGGAGTCAAATATAATTTTATTAATTTAGTAAAATTATTTTTTTTTCCTAGTCCCCATCCCTTTAGATTTACGCTTCGAGCGCCGTGTTTTTTTTTTAGATCGGCTGACAAGTTGTTTTTCTAATTTTCTATATAATCCTCCTCCTTCTTGTGAAGGTTTATGAACTGGATCTGGCACCTTCCCTGATGTAAATTGTTGTAATAAAACTAACCCAGCCGGAATTACTAATTCACCTCCATTTTGCTCGTCCAATGTACTTGAATTACCGTAAATAGCAGGCATATCCATTTTTTTAAACATATTATTAATCTTATATCCCCCACTATAAGTATTGTTATTTCTGCGATAAAAAATAAAATCACTTTCTTTCATTACTATATATATATATTTCGTTTATTTATATTTATTTATAGGTTTTTGTATTCCAATCAAAAGAACGTAAGGTTTTTTTTGACAAAATAGTAGGTTTTTTTTCTTTAGGTTTCTCACTCATATAGTGGACTACTAAGGGACTAGCCAATTCTGGATTTTCATAAAACATATCTATATCATAATCCTTCTCAATATTATTATAAATAATAGATTCTAAAATACCACCTTTACTCCCATCATCATCAAAAGACAATAAAGATGAGAAAAAACAATGATTTGAATAATGTTCAGATGCATAAAAATCTGCGACTTCTTTAGCCAGCGTTTCTAAATATGTCTGTAAAAAACATTTTTTTATTATTTCCCTTGTAGGCGAATAATTCCAAAAATGATAAAATGTAAAATTATTATCTAGAAATTGAATTTGTTTTTCTTCTGTTTCTTTATCCCATTCCTCCCAAGTTAATTCTTTTTCTTCTATTTCAGTCATGTATTATCAGATAAAGTATATATAAATGTACTTATCTCATTTTTAAATTGTTTTTCATCAATCAAACGATAATCATTCTTTTGAATAAGATTTTGCAGTCTATCAACGAAAAAATCCACATATTCATCATGTGTTATCTGTTTACCTTTTTTATCACAAACAAAACCTTCACAATCTTTAACACACATTCTTAACCAGTGTTTCATTGTAGGTTGGTAAATAGACGTTTTCTGTCGAATGTGATTAGTAAGCATTAACTTGTCCATATTCTTATAGTAATTATTACAATGTTTAACTGGTTTTATTATAAACTCGTTTAATATCCGGATAACTACGAATACGACGTTTATTTTTAATATAACTTATAATCTGTTTCACATCTTCACTGCTTTCAATACAATTATATAGGCATTCTTCAATAAATTTATATGTTAAGGGGGCTGCTATTCGCGTCTCTTGAAATTTTAATTTTCCGTCCGAAATCTGAATTATGCTATGATCGAGATTATTATTTTTTGTATAATTAATTAATATTTCACCAATATCGTTTCTCTCTGAGCGTAATCCACGTATTTTTTCTAAATATAATTTCATCTGGTTATCCTTAAGAACCCATAGCTTAATTTTGTCTTCAAAACTCATTATATGATATAATTTATTATTATATCATAATCTAATATTACGCTTAACGTCTACTGTGTCTACTTTTACGGCGACGTCTACTTTTACGGCGATGACGGTGGCGTCTTGCCAGACCCACGAGCGCCCCCGGTACGATTAATTTTCTAAGAGCAGCAGCTAAACCTATGCCATTTCCACCACGATGGCGGCGGCGTTTTGTGCGGCGGCGGCGGCGTTTGTTACCCCCGCGGTGAGTACGGCGGTGACGTCTGGTGTTTCTAGATTTACGGCAGAAACTCCGTTTGCGCCCGGAAGCATACTTGCATCCGACACGCCCACGGCATACGGCGGGACCAGCGCCACGGCATTTAGACGCACGCACGCGACGGCGATAACTTCTCAGAGCAGAGTGTTTTCTTCCTCGTGTTTTAACCATTATATATATACTATAGATTTTATAATGATCAATTTCCTAAATTAATGACTAAAAGAAAATTTATGACGCAGCAATAAAATAAAAATTCCTAAAATTAATAAAAAACTAATAAACACAAAAGTCATAGACAAAAAAATATATGGTGTTATTTGTTGTAATAACATATCTATAACTGGACGCATTAATGCTTTAATTTCACTCTTTACATCATCGCGCTTTAACATTTCTAAACATTGTTCAATAATTGTTTCTTTTAAGTTATCCATTATTGTAATAACTTAATTTTTTTGCGTGATAATTTATACATATTTTTCTTAAATACATTTAATGAGTAATTTAATTTATGAAGTTAATAAAGATTTTCCCTTTGAGAAATTATCTTTAGCAAATCCTAATGGCATTCAAGGGGGCGCCTTCTTTTCAAAACTAAGCCTAAATAACGACACTCCCTTTCTCTTTCAAACTCCTAAATGCTTAACAAAAAATGGTATTATTAAGACAGATAAAAAAATATATTGTGATTTATTATTTACAGAGAATAATGATGTCTTTCTTACCTTTCTTCAAGATTTAGAAAAAATCATCCAACGGCTTATTTATGAAAAACGCAATTTATGGTTTCATAACGAAATGGAAATGGAAAATATTGAATATTTTTTTAACCCTATTATCCGAACCTACAAAAAAAAATATTTGGTGCGCACTTATGTTCAACAACCACGTCATATTAAAAGCATAAAAGCTATCCAAATTTATAATGAAAATGAAACACGCTTGTCTTTACCTGATGTTAAACCTGAGAAAAAAATAATTACGATTGTTGAAGGTTTAGGAGTAAAATTTACAAGCTCCAGTTTCCATTTAGAATTATGTTTACGGCAAATAATGGTATTAGATGATATTCCACTGTATAATAAATGTTTGATAAATATGCATCATAAACCCACAAACACATCATTTGCTAAAGAACATGACAATTTAATAACGCTTAATTTAGCCCCAAATGGTAATCTTCCTAAAAAAAATGATATAATGAAAGAAGACGAGAAAGAAGACGAGAAAGAAGACGAGAAAGAAGACGAGAAAGAAGACGAGAAAGAAGACGAGAAAGAAGATGTGAAAGAAGATGTGAAAGAAGATGATAATGAAGATGATAAAGAAGTTGAGAAAGAAGATGATAAAGAAGACGAGAAAGAAGAC
>Ga0080013_1006546_pt1 | contig 10325 bp, 11 predicted proteins | sample ETNvirenome_6_85_FD_69236 | JGI IMG/M metagenome (GOLD analysis project Ga0080013, IMG submission 69236) | Marine viral communities from the Pacific Ocean - ETNP_6_85 (SPADES assembly) (version 2) | ecosystem: Environmental > Aquatic > Marine > Oceanic | place: Pacific Ocean | collected 2013-06-19
TGATGATTATCAGCAGAAGGGTGACGAATACAACGTCCCAGATGGATTGTCCTTTCATATGCCTACGTGGAACCTGTTTGCTTATAAAGCCGCCCACGCGGGCGTACAAGTCGTTAACTGTAGCCCGATAACCAATCTCCGGTGTTTCAAGCGCCGGACCTTGCAAGAAGCACTGGGAATTAAATGAATAAAAAAATTCTTGTCACTGGCGGAACGGGAATGGTTGGTCATGCCCTAAAACAAATAATGAGTGATGGTACATTCATTTCCAGTACCGATTGCGATTTAAGAAACAAAGAAGATGTTTTTAGGCTTTACAAAAAACACAAACCAACACACGTAGTCCACTTAGCGGCAAAGGTTGGAGGTATAGCTGCAAATTCAAATTATCTGGCTGATTTCTATATTGATAATGTTGAAATCAACACAAACGTATTAGCCGCAGCCCATTACAACAACACAGAAAAAGTAGTATCTCTGTTGAGTACTTGCATTTATCCAGATAAGGCAAAATACCCACTTACTGAAAATCAAATTCATTTAGGACCACCACACTCTTCAAACTATGCATATGCGTATGCAAAAAGAATGTTAGATATTCAGTCTAGAGCTTACCGAGACCAATATGGAAGAAATTATATAACCGTTGTTCCAAATAATTTATACGGAGAAAATGATAATTTTCACTTAGAAGATTCTCATGTTATCCCGGCCCTCATGCGAAAAATACACGATGCTAAAATAAATGATATTCCATCGGTTACTTTGTGGGGAGATGGCACACCCTTGAGGGAATTTACTTATTCTAAGGATTTATCTGAAGTTTTATTATTTCTGCTCGATAACTACGACTCACCCGAGCCAATTAATGTTGGAAATACAAGTGAGATATCGATATCTAGCATTGCGTTGATATTAAAAGATATTATCGGTTATTCAGGTAATATACTTTGGGATACATCCAAACCCAAAGGTCAATTGAGAAAACCTTCGGATAATTCAAAACTCATTAGTTTGGGTTGGGATCCTAATCAATATACTAGTATAATAAAGGGCTTGCAAAATACCTATAATTGGTATATAATAAATTATCCAAATGTGAGAGGGGTTGAGTGAAGACAGCACTAATAACCGGCATTTCTGGTCAAGATGGTAGTTATCTATCAGAGTATTTACTTGAACAGGGATATGATGTCCATGGGATGGTTAGAAGACATTCAGTGGCCGAGAATCAAAATTCTAGACTCCGCAATATCGAAAGGCAGATACACACGCATTATGGAGATTTGACCGATTATCCATCAGTAGTATCCGTGATTAAGAAAGTACAACCAGACGAGATATATAATTTGGCCGCCATGAGTCACGTTAGGGTGAGTTTTGATATGCCGGCATATACAATTAAGACGAATGCTTTGGGAGTTTTGAATTTATTAGAGGTTTATCGCGATTTAGCGCCTGAAGCAAAATTCTACCAAGCTAGTTCATCTGAAATGTTTGGAAATTCTATTGATGAAGACGGCGTACAGCGCCTGACAACCCCGATGAATCCCGTGAGCCCATACGGATGCTCAAAAGTAATGGGATACCAGCTTACAAGACACTATCGCAATGCGTATAAATTACATGCATGTAATGGTATTTTGTTCAATCACGAATCTCCACGCCGCGGCTCAAACTTTGTAACAAACAAAGTTGTAAAAGGAGCAGTTTCAATTCAAAAAGGCCTTCAAGATAAGCTGGAATTAGGTAATTTAGATTCTTTTCGCGACTGGGGCCACGCTAAAGATTATGTCCGTGCAATGCATATGATTATAACCCATACAGAAGCAGAAGACTTTGTTGTTGCTACAGGATATACACATTCAGTTAGAGAACTTTGTGAGGTTGTATTTTCGAAGCTTGGTATGAATTACGAAGATTATGTCGTACAAAATAAGAAATACCTTCGTCCAGAAGAATTAAATTATTTGAAAGGAGATCCAGCCAGAGTAAAAGAAATTTTAGGTTGGACCCCCGAATATACATTTGAAAGCATGATTGAAGAGATGATCGAAAAGTGGCAAAAGACACTTTAAGTGTAATAGGAGATTAAAATGAATAAGAGGGCTTGTGTCTTACAGGTGACTCCCTCTGAGCCAAATGAAGAACACATAAGACTTTTTAGAAATAAAAAAGATTGTGATTTTTACTTTGTGACACATGACAAAGAACATTCTGATGCTCTTAAATTCTGTCCGAACACAACATGGACTGATACTAGAAATATTTTAGCGGCTGGAGTCCCAAAACAATATGATTATTATGCATTCGTGGATTATGATTTCACGTTTGAACCCCATGGCGAGTTAAATGCTCTAGAACAAATATTAGAAGATCTAGAGAAATTCGAACCAGCAGTGTTGACGTATTATCCGGGCCCTCGCTTTCATACCCCGTTTAACAAAGACAAAGAATACTTTGATAAACATGAATATTCTGTAATTCCTTTCACTCATTGTGGCATGAAGGTGGTACACCACTCGCTAATGAAATGGTTTTTTCCAATGATTACCCGTTTTGAGGGTGGGATGAATTCTTGCCATATGTTTAATATCCAAGAGATACCATTTCTAAGAAATGTGATTTGCAGTCATAAGATGACTTATGATAACAGCGTTAATGATATGAATGCTCCTCACAACAAGGATGCATCATGGTCAAAATATCGAATGGATCAAATGTGGGAATGGATGGCCCCTGCCTTTAAGAAAATTGATCTTCTTAAAAATTATCAAACTAATTGGAATCTATCTGGAGATCCGAGACACTGTTTAGATTCGCTACATATTAAGAGAGTATTTTTAAAAGTAATACTTGACAATGAATTGAAGCCCGCTGTTTCACCAAAGAATATTAATTATTATGATGAAGAAAGGCTTTCAAACTTTTTTGACATGAACCATGAACACTTTAACAATAAGAAATTTTCTATAGCAAAGCAATCTGAGCAGATAAGTGAAAATTTTAAATCTAATATTGAAGAGATCTTAAGAGAGACAGTTTCATTTGGTACTCTAAAATCCCGCGCCAATCCGTGGTACGGTATAGTAGCGGACATAAATAACAAACTTAGTGATAGAAGAAATATAACGATTAACGAATGTGTTGAGATTTTCCAACAAATGAAGAACAATGAGGCAGTCTTTTATAAAAACTCTAAGCCTGATCCTCTTTTGGAAGAATATCTCGCCGGCAAGCGAGTCGCCTTTGTTGGTCCCGCTCCTTACTTAATAGGTAAGAACCGCGGCCCTGAGATTGATTCTTATGATGTAGTAGTGCGCACCCAGCCAGAAATATTCTGTGAGGAAGACTATGGCAGTCGAACGGATATAATACAAAGTTGCATGAATTCTAGCTATAGTCCCAAGATTCTTCGATATCTTGAAAGTAATCCGCCTGAGACATATCCAAAATTTATTATATCAAATAACACGGTATCTCGCGAATCGCATCCTGGCGGCAAAATCTGGACCGATGTTGTTCACGAATATGAAACATACCTTAAGAAATTTGGCGTTCCTTTCGCACACTTGAAGCAACCAGATGGCACTTTTGATCGATGGGCCTTATATTGGGAAATTTATGCAAAAAAACATATTGAAAAGTTGGATGATAACGTGTATACTGTCTATAGTGCTAATTTGAATTCGGGATACGGAGCATACAGTATGCTTCTTCGACATTCCATAAAAGAATTAGCAGTCTTTGGGATGGATTTTTATAATTTTGGGGAATATAGCAGGATTGAAGACAAATACAAACCAGAATATATTAAACAACAAGGACAAGAAGGAACATATCTAGGCCCAGATGTGATGGTTCACGATATCATGTCCCAAGTAATGCACTGTAGGAACATTCTACTTGCAGATCCGCGGTTTAGATATGATAAAGAACCACTAGAAAAAATCCTCTCAGAAAGAATGAACCAGAGATTAAGAGTTTTTAAACATTTGCCAAGAATGGCCACCCACGACACGGAGTAAAAATGTCAAGCCTCTCTGAGATGAACATATTTGTTCCTATCAAACATAGCTCGCAAAGAGTGCATGGAAAGAATTTTAGAAGATTTGGTAAAGAACCACTTTTCAAACACACGCTGTTAAAGTACAAAAAACACAAAGTTTATGTCGACACAGATAGTCAAACTATAATCGATCTTATCGATCAAGACAAAAGACTAAAACATGTCATAGTCTTTAACAGAGCCGAAAGTTTGCGAGGAGATAAAGTATCTGTATGTGATCTAATAAAAGATTTTATAAAGAGGTTCAAGGTTTCAGAACCGATAGCACAGATTCATGTGACGAGTCCTTTTTTAAAGCCACAAACTTTAGTTAACGCCTACTCATTTTTAGGCAAACATGATTCTGTGGTTTCCTGCAACTCTTATAATTCTAGATTCTGGAGAAAGGAAGATTATGGATATTGCCCAGTAAATCACAATCCAACTAAAATGGAACAAACACAAGATTTGCCAGTTTTGTTTGAAGAGAATTCCGCCTTTTATATATTCAAGCCGGAGGCTATTTTAGGATTAGGTAGCAGAATTGGTCGAAACCCATATTTCTATGTGATCGACAAAGTGGAAAGTATCGATATTGATACTGAAGATGATTGGAATTTTACAATAACAATGAAAGATGTTTTAAAATGAAAATATATAAAGATTTAACAATAACAATGAAGGATGTTAAAATGAAAATATATAAAGATTTAACAATAACAATGAAGGATGTTTTAAAATGAAAATATATAAAGATTTAATAAACGTGAGACCTATAAATGAGGAACACAGACTGAAAAGGATAGAAGGCTATAGAAGAGATTTTAGCATGTGGGATGAAGTAGAATCAAATTTCCCAGAAAGAATGTATTTCTTTTTTGTAGAATATCTTAAAAAATATAATAATGAAAATATTTGTTTTTTTGACATCGGCGCCGCCGAAGGCTGGTATGCCCGCGCGGCTTTAAAATATTCAAAAAACTCAAAAGTGGTATGTTTTGAACCAGAAGACGAAAGGCTGGAAGTTTTAATAGAAAATTTACAAAAGTATTCAGAATTTGGCGATTTAGAAATATTTCAAAAAATAGTAGCTTCAAAAACAGCCGACTCTTTTCATCTGAAACAATATAGAACAAAAGATAATACAGGCTTAAGCTCTGGAAGCAGCACAATTGTTGATGTCTGGGATCCCTATGGTTTTAGAAGAGATTCTTTTATGGTGCCATATGAGTCTATAAAACTAGACGATTTAACAGAAAACTACGACAAGATCGATATAATAAAAATTGATGTTGAAGGTGGTGAAATAGAAGTACTAAAGGGTTCTTTAGAATTATTGTCCAAGCATAGACCATCAATATTTTTAGAGGCACATGTATCACCTCGATTTGGTAGCGTAACCCGTGATAAGATTAAGCAGATTTTAAATAATCTGGACTTCGAGTATAAGTGGCACTTATTAGATCTTCATGGTGGGGAATTGGAGTATTATCTCCTAGAAGCACCTGAAGAGTAATTGCGATGAAAAACTTAAAAATTTTTATAGTAACTTACAAAAGACCAGAAGTCTTGAATGATACCTTAAACCAGCTGTTTAATTATACTGACTTTAATCTTATACCCAATACTGAAGTTAACATCATCAATAATCATAGTGAGTTTCATCTTAATAAGGAATTCGAAGATAAGGTAACAGTCTTACACAACATGACTAGACCCGACTGGGATTTAGGCAATTTAGCTAGAAGTTGGAACGAGTGTATTCTTCATGGATTTAAAGACTTGAACAATCCCGACGCTAAAGTTGTCGTAGCGATGCAAAACGATATTGTATTACACCCAAATTGGGCGACAAATGTTTTAAAACTGCACAAAAAGTACACTTTTGTGACCGGGATGCTGGGAGATAATATAATTAGTTACACTCCTGAAGCCATCAAGAAGATAGGAATGTGGGATGAGAGATTTAATTCCCCGTCACACAAAGAAGCAGATTACTACATAAGGGCTTTGATTTATAATAAAGACAAATCAATGATAGCAGATGCGGTACACCAGAGACTTTTGAATGAGCACGATTGGTTGCCCTTAGATACGCGTGAATACCGCGGCAATGACCCTGAGTGGCGAGAAGAAACCAAAGACCGAGACCTGGCGAATGAAGCTTCATACCACAGCACTCAAGTATTTTATTGGAAATGGAAGGACACCTGGAAGGAACAGCCTTCTTATTTTGGTTGGGTCAATGGATGGACACCTGATTTCATAGAAAACCCCCCTGTTCCAAACAAGGCTGTCAATTTTAGTCAATATTATTATTTTGAAAGAGACATTAATCTGAAAGATAAGAACTATGTTGGATGGAGAGAGGGCGATTTATGGTTTGGCTGTGAATCTTGGGAGAACAGGACAAACAAAACTGGTGATATAGACACACACCCATTTAAAGACGGCGAGAAATTTAGAGAATAAAAGTGATATGCTTGTTAAAAAATTACATGGTCATTCTGGATGCGAAGTCCTGTTGTTGCGCCTCAACGAAAGGTTAACAGTACGAAAGATTTCGCCATCTGAGCAGTATGACATCCGTATAGACAACCAGAGAGATAAGCAGGATTGTTTTAGTTCGTCTTTAGTCCGATGCCCCAAGGTGTACGATTCTGGTATCGTAGACAATAGACACTTTTTTGATATGGAATTTATCAACGGGCAGACCTTTAGTAATTTCATTGAGCACGGAGATCAAAAGTCAATATTTCAAATATTTGAGAAATTATTTGACTTTGTTAACAAAAACAATTATATTGATGAAACAGTAGAGTGTCAAATTTTAAATAAAATAGAAAATATGCCACTTGTGAACGAATACAATCTATATAAAGATTATTGTTTAGACTTTGACTGGTCTAAGATAAAAAAATCTTATTGCCATGGAGATCTAACATTTGAAAATGTGATAATATCAAATGGGGAAATATACTTTATTGATTTTTTGGATTCTTTTACAAACTCTAAGGTAATCGATTATTCAAAAATGTTGCAAGACATCATTCTCGGTTGGTCTTGGAGAGATAAAAGTTCTAAACCATACATAAAGCTAATCCGCATGCACGAACACATGGTTAATAAGATGAAAGACATTGAGTACGAGGCCTCCAAAAGAATGTTGGTACTGACAATGCTCAGGATCTTACCGTATTCTGCCGACCCAAAAACAATAGATTTAATAAATCACAATTTAAAATTTATAAAAAGAGAGCTTATCGATGAATAATTTAGTAATCCCAGCCGCAGGCCTTAGCTCTCGCTTTCCCGGAATGAAACCAAAATGGTTATTAACCCACCCCGACGGCAGTTTGATGATCAAAAAAGTATTGGGCTCTTTTAAGCTAGCAAATTACGATCGTGTTGTTATTACAATTTTACGAGATCACTGCCAAAAATATAACGCTGACTTAATAATACAACAGCTTTTTGGGACTTCTGTGGAGGTGTGCATTTTAGAACAACAAACAAAAGACCCGGCAGAGACAATTGCAAAGACGATTCAAATGATGGATTTAAAAGGATTTATCACAATTAAAGACTCAGATTGTTATGTTTCCGCAGATTATCCTATCGATAAGCAGTTTATCTGTGGCTTAACAATCGACAAAATGGATGATATAGTTAGAATACACAACAAGAGTTTTATTATTAAAAACGATGAAAATATAATCACTGATATAATTGAAAAAAAGGTAGTCTCAGACACAGTGTGTTTGGGTGTCTACTGCTTAGATATTGACAATCTGATGTCAGCTTATGATAAGATCAACAGCAGCCCGGTGTACCGCCATGACAACGAAATGTATATCAGTCACATTGTATCATATCTGATATCACAAAATGACATATTGCACTTTGTAGAAGCAAAACAGTTTATCGACTGGGGAACTTTAAAAGAATGGCGCAAGGAACAAAAAAAGTTTCGCACATATTTCTTTGATATCGATGGGGTTTTCTTGAAAAATACCGGCAAATACGGGGTCAAGAACTGGTCAAACACTTTCGAGCCGATTCAAGAAAATATAGACACCCTAAAAGAGCTATCAGACTCGGGCGCCCAAATAATTTTTACGACTGCTAGGCCAACGGAGCACATGGGCAGATTTAAGAAACTCCTTTTAGAAAACAAAATAAAATATAAAGATATAATCACTGACTGCAATCACTCACAAAGAGTAATTGTGAATGATTTTGCCCCAACAAATCCTTATCCCTCGTGTGATTCGATATCGATACCCAGAAACTGTAACCTAGGAGATTACCTTAAATGAATATATTAATAACAGGCGGCGCAGGCTTTATAGGATCTCAAATCGGTTGGCGCATGCGTCAGTTGGGACACACCGTCACCGTATTGGACAATATGAGTTACGGCAAAGATGACAATTTAAAAGTCGACGGGGAGTGGGTCTTCGACAGATTCATCAGAGATGATATCAGAAGCCCGAGATTCTTACAGCATTGCGATGCCGTGGATGCCGTGGTTCACTTAGCAGCCATCGCACCGCTGCCGGATTGCCAATTAAACCCAGTAGTGGCTTATGACAACAATGTAATTGGAACTTTGAATGTTCTTAATTCTTGTCGACAGGCAAATGTACAAAAGGTTATATTTTCAAGCACAAGCGCCGTATATGAAAATTGCCAGAACTATCCCCTCACAGAAGACAACCTTGAGAATGAACCAAACTTGATTTACTCTATGTCGAAAAGAGCGTCCGAAATGATATGCTCAAGTTATGTTGACAACTACAACATGGACATCGCTACATTGCGGTTTTTTAATGTTTATGGTCCGCATCAAGACTTTAAAAGAAAACAGCCGCCACTTATGGGCTATATAACAAAGTGCCTTATAGAGAACACAGAGCCAACATTCTTCTCTGACGGTCATCAAAAGCGCGATTATGTGTATGTCGACGACATTATTAACATGGTAGAGCTTATTTTATTACGCAATGATATTGCCGGCGAGACATTCAATGTCTGTACAAATACTGCATACTCTGTACGAGACATTTATGAGATTTACCAGACTGCTTTTGGAAAGAAGCTGTCACCGAATTTTAATGATTCAACAAAATTTTGGGATAAATATCCTCAACTTTTTGAGGGTCAGCACCCTCTTTCGAAAGAGCGTTTAATAAAAGAGGTTGACAAGTATAGTTTGGGGACTTATAATAAGGCTAAAGAGGTCTTAGGCTGGGAACCGCAAACATCATTAGAGAGTGGTATACAAAACTGTGTCGAATATGCAAAAAACAACATGGAGCCTCAACAATGACAGTTAAAATAAAAGACCTTGAAGTGGTCGAGAAGAGTCAGGAGTTTTATGATAACTTCAATGGCTTCGTGATAAGCCCTGACTTAAAGGTTTTTGGAAAACTGCTAGCCCGAGCAAAGATGCTTGAGTTAGTTAAAGATGTACCAGGCGATATTATTGAATGTGGGGTTTTCAAGGGCTCCGGTATATTTAGCTTTTTGAAACTTAAGCGATTTATATGCCCCAATACTGGTAAAAAAGTTATTGGATTCGACTTTTTCGATACAAATTCGCTGATTAAATCCCTCTCCAATCAAGACAGAGAGGCGATGAAAGCACTTTTTGAACAAAGAGGATTTAGCCACGAAGAATCATTTCATAAATATTTAAAAGATTTGATAGCTTCTTGTGGGTTTTTGGATTACGAGTACGATTTGGTCAAAGGGGATATATCAGAGAGCTTCCCGGAATATTTACAAACTCGACCGGGCTTGAAGATATCACTATTGTTTATAGATTTAGATCTTGAGGACCCAACTTATGATGTATTATGTCACGCATGGGAAAGGGTTTCTAAGGGTGGCGTCGTTGTATTTGATGAATATGGATTACACCAATGGTCCGAAGCCAAAGGCGCCGATCGCTTCTTTAAAGACAAGGATGTTGAAATAAAATCGATGAATTACATTGGTTCCATGGCCTATATCCAAAAGAAAGAGTTTTAAAATATGAAACTAGCATGGCAACAAATACCGTCTCCCGTTGTTTCTGATCTATTATGCTTGAATAAGCTAGATGGAGTGGTTATTGATACAGAGCACGCCTCTTATAATAATGAAACAATATACAACTGTATTCAAGTTATCACATCACAGGATAAAACATGTTTTGTGCGCTTAACGGAGCCGAACAAGACTATGGTGAGAATGTGTCTAGACGCCGGCGCCGATGGGATCATCTTCTCAA
>Ga0080013_1006547_pt1 | contig 10324 bp, 13 predicted proteins | sample ETNvirenome_6_85_FD_69236 | JGI IMG/M metagenome (GOLD analysis project Ga0080013, IMG submission 69236) | Marine viral communities from the Pacific Ocean - ETNP_6_85 (SPADES assembly) (version 2) | ecosystem: Environmental > Aquatic > Marine > Oceanic | place: Pacific Ocean | collected 2013-06-19
TTTCTGCGTCCAAGGATGACCGGAAACCCCCACCTACGTGACGTTCGGCGGGCACGCACCGTTATTATTTACCCGACGGTGAAGCGGAGCGCTCTAACTAGTCGTCAAAGGTAAGAGTGCCGTTTGGTGTTGATACAGAAATTTGCCAACCACCAACACAAGGGCGAGTCTCTAGAAAATTAGCCAGAGGTACGGTAACTGTTGTCTCTAAAGTGCAGAAGCCTCGCTTATAATCATAGCTTTCTACCGACTTATCAATAAATTCTTGATCATAAAAATTCTCTGATAATACCTCTGTGATATAATCTTCGAATGTAAAGCTACCTCTTTCATAGTCTTCGAGCATATCTTTGCTACGCATTTCCTCAAGGACATTCCCACTATAGGGTACCTCGACATGCAATCCTGGGGTTGCAACAAGGCCAGCAAACGTACTAATAACATCAGTATGACTGATTGCATCGTCCACGGCCGTTTCATTGTGAACGAATACATCCGTTCCTTCACTATAACTCATAGTCACCGTCGTGTCCGCCGGCAAGTCAAGTCCTGTTAGTCTATCAAATACGCTCATTGTTCCTCCTTTACTTTGTTGAATCAACGCGTTCTGTCAAATACTTAACATCCGAAGCTACGTCGCTCTTAAAACGGCCGAGTTCCTTCTTAAGTAAATGCACTTCATCTCGCAGGCTGCTCATGTTTGTAAGCAGTCGAGTGATTTGGCTATTTTGGTTATTGATTGTTCCTTTCAGATCATCAATAGTTTTATTGTTTGTTGTAGTTGCCATTAAAGACTCCTTCTTTTTTGGTTTGATTTTAAATAATTTATTCCACATCGGGGCTGCCCCTCTCGGACTCGAACCGAGGACTCACAGATTAACAGTCTATTACTCTACCAACTGAGTTAAGGGGCATCAGCACCGGGGCCGTCGAACAATATGAACAATGTTCCAAGTACAATCAGACTCGTAACAAGAAGATCGATTGTTTCCACGTTTTATCCTTATTCATATAATAACACATTATAGAAGAATGTCAAGGAATTATTTATATTCCCACAAATAATCTTTCCATAAATCGGATACATCTTTCACCCGGGTTCGATTTAGAATAGAATTCTTTGGCTTTGTTGGTCGTTTTAATAATTGCATCGATGCCTGCTGTGGAGTTTTATCTCCTTTCTTCTGATTACATCGATTACAGGCTGTGACTAAATTCTTCCATGTAAATTGACCACCTTTACTTTTTGGTATTACATGATCCAGTGTCAATTTTGTATCTTCAAATCGAGTGTTACAATATTGGCAGGTATAACTATCTCTCCAAAGTATATTGTGTCTATTACATGACATGTTGTCAAAAGCAAATTTCACCATTCTTTTCAAAACTATTACTGCAGGGAGATTAAAAACGTCTCTAGCAGAACGAATTTGTTTATCATAATTTTCAACTGCCATGGCTTTGTCCATCAGACAGAGTACTAACGCTTCAACTGCATCAATGACCCCTACTGGTCTAAATGCCGCATCAAGCTTAAGTGTTTGGCGCACATTGGCTGTAAGTACTTGCATCTATAATACATAGGACATAAAAACGTTACTTTCTATCTTTCAGAATGAGGTGAAGAGGTTCGAACTGGGGGTGGTGAGAAATCTCGGTCTTTTTTAGTGAGTTTTGTAGAACTTTGAAGCTTTTCATCTCCACCAATACTCCACAACATTTTAACACCTAGGTCTTCGCAGACTTGTTGTTCTGGTGTATTTGATCTTCCTCTATCGCCGCCGTTGGCAAAATAATCAGGCTGTAGGCGCTGGATGGCTTCACACACTGTGTCATCTGAATCATCAACGGAATCGACTAAAACAACTCCTTTAATAGCATCAAGAATCTCTGCTCGTCTAGCATATTCCATAAATACAAACCCTTTCTTTCTAAAAAGCCAATCATCTGAATTGGCTATCACAATCACATCACCGAATTTTGCGGCATGACGGATCATTCTAATATGTCCTGCGTGTACAGGATCAAACCCACCAGATACCATTACTGTTGGGCGTTGCTCGCCTGACTCATCGTCAAACATTTCTCTTGATATTGTCATTATAACTCCTTAGACACCATTAATTATAACCACAAATTAAATATTTGTCAACTAATTTCCTGTATCTAATGCTGTGTCAAGGCCAGTATCCGCTGGAGTGTAGCGATAACCTACCTCTATTAAAACACCAGCATCAGGCACAACATCAAAATATACTGTATTATCTGATGCGTCGTAATGCCAATCAGTGTAGATGATACCATTCGCGAACACCCTCACAGAGTCCGTTATAGCCTCGTGAGTCAATTCTATAGACTCATATGGCTCTATCTGCGCAGAAGCGTCTCGAACGCCTGTAGACCAATCCTCGGAGCAAATGTCAATTACCACTCCACCATAGTGATTTGTGGCGTCCATATAGCGGGCGCCTGTGTACATGCTGTTACCATTACATGTTGATTCTGCAGGATCTAAATTAACAACACTAGAGACGTAAGCATTAGAACGTATAGTATCTAACCATGAGATAAAATCAGAAACTGCTGGGAATTCAGTATTACTTTGTTCTTCTTCATCTGAAACAAAGACAATTAATAAAGCAGCATCCCACCTCATCCATGTTGAAGCATAGCTCCCATCTTCAATGTATTTTTGAAGAGCGGCAAAGCCGGCTTCGCGGCCGCCTAAGCTAGCTGCCGCGAACATAGCCCTTGCGTCGTCAATTGTATCGCCGGGTACAAGAGGAAATTGTTGATCATTAAAGCCACTAGGGTCGGCTGATATCATATTCAAGCGCCAACCAGAAGCTGGAAGTGCATTCATCATGGCTTCGATGCCGGCTAACAGCCTCTCTTCATCGTCATTCATTGAACCGGATTGATCAATGACCCAAATAATGTCCGTACCATTTACGCTTGATACTTGAAAGAAAGAATCAACCCAGACAAGACCTGGATCTTCTGGAACCTCACTTTCGATATAAACAGGTACCTCGATATAACGAGTATCGGAATAAACCATGGCGTAGTCTGGGCTACAGCCCGATATTATAATAAGACTGCATAGTGCAGCTACAATCGCAAAAAGTTTTCCCATCCCTATTAGTAGGTAGGGGTATCATCCGGAAAAAGCGACGCCTCTATGACTTTTATTATCTTTCCTTCGCCATCGATGAAAATCTCATAATCATACATGGTGCGTTTATCTTTATAAACCCATAATATTACCGCCCGTTTTGGTGTGGAAATCTCATGAGGCTTGTAAACAACCCAATCATCGATTTTATAATTATATGTCCTCTGTGTGCTCATCGTTTTTAACTAGCTGAACAATTTCATATAAACGGCGAGGGGAAAGATCTGATTGGTCATAAATTTTAATTATTTTCCAATCTACAATTCCGGAGATCCTTAATGCATACGCAATCCACTCACTACAATACCATCTATTTTTACGCTTAATGTTAAAAGGGAGAAATTGTGATAATATCATTCCCCACCAATCATAACTGCAGCCTTTTGTTTCTTCGAAGAATTCATTAATAATTTGAACTTGGTACTCGTTCACTTCAAGGCTGATAAAGTCCCAATTTTCTATGTCATATTCTGTTTGAATCCTAGAGGAGACTTCCGAGTTTCTAAGGGGAGTGATTGTAATCCACGTAAAGTGATCAGGCATGATGAGTTCGGCGTGGGTATAGATACTCTTTGTCCACCACCGGATAATCTTATTTTTCCAACTTCCTTTGCCTTTATAAAAGGCAATTTTCACTTTCACTATAGCGCCCTCGTGTAGTAACTATAATGATTATAAAAGAAAAGGGCCGCAAATGCAACCCTTTTCTAAAAAAAATAGTAAATTTGTTATTATCCGATCTTTACCATTTGAATTTCAAAGTTAAGAGACTTGCCAGCAAGCGGATGATTCATATCCAATTGAACCTGCTGTTCTTGCTCTTCAACTGCGTGGATTTTGGCTATAAACGGGCCTTGGGGGCCGTTGCCTTGGATCATCTCTCCTAGCTCAAACTTAAAGTTAGGACCAAAAGCTGCCATCGGAACAGTTTGAATAGCTTCTTCGATTCTGTGACCGTAGGCTGTATCTGGTGTTAACGAAATTGTTTTCGTTTCGCCTTCTGACATTCCCACGACTGCATCATCGAATCCCTTAATCATGCGACCCGCACCTACTTGAAATTCCAGAGTGGCTCCTCTGGTATGAGAGTTATCGAATTCGGTGCCATCTTCGAAAGTTCCCACATAATGTACTGCTACATTGTTGCCGGCTGTTACTGTTTTCATAGTTTTTTCCTTTGTTTATGAAACGGTTGAGGCGCCCGAAGGCGCCATATCCAAGGGATATAATTTATAAATTGTTTATTCTACCAATAAAGGTACGGTATGACCTGAATGTACTTGCGCGTAGATTGGCAAGCCATCAGGACCCTCTTGGAGAGCTAGCGATAGATTGTAAACCGCAGCACCGCCCCAGCCTGGTGTAAGCTGTGATAGTGCAGTTGAGGGGACATTAAATCTCCCATTGTCTTCAAACTTGCAAAGCAATTGTTGATCAGCTACCATTGCAGAGAAGAAAACAAAATCATCACTAGTGTTTTCGTAATTAACCGTTAGAGAAGACCCATTCGATTCAAGGAAAGGCTCTTCGAGGCCTAATTGTGTGGGAATAATAGTAAATGCAGAATTTACCCATGGCCCAAAATAGCTAGCGAAGTCACCTTCAGCTTCAAGGCCAAGAGTTTGTCCTTCATTAAATTCTGGTCTAGTAGTAATCACCTCTTCACCAGATACCTCGTGTGCATCCCAAAGATAGAAAGGTAATCCAGACTCATATGAGCGATTCATTCTATAATCCTCGCGGTCAGTTGAGACTTCAACCCATCCGCCTGCAGAGCGTGCAGTCTGTGGAATACCAGGAAAAGCACTCTCTGGAAACATAGAAACAATTTCCTCACTATCTCCAGCCCAACACTCGCCAACAGCTAAATCATCCAGAGGATTGATACAGTAGAAAGCATCACCGGGTGGGTCCCAAAATACCGCAGTCAAAGCATCTGAATTAACACTTGTTGGATTGTTGATGTTTGTAACAGCGTCATAATTTTGTACATTTATCGAACCTGCGATTCGACACACATCAATCTGAATGTCCTCAATTGGTTCACAGTCGGCCGCAGAGGAGCCTTCGCTATCCATATAGATATTATCACGGGTTTTCTGCCAGGAACGCTGTGCAACGAAGGTGTGGCCTGTAATATCAACTGTATCACCTACCATGATACTACAAACATAGTCTCCGTTCTCATCAGTGACAGTTGTTGAAGTGGTTTGACCACCCACACATGTTACATCGGCGCCGCGAATAGGAAAGCCGCTGACATCAATCACTCGGCCGGATGCGCATGAAGGCACAAATCCTTGATCGCAGTTCCACCAAGAAAAGTGAGGCGCTTCAAATGTAAAGTATAGCTCATCTCCCACTTGATTAACGATGCCGGATGATTCTTCAAGCCATTTACCCTGAAGTGGATCATATGACCATGTTTTTTGAGCGGCACCATCAGACATCTGAAGACTCTCTGGGAGATCTCCATTAGCAATAGGAATATTCAATGTAGCTGGAAGGCTATTATCGATTGATAGTTCTTCTCCAGCTTCTCCAAAAAGACTGACATTGATCATACCATAAGATACTAGTTGTGAATCGTCGCTATCAGAAATAGCCGACAAGTCTCTTGGGGCGCCGGCAATTTCGCTGGTTGATGGATTAACATGTGTTGTTTCTAAAGTAACATTTCCGTTATAACGCTCACCGGTGCTTTTGTTAATGAAACTGTCAGCCTGAAAATTAAGCGTCGTATCTTCAATAACAAAAGAACCAGCAACGTTGCTAGCAAAAGTTTCACTACCATCAATCTCTAGAAGAGATGCACTAGTGGCTACCGTTTCCCAATTGAGAAGCGTAGTAACCTTATAGTTTGTGGCATATCCACGTTTACTAAATTCAACAACCAAATCAGTGCCCGGGTCTATTTCTAATAATAGATAAGAACCATCAGCATTTGTGGTTGTTGAGATATTTTGTACCGTAACAGAGGCGCCTTCAATGGCGTCTCCGTGTTGATCGGTTACAAATCCTCCGATGCGTCCTTGCGCCGCAACTTCGGTGACAGCTGAATCAGAGCTATCAGTGTTGGGCTCGTCTTTACTACATGCTGGTAGTAATAGAAGCCCTAATAAAAATAATTTATTCATAGTTTTTTCCTTTTAGTTATTTAATAAATTTACGAGTTCGGATTTCTTAAGAGAAGAATACCCCTTAAGGCCGCGCTCTTTTGCAATTGTTTTTAGTTGAACTACCGTCTTGCTACTATAATCTACAGTCGTAGTAGTAGATGTGGTCTCAACCTCTTCTGTCGTTTTATCTGTCGTTTTGTTAGTAGAAATCCCGAAGATTCCCATAAGTTGCGTGCCGGTTCCAGTGAACCAGTTAGCAATTCTGTTTGTTCTTTGTGTCATAATTTATCCTTTTTATTTATGAAATGGTGGAGACGGCGGGAGTCGAACCCGCGTCCACAATAAGTCCAATTGAAGTCATTCACAAGTTTAGCCAGTTTACTATCACAAACTGACAAAGATAGATGGTATTAAGATGTCGCTCACCATCCTATTGCGACAAATGGTTTTGATTTTTACAACTTATCTGTTGTTTTGCTTAAATTGGACAGAAGGCTTTAAGCGGCCTTCACGATTAAGCCGCTAAACGGGCTGCTTCGTAGTGGTTGTTGTTGTTTGCAACTATTGTTTTTGAACTGTTAAGGTCGTATCTAACCTACTTGCACTCTTCCTCTTCGTTATCCTGTCGAAGCCGTTTCGTCCCCTTTGATCTTGTGAACTATCACGCCCACTGGTATATGTCTATCGCCATCAAGCCAAATTAATATCTGGCCCTTTTTCTTTTCTCTTTCCGAGAATTTAAAATCTATCACTTTTGCAGCCTTCTTTAATGCCGCAGACTCAGTTTTATGGGAGCTGACGAGATCCCCCATAATGTAATGTCCGTTATATTTATATACTTTCCACATGTTCCTTACTTTAGTTAAATAAACCATGGCGGTGTCATTTCCGCCGTCCTCTTGCGCTTTAACTGATTGTGGGTCTTTTGCTCACCACAGGCTAGAGCCACAGTTTAGATTTATTTTAACCCCCTGGTCCGGGAGGCTCATGATTGGCATGGAGCCTACCTGTTTTACTTATTTAATCAGCTTCATCGCTTTCAAAGATCAAAGTACTCTTCTATATTATACTTAGCTATCAATTTCTTGAAATCAAGATAATTTAATCCTAAAAACCTTGCGGCGTCCTTCTTTGATTTTCTGGTAGAGATTGCAAACTTAAGCACAGATTCCTGAACAATAGGTTTTAAATTTCTCCATATATCAAATCCAAATAACTTCTCATTTATGTCGTTACAAGCCAATTCTAACTTAAGAGCGATCAAGTCTTCTAGGGAGATACCTGAAATTAAAGTTAAAAGTTGATTGTTAACTAATCCTTTCTCTTCTAGTTTAATTCTTACACTCTTAGATGTGGTAGTATTGTGTCTATTGTGTTTTTTCATATACTATGTTATATTATATTTAATCTTAATTGATTTATATTGTGTTCTGCAATCACATACTATCACATAACCACCACAAACTAAGAATAGCGCTTTTTGGAGTACTTGTCAAGTAAAAAAATAAATTATTTTTAGAGTTCGATCTCTAATTCATCTTCAACGGGCGCCTCTTCGGCCGCCGGTTCATCTTTAGCCATATCGTAGGCTTGATTGGTTGGCTCTTCGACTTCTGGTGATAGTTCGCCTTCAAACTTATCAAAATAGAGTTTAGCGTTGGCAATCAAATAATCATAGAATAATTCTTGATCTTCAGGGTTTGAAAGTAACTCATAAGAGTCAATAATAGAGGTTTCAATCTTTTTAAAGCTTGCATAGGCCATATTCCGACCGGTCTCATCTTGACCTTCTAAACCGAACTCATCGCGTGGATCAGTTTCTTCGACTTCTTCATCGTCTTTCTTTTCGGCATCGGTGCGAATGTCAATAAACTTATCCTCATCTTCACCATCTTCGGAGCCAATTTCAATGTCGATCTCTTCCTCAAGATTGGGTTCTTCATAATCACTATTAGATTTGGATTTATAAGCTGATACTGAATGATTAAATTCACTCAACTCGGCTTCTTCTGCGCCGGCCTCATTATTAGCCTCCACGGGAGTCAACGTTGATACAATTGCATTAATGACGTGCGCACGAAACGACTGTCTTTGTTCTGCATTAGTAGTTAAGCTCTTATAGTCAACTTCTAGTACAGGAACAATCTTTTTGAGAAGATCTTCGAGTATATTGATGCCTGTTGACTTATTGGGAGTGGGGTCTACAGAAGCTACCTCTCGTTCTTGAAGCATTTTTGAAAGTTCAAGTTCGGCTATTTCTACTAAAGACTCTCGAAATAAAACTTCCTCTTTTAGTCTTGTAGACTTGACATGTTTGATTAAATGTCGTATATTTTCTCTAAGCTCTTGTTCTTCTTTATTGTTCATGACATAATTCCTCTTTCCATAAGTAGTCTAATGACATCATCGACGGTTTGTTTATTTTCGGTGGCTAGTTTTCTTCTTCTTCTTTTAAGTCCGTTTCCGGCAGGTCCTGTGGATGGAGTGCCGCCGCCACCTGAACTCATTTCTTCCAAGTCGCTAGAAACAGGCGATGGCTGTCCAAGGATGTTAAATAATTCATTAATTTTATCTTGGGGAATATATTCAGTTAGCTGCCGCAATGATTCTGTGTCTTCTGGGTTGGTTACTAAATTGCTAATCAATTGCCGCGAATCGCTAGCGCTAAAAGGTTTATTGTCAGAGCGCTCTGAAGCCGGCACAGCGTATTCTTCACCAGCTAGGACATTGACCCCTCGCTTCTTCTTTTTCCACTCTGCGGCGCCGTTCCAGCGCTCGTAATCGCGATCTTTACGGCTAGCTCCCAAAATAACATTGTCACCGGCCTTAATATCTAGTGGGGTTGTCTCACTGATATATTCATAAGCAATACTTATTGGGGATCTCATCTCCGAGTCTGCAACTCGTACTTCGACACCCGGCAGGCTTGTAACATCAGAGAAAACTGTATCCCAAATCCGCTCCGAATGTTCTGCACTAACTTCTGAACCATCATGCGGCAACGTGCGCTTGGCGCCTTGGGGATTGGAAATCAAAATAATTGTTCTGTCTGCCTTTTGTACACCGTCACCAGTAGCATAACGACGTACCATATCGGCATGCCCTCTATGCGGTGGCTTAAAGGCGCCTGGTACCAATGCAACTGTTTGTGGAGCAGCGTCAGTATCCACCACAGGATCACCCGCTTCATCTTCGATTGCTTGGACTTCTGCGTCACCTACAATGTCAAGTTCAACTGAGTCTTCTTGTTCGGACATGTTTCCAAAACCGCCACCTAAGTTACCTAAAATAAACTCTCCTGTAATTTTTACAGGATTAGAAGTTTTAAATTTCTTTTCATCTCGAAGGACAATTCCTTCATGATTAATTAAATCACCTAAATCGCTAGTAGAAGCTCGTAACAAAACGTTACCAAGAGTTCGAACTGCATGGACCATAACGGCACCATAAATAGCATCTTGTGCGCTCTGTTCATCCAATAAGTCTGTAACAGGTATTCCTTCTTCTACAAGTTTGTAATATAATTCCCTGTGAAGTGCGTTATATGTTCGACCTTCTTTACTTTTAATTAATTTATAGCGAGGATTTTCAACTTCTGATAACCATTCACGCAAAGATTTCGTAAGAGATCGATCTTCGGAAATATTAAGAGCCAAAGGAGCATTCAAGGCATCAGTAAAATCAACACTTGCATCTTCCATTCGTCGCACTTCAGCTTCACTAATAACTTCAAAACCATAATTTTGAGCTACTGCATTTAATTTTTTAACCAAAGAGTTCATAACCTTATCATTATAAGGAATTTCGACGCTCGGAGCAGTAACGTTTTCGGGCCTAGGTAATCCAGGTCGCGTGATACCTTTGGCCTTTCCTACTTTTCCGGTTTTTTCATAAAATTGATTAAGGCCATGAATCGCTAAAAAGTTTTTGTCATATTCTGTAACATTAGTGGTACCTTCAACATATTCAGTGTTTAAGAAGCGCGATGGGTCATCCCACATGCCTAATTGTTTTAATTCTTCTTCTACTG
>Ga0080013_1006550_pt1 | contig 10319 bp, 1 predicted proteins | sample ETNvirenome_6_85_FD_69236 | JGI IMG/M metagenome (GOLD analysis project Ga0080013, IMG submission 69236) | Marine viral communities from the Pacific Ocean - ETNP_6_85 (SPADES assembly) (version 2) | ecosystem: Environmental > Aquatic > Marine > Oceanic | place: Pacific Ocean | collected 2013-06-19
TCCTCCTACGGGTCAATATGATGATGATACCGTAGCAGGAAACTCTGCAATTAGTACAAATTCAAAAGCAAGATATAAGCCATCATATAGAAATTATCATCTTAAAGTAACCAATAATGGTGTTATTCAGGCTGTTTCTGTTTTTGCTATTGGATATGCAGAACATTTTGTAACAGATTCTGGTGGAGATATTAGTCTTACTAACTCAAATTCCAACTTTGGTGCAGTAGCACTTTCTTCTAAGGGATTTAGAGATGATGCTTATTCTCAAGATAATGTTGGATATTTTACGCATATTATACCCCCCAAAGAAATCCCCCTTACAGAATCCGCTATTGAATTTGAATCTATTGATGTAAATCAAACAGGTTCTGCAGTAGGTGTTGGATCAACAGGAAATCTTTATCTTTATGGAAAAACTAATAAAGATGTTGCTCCCGAAAATGTTTTAGAAGGATATAGATTTGGTGCAAGAACTAATGATAGTTTAAAAGTTCTTGTTTCTTCTGCTGGTTCAGTAACTGAATATGAATCTCGTATTGTAATGCCAGATTCTCAATTAAGTTCTGAGAAGACTTTTACTGTTAATCAAAGTGTTGCTGGCATTAATAGTATTGGTGCATATAGTAATGGTGGAACTGAAAATGTTATTACTTTTACTGGAGCACATTCATTTAACAATGGTGAATCTGTTCGTGTTATTAGTGATACTGGTAGATTGCCTGATGGATTAGATTCAAATACCATCTATTATGCGATTACCTCCGGAACAGGAATTTCTACAAATATAAACATTAAACTTGCTAAAACTTTGAATGAAGCAATTAATGATACTTCTTTGTCAATTAATGAAAAGGGTGGTTTATTAAAGGTTGTAAGTAGGGTAAATGATAAGAATTCTGGTGATATTGGACATCCTATTCAGTGGGATACTACAAATTCGCAGTGGTATGTTAAGGTTTCAACTGCTACTACAGATAATACATTATATCCAATTATTGTTGGATTGGGATCAACTAGTCTTGGAACAGCAACACCAAGAACTTATTTTAAGAGAAAATCTGACTCTAGAAATACTCTTGATACACTTTATAGAGTAAGATATGTAATTCCTGCTTCTACTGGAGGAACTGTTGCAAGGCCACCAAGTGATGGATTTATTATTCAGCAATCAAATACTTCTATTGGATCAACTACAGGTGAAATTGAGACTTATTTTGGTAGTGGTTCGCTTACAAATATAAATCAGCAAAGAAATTATAGATTTATTGCCGATGCAAGTTGGGATGGTACTTCTGTTGATGTTACCACAGAACTTCCACACGATCTTAATGTAGGATCACGGGTTGAACTGGTTAATATTACAAGTAGTGCAGGTGCTGGTAGTACTGGATATAATAGAACTTTTACTGTTACGGGTATTAGTAGTTCTAAATCATTCTCTGTTGGATTAACAACTGATCCTGGTACATTTACTAATGATACTTCTGCCAGAACTACGGCACTTCCATATTTCAAGAAAAAAGAATATCAAAATACTTATTACATTTATAGAAATTATGAAGAACAAAAATATGTTTCTGGAAAACAGGATGGTATTTACTATTTGACCCTAGTAAATGCTTCTAATTCTCCAACTGTTGCACCATTTACGGATGAGAATTTCTCTCAACCAGTAAAAGATCTCTATCCACAAACAAATAGAGATAATCCAGTATCTGATCCATCTGGAACAGTTTGTTCTGCTAGTCCAGATTTAATTGGTCAAGTTGTTTCTAATGACCCACAAAATAGTCTTACTAAAGAAACTTTAACTAAGTTTAATAGAGATAATGTTATTGGCGTTGGAATTACTGATATTGTTTCTGTTACTGGATCTGCTCATACTATTCATACCTCTATTGATCATGGATTAAACAGAGTTACTAAGTTAAGTGTTACTGATGGTGGTGCTGGTTATGGATCTGGTGCTGCAGGAGACCTTTATAATGCAAAATTAGTTGGTATTGGAACTTCAACCACTGGTCAAAATGCTACTGCTAAATTAACTGTTGATAGTAGTGGTACTATTACATCTGTTAAGGTAATGGATGGTGGTAGTGCTTATGGTATTGGTAATACGGTGAATGTTGTTGGTGTTGGAACTACTACTGGATATACAGCAGCAGTACTTACTGTAGACCAAATTTATAATAATGTTGGCGATGTAATTAGAGTTGTGGGAGTATCCTCAGAGGGTTATTCAGAACTCAATGATTTGTATAGAATTACAAGTGTTGGTATAGGAACTTCACATACATCTCAGGTTACTGTATCATCTGCAACTACTGCTTCTGGATTCTCTACAACAGGTGTCGGAGTAACTTTAACTTCTGGTGCATACTTATATCAAACTGGTGAAGCAGTTAGGATTAGTGCTTTCACTTATAATAAGACTACTGGAATTGGTATTGTAACTAGTACTAATGGACACGGATTTGGTGTAGATCAGAAGGTAAGACTTGTTGGAGCAGATGAGACTCTTTATCAAGGAGGATTTGTAATAACAGAGGTTAATGATGTTCTTTCAACTCCAGCATATTCTTTCTCTGTAAACATTGGTGTAGGAACAACAGCACCAGCAACAACAGGAACTCTTTATGCATATCCTGAAGGTTTTGCATCAAATGGTGGTAATGTTACTGTTGAGTCTGAGAATTTAAGTGGTAGAATGATCCCAACTTATGCAGGAATTACTACTTCATTAGCTTCTGCAATTGCAAATGCTACTACAACTGAAGTTAGCCTTACTAATGTTGGTAATCTTGATGTTAATATTGGTGATTATTTGTTTATAGATGAGGAATTAGTAAGGGTTAAGACAACAACTTCAGGAACTAATCCTTTATATGTCTTTAGGGGTGTTCTTGGAACGAAACGCACAACTCATTTAGTTAATTCTACAGTTAGAAAAGTATTTGTTAATCCAATTGAATTCCGTAGGCACTCTATTATTCGTGCTTCTGGTCATACATTTGAGTATGTTGGATTTGGTCCTGGTAATTATTCTACTGCATTCCCAGATAAGCAAGATCGTGGAATTACTCCTGAAGAGGAGCTTTTAGCACAATCAACTAAGAGAAATGCTGGTATTAACTTCTATACTGGTATGAATGATAAGGGCATTTCATATGCCGGTAATAAGAGAATGAGTACTATTACTGGTCAGGAAGAGATATTTGATACTCCTATTCAGACAGTATCTGGTGAAGATATTAGTAATATTCCTGGATTAGATGTTATTAGTCCTATTGAAGGAGCATTTAGTCGTTCAATTAGAGTAGAAGGTGGACCTGATAATAAGGTTGCATCTGAATTTAATGGACCTCTAATTGTTAACAATAAGATTACATCAACTTCTAGTAAAGGTGTTGAAGCAAATAATATCTTCTTACAGGGTGATGCAACAGTTTCTAGAAAGTATAGTGTAGGTATTGCTACTCCATCACTTGCTGGTAATCCTGGTGATGTTTTCTATTATGCAAACCCCTCTGAGGGTGGATATCTTGGTTGGGTTTATACTGTAGATAATGCATGGCGTCGTTTTGGTAATGTGAGTCTTTCTCAAGATCTTGATATACACACCTTTGATCAGGTTGGTATTGCTACTACTACACCAGGAGTCTTAAAACTTCAAGTAGGTGGAGGATCAAGTATCTTTGCTGTTGATGCTGATGGTGTTGGTATTGGATCTACACCAAATGGACTTGCTCTTCGTGTATTTGGTAGTACAAAGATTACTGGAATTGTTACAGTTATTGGATCTGTTGTAGCAACGGCATTTACTGGTGATGGATCAGGATTAACAGGTATTAATCTGGATTCTGCTGGTTGGACTAATATAATATCTGGTGGTTCATCAATAACATATAATACTAATCTTAATTATCCTCCAGGATTGGTTGGTGTAGGTACATCGGTTCCTACAACAATATTGACTGTTGGAGCATCTGGTACTACATCAGCAACATTATTGACGCATGGTGCTGCTGAATTTACTGGAATTCTTACTACAAATAATCTAACAGTTACTGGGTTTACAACTTCTAGTGGTGGATTTAATATACAAAGTTCTACTGGTAGGATTACAGCAGGTATTATTACTTCAACTGATTTACATGTTGGGTTTGCTGGAACTGTAATTACTACTCAGGTTGGTTTTGGTTCTGTTGGTATAGGATCTACAAATCCAACAGCAACTTTAGATGTTCAGGGGCATACCAAACTTAAGACATATTCAGAAAATATTGAATATCTCACAGTTTCAAGTGGTGAAGTAAGTATAGATTTGTCTAATGCACAATCGTTTATCTGTACCGCAACAGAGAATATCACTCAGTTTAATCTGTTAAATATTCCAGTAGATTCAACATCATTTACTCTTAGGATCGATCAAGATTCTACAGGTAATAGGGGTGTTGGTATTGATATCTTTAAGAATCTTGGAGGAAATGCAATTCCGGTTCATTGGCCAGGTGGTGGAGTCCTACCGATTGTTACTCCAACAGCAAATAGGGCTGACATTTATTCCTTTAAAATCTTTAGTGGAAGCAGTATTACTTCTGTGGGTATGTATGGTGTTGTCGGCGGTCAGAACTTCGCATAATGGAAAATATCAACTTCAAAGGGATTCCAACATCCCTCTTCCTTAACGGACCAAATTTAGAGATCGTCAGTGATTCCCAGACTGGTATATCGATTGGTAGTGTTACTAAAAATTATTCCACTCTTAGTGCCACTACTCCTGTTGTATTTGATGACTATCTACAGTATGCTGCAGCCACATATGTAGGTAATAATAAAGTAGTTATTGCTTATACAGATGTTAATGCACCTACTGATGAATACCCAGAAGGCGCGCCAGGATCGAAGTATGGAGCAGCAATTGTTGGAATTGTAACTACTGGTGGAATTGGGATAGGAACTGGTATTACTTTTGGTACTCCTGCTTACTTTATGGAGGACTACGCGCCAAACGATATCGTATCCACATTTGATAGCATTAATGATAGAGTAGTTATTGCTTATAAGGATCAGGGCAACTTTGGTTATGGTACAGCAGTAGTTGCTGAGGTAACTGTTGGTTCAGGAATTACTTTTGGTACTCCTGTCATCTTTTCAAATTCTGCACAGATTTACGATCCAGCAATCACATATGACAGCACTAATGGTAAAGTAGTTATTGCTTATAGTGATTATGCTAATCAAAATTATGGCACAGCAGTTGTTGGAACTGTAGATTCTAGTAATAATTCAATTGGTTTTGGTACTCCTGTTGTATTTGAATCTTCTTATGCTGGAACGAGAGGTGGGAGTATAGAAGGCCAGGGCATCTCAGCAATATATGATAGCACTAATGATAAAGTAGTTATTGCTTATCGGGATAATGAAGAACCTTATAGCCAATATGATAACCCTAGCGAACCAACAATTCTATATTCGTCAATCTATGGTACAGCAATTGTTGGGACTGTAGATCCTAGTGATAATTCAATTAGTTTTGGTGATGCTGTTGTATTTGATTCTACTGAAAATGCCACAAGCATCAGCCTTGGGTGTGACAATATGTCAGCCACATTTGATAGTACTAATGGTAAAGTAGTTGTTGTTTATAGGGATGAGACGAACTCCGAGTATGGTACAGCAATTGTTGGGGAGGTAATTGGTACAGGAATTACTTTTGGTGATCCTGTATATTTCAATTATGACAATAGTATAGCCATAAGCTCAACATATAATAGTACTGATGAAAAAGTAGTTATTGTTTATCGGGATTTGACCAATCCCAACTTTGGTGATAGCAGCTTTATCATCGAAGGAATCGTAGTTGGTACAGCAATTACTTTTGGTGCTCCTGTTAAATATTCATCTGACGGCAGCCACTATACTTCTTCAACATATGATTTTGATAATAATAAAGTAGTTATTGCTTATTCTGCTCAGCGCAACGCGCATTTAGCTACAGCAGTTGTTTATACCCCTAGTGCATTATTAACCAACTATTCCATTCCAAGTGTCACTACTCCTGTTGTATTTGATGACCGTCTACAGTGTTCTGCAACCACATATGTAGGTAATAATGTAGGTAATAATGTAGGTAATAATGTAGGTAATAATACTGGAAAAGTAGTTATTGCTTATGTAGATTATAATGCAGTTTCTCCGAACTACCCAGAAGGCATGCCAGGTGCTAGATATGCAACAGCAATTGTTGGAACTGTAACTGGAACTGGTATTACTTTTGGTACTCCTGTTGAATTTATGCAGCGGCACCAGTACCAATACCGGCATCACCCTAGGGATCCTTTGGTAGGTAATGGATATCCAGAATATAATGGTTCAAGTTCACTGATCTATTTGGATCATCCAAACCAGTATGCATCGAACATCATATCCACATATGATAGCATTAATGATAGAGTAGTTATTGCTTATGAGGATTGTTGCTATCGGTTTGGTCACCATGGCGATTCTTATGGTCCTTTTGGTGTAGCAGTTGTTGGTGAGGTAACTGGTACAGGAATTACTTTTGGTACTCCTGCTATATTTGAAGGTTGGGACCAAAGCAGTTACAGTGGGGGGATCGATGATCCAGCAATCACATATGATAGCACTAATGGTAAAGTAGTTATTGCTTATAGTTCTCGTGGTAATTATCATCATGGCAAAGCAGTTGTTGGAACTGTAGATCCTAGTAATAATTCAATTGGTTTTGGTACTGCTGTTAAATTTGAATCTAATTATGTTGGACTTGGCGGTGGTGCACATGAAGGCGATAGGAACCCTACTGGCATCTCAGCAACATATGATAGCATTAATGATAAAGTAGTTATTGCTTATAAGGTTAGTGATGCACCTTATATGCAACAGTACGAAGCACCGGGTATGATGTATGGTATACCTTTGGGACCATCCAAGGGTACAGCAATTGTTGGGACTATAGATCATAGTAATAATTCAATTGGTTTTGGTACTACTGCTGTATTTCATTCTGCTAGATGTGATCATATTTCGGCAACATTTGATTCTGCTAATGGTAAGGTAGTTATTGCTTATAGTGATGAGACGAACACCGAGTGGCATACTACGGATCGTTCCTTTAGTCCTGCTGTTAACCTTACTTCCGCGTATGGCATGGTAATTGTTGGAACCGTAGATGCTTCTAACAATACAATTGGTTTTGGTTCTACTGCATATTTCAATCCTACCAATAGTACATCACACATAATCTCAACATATAATAGTACTGATGAAAAAGTATTTATTGCTTATCGGGATTATAACGCTGGATATAGAAGCAATGCCATCGAAGGAACCGTAGTTGGTACAGCAATTACTTTTAGTACTCCTGTTGAATATGCACCTGAACCAGGCGGCAACTACTATTCTTCTTTAGCATATGATTCTGATAATAATAAATTAGTTATTGCTTATGCTGAACCAGGCGCATGGTTAGCTACAGCAGTTGTTTATACCCCTAGTGCATTATTAACCAACCTCACTACTGAAAACTACACAGATGTTGTTGGAGTAGCAACATTTACAGGAATTGCAACAGCAACATTTAAACAGAATCCAACGGCTATTTTGGATGGTGGATCTATTGATTTTAAGTGGTATTATAATGGATCTCGAATCTTAGATGTTTCCGAAGATCTCACCAGTGAAGCAGGAATTTCTACATCTGATTTTCCAGAAGGTGCTGGATCAATTATTACAATTTCTGGTAAAAACAGTGAATTAAACGGGAAAGAAGTATATTTTACTGTAGGCTATACCCCATCTGCTTACCAATCTGAGACACCAGTAACAGCAGGAACTGCAAGATCAACTGGATATGCGCTTAATGAACCACTTCAGTCTACAATTGCAACTATAGTGGGAAAACCGGAAATTGAAATTACAAATCAACCAAATTCTCTTTTTGTACCATTAGATACAGCAGCAACTTATAATATTGAAGCAAGAACAATTCCAGGAAATGGTCCTGTAAATTATCAGTGGCAATTGGATGGGATTGATTTGGTAGATGGAACTACCACCACGACAGTTCAAGAAGTATCTACTGGAAAAATAACAGTAGTTCGTCCGTCACTGCCATTCTGGGAGAGCGAGCTCGCTAATTTCAATGAACCTCAACAGGGGTTAATAACAGAAACTATTGATTTTAGTGAAGTTGCATCATATGATCAATTTATTCCAGAAGCAAGAGTAATTCCAGGAACAATACAACCGATTACACTTAGCGGTTCAAATCGCTACTGCCAACTGTCTACAGACAGAGATATTATTGTAAGATTTCACTTGGAGGGTGCAGCGGGTGGTTCTAGCCAACGATGGCCAAATCAAGGTGGAGGTAGAGGGGGTTTATCTGTAGGCACAATTACTTTATTAGAGGGTGAAACTTATATTCTTAATGTTGGAGAAAGGGGTGAGGATACCAAATCTGGTGCAGATACTAGTCTTACCAATGGATCTGGTGGTTGGCCAGGTGGTGGAGATGGTGGATTTAATTTGAATGGTGGTGGCGGTGGATATACTGCACTATTTCTTTGGTCGTCCACGTATAAGGATCAAGAAAATAGTTTACTTATTGCTGGTGGAGGTGGTGGTAGTTCAAACGGGTCTAGGATAAGTATTGGTGGAGCTGGAGGTGGAGCAAGTGGTGGTAATGGTGCATCCTGGGGAAATCCGGGACAAATGGGTTTAGGTGGAACTCAGAATCAACCCGTTATGCCATCTTCACCCAATGCTCCTGGAGGACAGAGTGGTATTGCTGGAAGCAAACTGCAAGGTGGTGGTTATCCTAATGTTAATGGTGGTGGTGGCGGTGGTGGTTACTGGGGTGGAGGTGCTGGCAGATACCGTTGGGAAGCATATGGAGCGGATTCTGCTGGTGGTGGTGGATCTGGTCACATTAATGAGAGTGTTGTAAGTGATGCAACTACCACACTTGGTGAAGGATCTACAGGAGATGGTTATGCAAGAATTGATGCTGTATCATCTCCAAAAGAAGTAACGACAGAAATTTCTGGTTCAAAAACAAATAATTTATCAATTAAAACTAATGATCCTGCTGCTGGAGTAATTAGGTGTAGAGTTAGTGCAGATATTGATGTTGTAGAATCACCAGTATTCTCAAGAAGTGTAAGTTATTGTACATCAGCTGCTAGAAGTATTGTGAATATTGAGGAAATTGTTGGTGATGAAACAACAGCAAATCTTACAGAGGTTGATCTTGCTGATGGAGAATTTGTTTTTGAAGCTTCATCTAATGATACTGAACCACCTAAATTATATTCTTTTTATTCCACTGAAAGGGATATAGATGTAGAAGTGGAGATGTATGGAGGAAAGGGTGACGGTAGTAGTTCAGGGGCTTCGGGTGGAGAAGGTGGATATTCAAGAATTCAATTTACAATGGAGCAAAATGTAGAGTATGTAATTGCTGGTCTTACTCCTGATATTCGAGCTCCATTTCTTTATAAAAAGGGAGTGTTAATGGCAGTTGTTGGTGGTGGTGGAGATGGGCATTCGACCTATCATCGTCCTGGTGATGGCACTAATAGTACTGGTGCTGCTGGTGGTGGAGTGGACATTGCTGGCGCAGATGGTATTGGTAGAAAAGCTGGTAAGGGTGGTCATAAAATTGAAGCTGGAGATTTGGGATCTAATGGTAAGTTTGGTAGTAGTTATTCAGCCCCTAAGTTATATCCTGGAGATGTTCAGATGGATACTGCAGCTGCTACTACTGCTGGTGGTGGTGCTCTAGAAGGTGGACAAACAATAAAATGTACAAAAGGAGTTTATTGGGCTGAGCAAGGAGTTGGTGCTTGTGATGAAGTTGGATCTGTTAAATTTAGACTACAAGATGGAACAGAAGTGACAAATACTTCTAATATTGTCAGAAGAGGATTTAAGGCAGGATATAATATTATGCAAACGGCCGGTAGACACGGCGTTAATGGCGGAGCTGGTGGAAATGGAGCAACTGGGGGATCTGGTGGAACAGGTGGAAATGTTGGTGGAGGAGGTGGAAGTGGATATCAAGATGGTTCAGTTACTGTAATTGATACGATGCAAGGTGGAAGCACAGGAGATGCTAAAGTTGTACTGAGAGTTATAACTTAACTAAATAGATAAAGAATAAACTTGCGGGGGAGAGTGAACCCGAATGGCTGTAAATAAGAATTTTGTAGTCAAAAATGGAATAGAGGTTAATACTAGCCTTATTCTTGCCAATGCAGATACTAATAAAGTAGGTATTGGTACGACCGTTC
>Ga0080013_1006551_pt1 | contig 10317 bp, 27 predicted proteins | sample ETNvirenome_6_85_FD_69236 | JGI IMG/M metagenome (GOLD analysis project Ga0080013, IMG submission 69236) | Marine viral communities from the Pacific Ocean - ETNP_6_85 (SPADES assembly) (version 2) | ecosystem: Environmental > Aquatic > Marine > Oceanic | place: Pacific Ocean | collected 2013-06-19
ATTCTAAATCAAATGAACCAGTTGTAAATAAAGATGGAACTGTGAAACAGTTTCATGCTGATGAGGTTGTAGATTGTAATCTTATAACAGACGGCCTTGAAATCAAAGACTTAAAGGAGATTGTCTAATGCTTACTTATACTGATAAAGAAGTTAATGATATATTTAAGTATGCAAGTGATGAAATACTACACGGCTATATGTTTATGGGTCATAGCAAGGATGGCAATCTTAACTTTAAACATAAGATAACAAGACAGTACATAGAAATACCACAACAAAATAAGGAGATTGAATAATGTTTATGTTAATAATATTCCCAATGTTATTTGGTGTAGTCAATGCTGATGCACTAAATAAATTTCAAGAAGAGACAGAAGCTGGTGCTGAGTGGCATCATGTAGGTGAACAAGACCTTGATCCTAATGCAAAGTCTATTGACCTTAACGGTAAGATATACTACAAACTTAAATGGAAGGATAAGAAATGAGTAGCCAATTAAATCTACATGGTGTTAGTGACATTAAGATTTCAACTGAAGATTTTAGTTGGGGTAATACAATAACTATTGAGGTCACATCGAGAGGTGTGGAAAATGAGATTGTCTTATACCAAGATAAAGATATGGATTTAATTAAACTAGAAGCAACGAAAGGATAGGTGATGGAAAGATTTAGCACAGCAAAAGAAGTAAGAGATTACCTAAGTAAAGGTAACGATGGATGGTATGGAACTGTATTGGAAAACATACTAGATACATATCGAGAAGACATGTCTATAGAAGAGATAGATGAATTAATAAAGGAAGAAGTCCAGGATTTTAAACAAGGTTATGACAAATTTTGTGAAAGGAATTGATATGTTTAACCATGAAGTACTCGACTTTGAAGTTGAGAAGTTTGATCTCTTTGCACCTGATGATGTTGGTGTATATCCAGTATCGTCTAACATAGGTGTGGGTCTTAGACGTAAAGATACTATGCAACCATTAGGTATAGTCTCTGAGAACTATGAGATTGTGCAGTATATGGACATCGTAGATGGTGTTGAACAAGCTATCACTAGGTCTGGTATGGATCTAACTGATGCTGAGTTTGAGACTAATGTCTACGATGACGGTGCTAAGATAGAACTTACGGCTAAGTTCCCTGCACATGAGCAAAGTATAGGTAAGGAGTCTGATACTGTTAAGCCAGAGCTAAAGTTTAGAACATCACAGAATAGGACATGGGCTAACAATATGATGGTTGGTCTATGGAGAAGTGCATGTTATAATACGTTAGTCAATGGTGATAAACTTGCCTACATCTATGGCAGACACACCAAGAACTTTAATGTGAGTGGGTTTGCCACCAAGATACAAAAGGCTGGTGAGTTCATAGCTGGTGATGGTATGAATGAGATGCGTACATGGTATGATACCAAGGTAAGTAGGGATCAAGCCATTAACTTATTCACCAAGACATTGGCTAGACGTACTGATAATGTGACCAGGAAAAAGGTAGCTAATAAAGTAATGCTATCTAATCTTATGAAAACATTTGATGAGGAGAGCCGACACTTACATGGTAAAGGTAACTATGATAAGTATGCTAGGACTGATGGTGGTACTATGTGGTCAGCATATAATGCTGCAACATGGTGGTCTACACATGGTCAGACTAGACAAGGCTCATCTCTACATAATGCCAAGCCTATCAGAGAAGAGAAGGTACGCAAGATGCTTGGCTCTGACACTTGGAAGGAACTTCTAGATGCATAGAGTAAGTGATAAGGTCTGGGACTATGATGCCATAGACAAGCAACGTAACGAGGATTGGAATGGCATACACAAGCTAGTCACAGACCATGCAGTAGAGAAGCGTGTAACAGCAGAGGAGATAGCAAAGCGTAATGCTATCTTCTATAATCATAAGGAGATTAATAAACCATGATTAAAATAGTAGAGGATATAGCAAGGAATGTTAATTCTTTGTTTACTGATTGCAGTAACTGTCATAAAAAATTAGAGGGAAATGACCCAGTATTTTATGATCTTAACTGGCAACCGTCTTATGAGATACCACATATTCATTTTTGTAGTGAGAACTGTTCAAAGGAGATTAACTAATGAACTGTTGGCATTGTAATAACCAATTAATTTGGGGTGGTGATCATGATATATCAGAAGAAGAAGAAGAGTTCTGTATGGTCACAAATTTGTCATGTCCTGAGTGTAACAGCGAGGTACATGTGTATTTACCAAAGGAGAAAGAAGGGGAATAAGTTATGATAATAGTATATGCAACTACAAGTATACATAGGGAAAAGTGGGCTGTGTTTGATAGTGAAGAAGTTTATTCTGCCTGTGCAGATGCTCTGGATACACTAGCCAAACAATCTAGAATGGAAATTACTACTAGTGAAGTAGAGAAAGATATAGAAGATCTTGTAGGTGATGGTGAATGGGTTAATGCAATGGCTGATATTCGTACTAGAATGATAGCTAAAGAAGCAGAGGAGAAAGAAGATGCCCGAAGAATTTGAACATGAATTAATAGGTGTGCTACAAGAACATTATGGTAAGAACTTTGACTATAATTGGGACAGTGAAGAAGATGGATTTTATATTCGACTAAGAGTATGGAAGGAGAAAGAAGATGTATAACTTAACAAGGAAAGAAATGATAGAACACCCTGTCTCTTTGTCTGTTATCTGGGATAATGATGACGAACAATGGTTGGAATGCTCTGAAGACCTTATCATTGAAGGCTTGGATGACACTCACGAAGGCATGGGTGAAGATGACGGATACAACAGGAGAATTAAAGTTACAGATAAATCTCTTGGTATCAAAAATAAATTAGGCCGTATGATTAATGCTGACTACGGAGATTTTGTTGAGGATTTTGTAGGAGAAATAGGAAGTGAACGAAGAAAGGAGAAAGCTGATGACTAATGAAGAAAGAGTATTTTATCATGAGAAAGTGAACAACTTACGGGACGAAGCATTTAGGAAATGGTTAGGAACCTGTCCTAATGGTGAGTTCCATTCTATAGAAAATGTGTGGGAAGATAGTGCCACACTAGGATTTACTGTAGACTTTGCAATCACAAGGAGTGAAGCTGATGATTAGTATAGATAATGAATTTATTATTGCAATGAGAGAACTTATTAGAGATGAGATAAGAATATGTATGGAAGAAGATTGCTTTCAAGAAATAATTGATGAAGCTATAGATAAGCTAAAGGAAAAAAAAGATGATAGTATTTAATAACTTAGCTAAAGCAGATGGCTTTGAGATAGCTATAGATGAAGCAAATAAAATACTTATTGACTTCAACATACAATTACAGTATAATTTTTTAAAAGATTATAGTAATGAGTTTGCTTATTCTTTAACCGTAGAAAGACATGAGGAGTTTGGAGATGACAGACAGTTACACTTGCTCTAGATGTGGATGTGTGCATTGGGATGAACTAGAACCTATCTCATGTATCATGTGTGATAACGATGTATTTTACGATAGCCCTGATGAGTTCTATAAAAACAAAAAGGAGACTGAAGATGTCAAAGATTAAGAAATCTACCATGATAATGTTTAGAAATAAAGAGATGGTTAAGTGGGGCAATGAAGACATAAACCTACATGAGTTGTTTAAAGAACTAAAGAAACTTGTGTGTGATCCTGTTAGAAATCTTCATGATATGGATGGGGATATGTATATGTCTGACTACCATAAATTGTCTGAAGCTGAGTGGAAAATATTATCATTCTTAAGACTACTTGAAGGAGATAGTAATGATTAAAGAAGGTAAGGTATGGGGTCAGACGATCCCATTGCTGCAATCACCTGCTGTAGAGATACATCGTATCACAGTAGAACTTGGTGGGTACTGTAGTAAACATGCACATCAATCTAAGATCAATGCTTTCTATGTTATCTCAGGTGAGCTAGAGATCAAACGATGGAAAGAATATAAGTTAGTAGATAGTACATGGTTAGAAGCAGGTGATCTATCTATTGTGCCAGCAGGTGAGTACCACCAGTTCCATGCACATCAACAGACTGAAGCTCTTGAAATATACTGGACAGAGTTAAGTCATAATGATATCATTAGAGAAAATGTAGGAGGAATATAAAATGCTTTGGATTTTATTAGCGTTACTAGGTGTGATATGACATACATCATAATCCAGATGGAAGACCCAATGGATTTAGAAAACATATCTGTAATGCCAGATGAGAAGGAACGAAAGGTAAAGAAGTTTCTTAGTGAAGAAGATGCAGTTAAGTTTCTGGTTAAACATGATATGCAAGATGAACTACTATATGATGCAAAGATTGTGAGGTTACATTGAAAATATTATTCACTGGTTTATTTTTTCCAATCATATTACTACTAATAATATTCTATTCTTTACCTAGTAAAGCCAATGACTTAGACTGCTTAGTTGAAGCTGTTTATTATGAGGCTAGGTCTGAAGGTATCATACCTAAGATAGCAGTAGCTAATGTTATACTACAAAGAGTTAAAGATAATCGATATCCTTCTACAATTTGTGAGGTTGTACACCAAGGTAAGAAAAGAAATGGTAGGATGATACGTAACAAATGCCAGTTCAGTTATTACTGTGACGGTAGGAAAGAGAGAGTAAAAGATTATACATCCTTACTTGAAGTATTAGATGTAGCATCTTTAGTATTAGAAGGTGTGCTTCTTGAGAGAACTCAGGGAGCCACACATTATCATGCCTACTATGTTAAACCTAGATGGTCTTCCAAGAAAAGATTTAAGAATTTAGGTAGGGTAGGAGCACATATATTTTATGTTGACAAAGGTAAATGAAAGGAGTATATTAATGTATCATCCATTAGAGGTTAAAGCTTTGAAAGATAAACTAGAAAAAGAAAATGATTTACTTCATAAACATATCAAATTATTAAAGGAACTCTTAGAAGAAAGAGAGGATACTATTAAAAAGTTAAGAGAAGAACTTGGTAGATCTCCTAAAACAAAATGGGTAGAGAACGATGGTTAAAAATTTATGGGATCAGGAACGTAGAATACTATTTAAAAATGTATTAAAAGAATACGAGACTGAAGGCTACACTAGGGAGGAAGCAGGTAAGTTAGCTAGAAAAGAAGTTAATGAACTGATGGTAGATAAAGAAGATTTTGTAAACAAAATATGGGATCAATCTTATGAAGAAGAATAACGAATGGAAGTTAATGTTAATTAAAGATGATGGTGATATAGTAGTGGATTCATTTAAAACTAAGGTATCAGCAAAAGAAGAACTTCAATATAGAAATTCTCTATGTTCTGCATTGGGATACAACTCCGATGCGTCCTACGAAATACGGAGAATTGTTACGTAACTCTAGTACTACTACTTAGTAGTACGTAGAGTTACTTAGAAAGGAGATGCCGATGACGGCTGAGTATACAAAAGGTCGTTGCCCTGATTGCAACTCAAGTGATGCTTACACAACTTATCATTCGGATGGTCATTCGTATTGTTTTAGTTGTGAAACTTTTACCCCCTCTGGAGATAATAAACAAATGGAAACACAAAAAGTTGTAAATATTTCTAACAATTCTAGTTCAGCACTTAAGAGTTCTGGCATCATTGATGCTATTAGTGAACGTAGAATATCAAAAGATACTGCAAGAGTATATAATACTCAGGTTAAAAAGACAGGCAGTATGACAACCCATCATATTTACCAATACTTTGATGGCAATGGTATACATATTGCTAATAAAGTACGTGAGGTACAAGGTAAAAAGTTCTGGTCTGAAGGAGATCTCTCTGGTTCAGGTTTGTTTGGTCAGAATATATTTGGTAAGTCTGGTAAATATATTACCGTATGTGAAGGTGAGATAGATGCTATGTCTGCATATGAGATGCTTGGTTCTAAGTGGCCTGTTGTATCTATAAAGAATGGTGCTGCATCAGCACTTGAAAATTGTCGTAGTTCTTTTGAATACCTCAATAAGTTTGAGCATGTTGTCTTATGTTTTGATAACGATAAGCATGGTAAAGAAGCTTCGATCAAGGTAGCTGAACTATTCCAGCCTAACAAATGTTTGATTATGAACATGGAACTTAAAGATGCTAATGAATATCTCAAAACAAATCAGCGTGAGAAATTCAATAGTACATGGTGGAACTCAAAGACTTTTACACCAGCAGGTATTGTAAACCTAGCTGACCTTGGTGCTACTCTATACGATGAGAGGTATTGTGAGACAGTCTTATATCCTTGGCAAGACCTCAATGAAAAGACTTATGGTATGCGTACTGGTGAGTTAGTTACCTTTACAAGTGGTGCAGGGATGGGCAAGTCTAGCATCATCAGAGAACTAATGCATCATATCATGAGTAATACCAAAGATAACATTGGTGTTCTAGCAATGGAAGAAAACATTCGTAATACCGCATTTAATATTATGTCTGTTGAAGCTAATGAAAGATTATATATTAAAGAAATACGTGATCGGTTTGATCGTGACCAACTACAGAAGTGGCAAGATAAAACTATTGGTACTGGTAGGTTCTTTGCTTTCGATCACTTTGGATCTATGTCTAATGATGAAATACTAAGTCGAGTTAGGTTCATGGCTAGAGCATTAGATTGTAAATGGATTGTTCTTGATCATCTATCTATACTGGTGTCAGGTCAGGAGGATAATGGAGATGAACGTAAGTCTATTGACATACTGATGACCAAGCTACGATCTCTTGTAGAAGAAACAAACATAGGTCTATTACTTGTCAGCCATTTACGTAGGCCAGCAGGTGACAGAGGACATGAGGACGGCAAAGAAGTATCTCTCTCCCACCTTAGAGGGTCAGCATCTATTGCTCATTTATCTGATAGTGTTGTAGCATTAGAAAGAAATCAACAGGCTGATGATGCTGTTGAAGCTAATACAACGACACTTCGCATACTTAAGAATAGATATACAGGAGAAACTGGTATATCTTCTCGCTTGCATTATGATAAAGAAAGTGGTAGAATGACTGAGATTAATAACCCATTCATGGAGAATGATGAAGATGACAACGGCAATAGTTGATATAGAAACAGACTCTCTTGATGCAACCCAAATACATTGTATCGTAGCTCGTAACTATTCTGATGGTAAAGAAAAGGTATGGGTAGGTGATGAATGTAAAAACTTTGGGGCTTGGTCTAAACAAATAGATCAGTTCATTATGCATAATGGTGTCAGCTTTGATGCTCCCATATTGAACCGTCTAACAGGATCAAACATAAAGCTATCACAAGTTCGTGATACTTTAATAGAGTCACAATTATACAACCCCACCAGAGAGGGGGGTCACTCCCTCTCATCTTGGGGACAACGACTTGGTTTTTTGAAAGGAGATTACAATGATTTCACTACGTTCAATGAAGACATGCTTGAGTATTGTTTGCGTGATACGGAACTTACTAGGAAGTTGGCTCATAAATTGTCAAAAGAAGGGGAGAAGTTCTCGTCTAAATCTTACGAACTTGAAAGAAAAGTAAGAGCAATAGTAGATCAGCAAGAGAAGAATGGATTTGCATTTAACTTACGTGAAGCTATGTCCTTCCTTGCTACTCTAGAAGAAGAACAACATGACCTTGAGAACCAAGCACAAGAAAAGTTTAAGCCAAGAGAAGTACAGCTTAAGACTAAGGTAAAGTATATACCTTTTAATATAGCTAGTCGTAAGCAGATAGCTGAAAGACTAGAGGAACTAGGTTGGAAACCTAGTAAATTTACAGACAAAGGTAATGTTATTGTATCAGAAGAAATACTTAATACTGTTAAGATGCCAGAAGCTCAGATGTTTAGTCGGTACTTTCTACTACAGAAACGTACTGGATTACTTAAGGCTTGGATAGAAGCTTGTCAAGACGATGGACGAGTACGGGGCAGAGTTATGACATTACGTACTATTACTGGACGCATGGCTCACAACTCTCCCAACATGGCTCAAGTGCCAGCAGTTTACTCACCGTATGGTAAGGAGTGTCGTTCTCTTTGGACTGTCTCTAACCCAGATACACATACCTTGATTGGCACTGATGCATCTGGGTTAGAGTTACGTTGTCTTGCTCACTACATGGATGATCCAGACTTCACCAATGAAGTTCTTAATGGTGATGTACATACAGCTAACATGAAAGCTGCTGGCCTTACAGATCGTGATCAAGCTAAGACATTCATCTATGCTTTTCTCTATGGTGCAGGTCCAGCTAAGATAGGTAAGGTGGTTGGTGGTTCTGCTAAAGCAGGACAACAACTCATTACTAAGTTCTTATCTAATATGCCTAAGCTTAAAGAGCTAAGAGAGAATGTTGTTGAGGCTTCTCAAACAGGAACTATAAAAGCTCTTGATGGTAGACTGTTACATATCAGAGCAGACTATGCATCTTTAAATACTTTACTTCAAGGTGCAGGTGCTATCATCTGTAAGCAATGGCTTGTACATATTACAGAACGTATACATAAGTTAGGTGTTGATGCTAAGTTAGTTGCATCCATACACGATGAGTATCAGTTTGAAGTAGCAAAGAAAGATGCTACCAAATTCGGACAGATTACTAAGGATGCTATGAAAGAAACAGAGAAGACATTAAATATTAAGTGTCCTCTTGATTGTGAATTTAAAATTGGAACAACATGGAGTGAGACACATTGATATGGAAACCCAAACTTGTAAGACTTGTCATAAAACAAAACCTTTAACTCGTGAGTATTTCAGAAGCGAAAGATTTCGTGAAGATGGATCATGTACCTTTAGAAAAGCATGTAAGAAATGCGAACAGTTTAATGAACGAGTAGTTGATAAATTAAAACTACAAAACCCTTTACCCCCTAACCACCAATGCCCTATTTGTTTAAAAAAGGAGGAAGAAATAAATCATAAAAGACCTTGGTGTTGTGATCATGATCATGACACACTACAATTTAGAGGTTGGTTATGTCAAAAATGTAACCAATCTTTAGGCACTATTGAGACAGCAGCTAGATCTATTTTATATTTAACCGATGCAACATTACGTAACTCTAGTACTACTACTTAGTAGTAGTACATAGAGTTACTTAGAAAGGAACTAACATGGGACACAACAACCGTAAGTTTGATGTATATTCTTATATGGAAAATGATGCGAGAGCTAAAGAAGCAATCGTAAGTTACCTAACTGCTAACAAATTTACAGACATTGAAGCTAAAGAAGATTATTACTTTGATGTATCAGCTAAAAAGGATAAAGATTATTTCTTTGAAGTTGAAATTAAAAACCAATGGTATACTAATTGGAATCCTAATTGGAAAGAAGTACGTATTCCAGAAAGAAAACGTAGATTAATTGACAAGAAAAATAAAGAATACCCTGACCATGATTTATATTTTGTGGTCTTCAATACAGACTGTACTCAAGCTTGGTTTATTAAAGATGATGCAGTTAATAACTCTACAGTAGGTACAATACAAAACTCTAGAAGAGTTGGTGCTCCTCATCTAAAGGAACCCTTCTTTCACATACCTACTGAAGAAGCTAAACTCATAACACTATAAGGAATTAAAATGAAAGAGAAAAAGAAATTAATACTATTAGGTGACAGTGTATTTGATAATGCTGTTTACCTTCAGTCTGGTCAGAAAAGTGTAACGCAACATTTAATAAGTAAGTTAGAGTCAACTGAATGGCAAGCTCATGTACATGCTTTAGATGGAGTTACTACTGAAACTATTCAACCTCAGTATGGTAAAGCTGACATAAACAGTGATACTCCATCTAATATTATATTAAGTGTTGGTGGTAATGACGCACTACAATATATCGAAAGCTTAGACAAACTTAATTTAGAAACTTTATATGTCATTAAAGAAAAGTTTTGGAAAAATTATACAACAGTTGTGGATGCTTTAGCAAATTCAGGACATCAGATTTATTTATGTACTATATATAATCCAAAATTTCCTGATCCTCTTATACAAAGAAAAGTAGAAGCAGGTCTATCAATATTTAATGACGTTATACTAACAGCAGCTAATGAATTATGGGAGGACTATCAAACTGGAATGCCTACATTAATTCCAAATAAGTATGTCGAAGGTTACATTAATAATATAATAGGTGCTAAATATCCTTTAATAGATTTACGTAGTGTCTGTTATGATGACGAATGTTTTGCTAACCCTATTGAACCGTCAGAGTATGGAGGTGATAAAATAACTGATGAAATAATTAATAAAGTACTTGACAATTAAATAAAAGTATGTTATGATACAAACAATCAAAGAGGAATAAACCTTGATGGTT
>Ga0080013_1006552_pt1 | contig 10312 bp, 2 predicted proteins | sample ETNvirenome_6_85_FD_69236 | JGI IMG/M metagenome (GOLD analysis project Ga0080013, IMG submission 69236) | Marine viral communities from the Pacific Ocean - ETNP_6_85 (SPADES assembly) (version 2) | ecosystem: Environmental > Aquatic > Marine > Oceanic | place: Pacific Ocean | collected 2013-06-19
TTAATTGGTGCTTATATACAAAGAAGAACAAATCCAAGTAAGTTTGATTTAAGCGACAATAAAATGATACAAATAAGGGAAAATCTTGCATTATTAGGATTCAAACCTGACCAATTAAGTCAAATCCCATCATTGATGCAACCTGAAAGTAGATTTAGAAACCCTCTTCATAATAAAAAGAATTTAGATGTTATTGATACTGCTATATCTGAAGGAATTATATCAGATGATTACGTGGCAGTTGATGCTCCACTTCCAGATACTCAATTAAGCGTTGGATTACCACAAAATAAAAGTTTGTCATTTGAACAAATATATGGATGGTTAAGAGGAATAAGAGCATATCAAAAACCTCTTGACGGTATATCAACAGAATCAGCTAAGAAAATTGTAGATGCTTATAATAAAGTAAATCCAGATGTAAATCTAGATAATATTAATTCTGTTGAAAAAATGCTTGATACAGAATCATTAAAAATGACAGAAGAGTTTGAACAAAATTTTCCAAATATACTTGCATCAGTAAAGAATATAAAAGAACTTGGTATTCTTGAAGAAGCTGATGGCAAAGTTTCCAAATTAAAAGTTCCTCAACATGTTACTTTAGATGAAGAAATAATTAAATTAGCAAGAGAAGGTAAAATAGAATGGCTGGGGTTAGAGGGTCAAGAAGCTGTTGATGCCCTGTATAAAAGCATTGATGGATTAAATTCAATTATATACATATCAGACGAGCTTGCTCAAGTAAAAGTAAATGAAGCTCCAAATAAAAATACAGTTATATTAAAAGAATTAGATAGTATAAGAAAAATACACGAACGCATATCTTTTGAAGAAAATCAAATAGATAGATTGTTCCCAGACAATAGTTCAATGGCTTCTAAGTTTGGTTTTGCAGATAATTTTAATGATTATAGATTTGTTGTTTTAAGAAACCATGCTATAAGAACGGCTCAAGGAATTACTGATATATTTAAGCCAGAGTTTGGTGAAAGAAATGAATTAATTAGGCATCTTGAAAATTCTGGTTTAATGAGTTATGAAAAAGGACTAGCGAGTCCATTACTTGTTGAAAGCATAGACCAAATTAGAATAAAAGATTCTGGAGACCCAGAAAAAGACGCTGAAAGAAAAAGATTTTTAGGAAGAGTTCTTGCTATACAATCTATAACTGGTAATTATGACAGGACTAATACTAATGTACCTGTAGATGGTTCTAAAATTGACATATTAAGAAATAAACTTAATGACTTGGGGTATAATGAATCTAAAATGCCTATGTGGATGCATAAGCATATTGTTGATTTTGCTATTAGGGATAAGATTGAGGGGACAGACCTTACTATAGGTGATGTTGATGGTATAATGGCTTTATCTGGATTGGGCATGGCTTCAGTTGGTGTTGATGTGACTGGTAAGAAAACATCTGGTTTTACTTTAAAATTAATAGACGAAAAAATATTAAATCAAGGCTCTGAATTGGTAAGTGGCGTTTCTGTATCTGATATTGCAGAATACAATTCAAGAGTTATGGAAATCAAAAAGCATTCAAAAGGATTAGTTTCTATATCTGCTGATAAAGTTATGGTTACAGATATGGAAATGTTAAAAATAATGAACGATTCCTTAAAGCCCGATGGGGGACTTCCTTTTGGCTCTGACCCTAATTTTGGTAACTCTGCTAAAGCAACATTAATGGAATTTGTAAATATTTTAGGGGCATCTGATGTTCCCGGTTCCGCTAAGCTTCAAGACCAGATAGGAAGATTTGCAGAAGAGGGAGGCCCACAATCTGAAGCAAGAGTTCTTAAATGGTTAAATGAGTTTGGGGTAATAAGTCTTAAAAAAGGTGAAACTAAATTTGAAATAAATTTAGAGCAATTTAATGATATAGTTGCTTTGAAAATGAAAAAAAGAATTAATCAATATGGGGTCACTCCAGAATATGCTGAAAGAATATATGAAACTCTAGAAAAGAACTCAAGAGATAGGGAGATGCTTGATTCTGGTGAAGGTGATTATGTAAAAACAATTACTCTTCAAGAATTTTTTGATAGATATAGAATAGATGGTAAAAATGAAACACCAGATAAAGAACGAGAGGAGACAATTAATAAACTTATATTTGATGAATGGGAAGGTAGAAAAGTTACAAAAGCAGAATCCCTAGATGGAATATTTGATAGATTGTATGTTAAAAACCTAGATAAAACAGATTGGGTAAAGTTTTCAGACCTATCTCAGTCAAGACGTAATAAAATGAAACCTTCTATGGTTGCTGATTTTATAGGGTTAGTAGGTGGAAGATTAAACCAAGCAAGAGTTGAAACTGTAGAGTGGAAAAATGGAAGATTAACTAAGGGTAAAGAAGTAAAACAATCTACCAAAATGGACATATTATTTGATGGTCTCGATATTAAATACATGAACATAGACCCTTATGTAACAACACATATTTTTAGTGAAGATGGTAGAAGAGTTGAAAGAAAAAGAGTTAATATATTTGGCGATACTATAAATTTACCATCAAATCAAAGAAAGATAATAGAAGGGTTAAGAGACGAATTTAATAGAACTATCGGATTTGCTCAACAAATAGATGGTGAATATTTAACTGGTGAAAATGGTGAAAATGGAATGGCGGTTATGAGATTAGCTCCAAACCTTAGTCCTATAGCAATAAAAAATGCAGACCTTCCAAAAATAAAAGCAAAGTTTGATGAGTTCGCAGACCTTTATACAGCTGAAGAAAGCCCATTAAATCAAACACAAAAAAATATAATTACAGATATACAAAATTCTTTAAAGAAAGCTGAAGATGGTGGAAAGCTTGCTCCAGAAAATGATTACAAGGCTGCTTTAAGAAGATTGATGTTATCTGATATGTTAGTTGGAAATGATGGAGATGCTTTATTTGCTGATTTTATGAATGGCAAATTAGATACTGAAAAATTATTTGGAAGAACAAAATTATACGATACAAAAAAATTCGTTACATATGATAAAGAATTTATATCAGATGTTGCTGATTCTTATGCTTCTATTAGAGACAAAACAACAGAAAAAGTTTTAAGAGACAGATTAAAAAGGGGTGAATTTGGAGTTGCAGTTTGGAACGACAAAAATGCAGATGTAAGAGAAGAAGTTAATAAATATATAAAAGATAATAATATAGATATTGACCTTGATAATATTATAGGAGATGCTCATAAAGATGTATCTGCTTTTGATAGTATAGCATATATAAGTAAAGATATGATGAAGTATCTTCACACTATGATGGGGCATAGCCCAGATTCTAAAAATCCAATTAAACCAGTTATATCATCTTCGGGAGCGGATTCTCCATTACTGATGGGTAAAACTTTATTTGTATATTCAAAAGATTTGGATGGATTTTTTGGCAAGACAGAAAATAAAAATGTAGATGTTATACTATCAGCAAGTGGGGCTAAGGCAATGAACCCAACTGAAGGCTCTATGATAGATGACGCTGAATGGAAAGACTTAAATAAATATAAAACAAATACAAAACAATTAAGAAGAATAAGTCTTGAATCTATTGGAGTTAAGCCTGAAAAGGATGTTATTCTTCCGACTGGTAAAAGGTCTCACGCAGATATGAATTATGCAGATAATGATGAATCTGCTAGGTATTTTGCGGATGAAATACAAAGGCCTTTATCCGAGTCCCTTAAAAATGCTCAACAACAAATTAAAGACCCTATCTCAACGAGAAAATGGATAAGAAATCAATTTGGAGATGACGCTCTTGTGTCTATGGTAGATGGAACTGAATCACTAAATCATTTAAATGGAATGAATTTTTTCGCTGGCCTTACTAGAGATGCAAATCCAATGAGCTATAGTGAAAATATAGTTAAAAATAAAATATATGGTGCGTATATAGACCCACTTATTAATAATAAAAGGTCTGTTAGTAATCAATTTAATCATGAAGATTCAGAAAGATACGGAGGTCAATCTTCTTTAATACAAGCTCCTATTGCACTTTCTCATCCAGATGCTAGATTAAGAGCAACATTAGTAGATAATGATGGAGTTATGAAAAGTAGGGGAGAAGTAATGCTTCCTGCTTTTGAAGCTGATATGAAAGTAGCTGCTTTAATTAGCAAAGGATATGAATTAAGAATTGTTGATGATTCAAAAGTATATACACCAGAAGAAATATTTAAAGAATTAAAAGAAGACTTTGGTGTTAATCTTGATATGGATATTAGTTTAGGTAATTTACATGAATTAGTACAAACATTGGGGATTGAAAACAAAAGAGCTAATCTTCAAGTTGGTATTATTGTTAGAAGGAATCCAAGAACAAGGCCAAACGATTTAACATTGATGGGATTAAAGGGGTTTTTAGATGAAACATATGGCAATTCGATGATGGTAAATAGCTTAGATGTAGTTAATGTTTTTGAAGGTGATTATGATGCGGATAAAGCAGATTACTTTTTTGCTGAAAGAAAAAATATGTATGACCATATTCAAAGAACTTCTCAATTCTGGGTACAAGGAGTAGACCCAACAGCTTTAATGAAAAAGTCAGGGTTTAGTTGGACTATGAATAGTACGATGGAAAATGACGCAGTTGAAGAAATGTCCGCCGCCTTAGAATTATACAAGTCTTCTATAGGATTAGTTCAGAAAGTTCCTAGAATGTTAAATTACTTAGGTAATTTAGGACAATCAATTGCTGTTGACGCTAAGACGGGAAAAGCAGTAGACAGAGCTATGGAAGGTGAGGAAAATTCTAAAATATTATATGAAGGGCCTGATTATAAAATTGTAATGGATTATGATAATACAGATTTTTATAAAAGGTCTGCTCTTGAGACTCAATATATTATTGATGGTAAAGGTGATTTAAATCAAGATATATCAAGTGATATATATTCTTGGAGAGATGATTTTTTATTTCCCAATTGGGATAATTCTAAAAGCTCCAAAGATTTAAGAGAAATGAATGTTTCTGATAAAATAGGTTTCACCAATCAAGTTGCTAAAAAAGGGGAAGCTGATAACGGAAAAAGAGTTAGAATTTTTAGAAAAATAACTAAAACAGATGATGGTTTTAAAGAAATTGATGATTTAAGTTCTTTAGATATGTCAATTGTAAAAGAGATGCTGTCTGAATATGGTAAATTATTACAAGTAACTGGAAATTCTGTTTACGAAAAAAGCGGAGAACAGAAAAAAACATCATATGATGATATAATGCAGGCTTCTGATAGATTTTTTCAATTTAATCAAAATTTAAGAAAATCTTTATATTATAGATTGAGGAATAAATATCAGAATTACACAACTGATAAAGATGGAAATATAACAAATAAAGATAAATGGAAAGATAGTGAAGAATTTAAAATTTTATTTGGGGTGCAAGACAAAGTAAGTGATGATGGTGAAATTACATGGCAAATAACAAACAATGATAGAATGTTTCCAAATACAGTAGAGAGACAGTCTAGGGGATTTGCAGAAGGTAAAAGAGGTTCTCCAATTGAAAGAACATTATGGAAATTATGGGATGCTAATTTATTTGAAGAATCAAGAGTAGAAACTCTTACTGGTAAAGCAAGGGAATATTTAAATGATTGGTATGATGAGTTTGTTTTTGACAATAGAATGGAAGATAAAGAATTAGATATATCCAGTAGAATATTAAAATCAAATGTTTTAAAAACCACTTGGGATATAAATAAAAAAATTGACCTAATAAAATCTCTTAATAAAAAAGTAATGCAAATAAAATATAATAAGGGAATGACTTGGCAAAAGAAAGAACTTGCAATAGATAAAATTAATAATTTAAAAGAAGAATTACATAAAGAACTTGGTAAAGAATGGTTAGGCGAAAAATACCTTAAAACTTGGTCTTCTAAAGACCTTCAAAAAATTGAATTTGTTGATGTAAACACAAGCAATATGAAAAAAGGTACCGTTTATTATTCAACCATGGAACAAATAAAAAGATTTATGCCACTTATTAATGGGGATGACAGTTTTGGTTTAGGGTCAAAAGCTTGGGAAGAAATAAACGATATAAAACAATATAGAAAATTATTTTATGGAAGCCAAGATAGGCTTGGTGAAATAATGAAGTATGGAGGAAGGCAGTCTCTTAGCCCAGAACAACAAAGACTGCTTGAAAGATTCCCAGATATGAATACATATCAAGACATAGAAAGTACATTACTATTAAGAGGCGTTAATAAGCATGGGTTAAAATTTTTATGGGCATTTATGCAACCGTCTGTGAATAAACACAAAATTGGAGTTTTTAATGGTAACCCGATAGCAGTTCCATTTGAAGCAAAAGAAGGATATGACCCATCATCTAGATATAGAAGGGGATTAAATTTCTTAACTCAACTTGCATCTAGAGAAGAAATGAATTTGTTTGGGGAACAAGTGTTAGACGCTGAAACAAAAGGGTTGGCAAAAACAGCATTAGCTTATATACAGTTTACTGAAGCTCAATTTCAAAGATTTTTTGATAGAAAATTTGATATGCAAAGACTAGTATCTGATAATCTAGGTGATGCTTACATGTTTGGAGGCGACGCTCAAAGAAAATTAATATATGATTCTATTAAACTTCCTAATTTCCATAAAGATTTTGAAAAACGATTTGGAGACTTTGGAACTATTGAATGGACTAAAACTGGTGATAGAATTAAAAATGGTTTTGGATTATTTAACGACCATTTATTTAGTTTCTATAAAGATATAATGGAAGCTGCCGGTAAATCTAAAGAATTTGATACATATTTAGACCAAATGAGTAACTTACAGGAATTAATGATGAGTAATAATATTCTTAATCCAGTTACATACCTTCACGCTAGAAATTCTATGGATGCTGACATTAGAGACATTGCTCAAAAAACAATTGGATTAGGATTAAAACAGGGTAATTTAAAACCAGAATTAACTACTAAATTAATGAGTAACCCAGTATATGCATTAATGGGCGGTAGTAGTTATTTTAAAAATCTTAACTTAGAAAAATCTGGAAAGCAAGGAATGGACAGTTTGAAAGAAATGTACAAGAGGTCTCAATCTGTTGAGAATGTTAAAAAGAATCTTCCAATAGATGAATCAAGTGAGGAAAGACTTCGCAAAATGAAAGATGAATTAATTGAATTAGAAAAGTGTGCAGTGTAATGGCTTCAATTAATTGTAACATAGTAAATCCACATTATAAAGAATTGTTAGATACTATAGACAATTGGTCTAAATCTAATTTAAGCAGGAAACAAATGAATAATCCTTATGAAGCTGCTTTTAGATTAGCTGAGAGAGATTTTCTTGTTGAATTAGATACATTAAAATACGATACTAATTCTGAAATACTTACTCAAGGAAGGCTTAATGGATTTAAAAAGACACTTAAAACTTTAAATAACAATATAAAATCTGGAAGATTGGATGGTCAATTTGCTCAATATTTTTATCAAACATCTCATTATGGAGCCAAAGACCCTGTAATTGGTGGATATTTAAGAGAGATGCAAAACTCCAGTTTCTTTTTTAGAAAAAATGAACTAAGAGACAAGAATAGATTTAAAGAAATTATTACATCATTACAAAAAGACGCAGGCATTAATAGCATGTTTGGAAAGTTGGGGTATAGAGCCGCTCAAAAGAAAATGACTAAGTTAGATAATGATTTAGTTAAAGCAATAAACGATGGTGATGACGTTAAAGCTGCTGAGGTTCAAAAAGAAATAAATAAGCTGACATCTGATGGTGAATTAAAATCTTTTGGTGACTTTATGGATGTTGTGGAACGTGGGTTAAAGGAAGCTACTGAAGCTAAATATGGTAATATAAAAGACATGGCAGGCAAGGGAGATAGTTCATCTAAAAAGCTTTTAGAAAAAATTGATAATGGTAAAGCAAGAGTTGTGTTAACAGATAGGGAAATTGCTAATATTGTAAAAGACAGAAATGGTGTTGCCTTAAAAGAAAGACCAGAATTATATAAAGCAGTTGTTCAATATGATGTTATGATGCAAGATTTATACAAATCTCTTAGAAGCGGTATTGACCAAAGGGTTGATTCTATTATTGAAAGAATGGAACTTAATGGTGATAAAAAATCAGTAGAAGAATTAAAAGATGTTAAAGAAAAATTAACAGAACAGCTTATGCCTAAATATAAAGCTGGTTATTTTCCTCATTATGTAAGGGATTTAAGTGCTCCTTTTATGCAAAAAATGATGCCTCATTTAGATGATTTACAATCAGCTGCTAATCCATATGTTAAAAATAAACCTAAGACAGTCATAGAAATAGCTAATGATATTAGGTTCGATATTAGTGAACACGCTAAAGGAATAGCAGAAGAAGCTGATTATAATTATAGCAGACATTTTTTGAATGTTGTTGATAGTTACATTACAGATGTTAATAGATTTAATTTTACTTCATTTACGGATGCTCATTTTATTAGGTCTTTATCTGGAGTAGAAAAAGTATTTAAGACAGAAGGTTCCGCTAAGGGGTATGGCCAAAATATAGTTGATTATATTACAGACTTACATAAAGCAGCTAATGGAGATGCTGATATAAGTCCCAAAACTAGGGCAGTAATGAGGTCTTTATTAGGTTTTGAGTTCATATCTAAGCTTGGAGTTAATCCACGTTCTGCCGTAAGAAATTTTACACAAAGATTATTGGATTATGTTGAATGGGGCCCAGTTCAAATATCTACAATGAATCAGCAATTGAAGAACATGACATTGAAAACTTCTAAAGGTGTTGAGGTTAGTTCTGACGTATTTGTTGAAAGCGCATTAAAAGATGCTGGTCTTTTGTTTGATGAAATTTCTCCACAATTATTAGAAACTGGTTTAATGGAACCAGCTTCAATGTTTAATTTAAGGATTTGGAATGAATCTAAGGGTAAATATGAAATAAGAGAAAAAGGCAAATTAGAAAATCTATCAGACTTTACTTCCACTGTAGCGGCTAAGACATCTTGGTTACACCGAAAGGCTGAGAACTCAAACAGGAGGCATACTTTTAAAATAGGATTTGCTCAAATGTATAAGTGGTTAAAAGACAATCCTCAATTTGCTGAATCTAAAAAAAGAGAATGGGGTGATAATTTTTCTAAAGCTAAATTAGAAACATCTATACAACAAACTGCCCAAAACTATGCTAAGAACATGGTTATTCTTAATCATTTTGATTATGCCGATTATGCAAAATCGAAAGCTTTTAGAAGTAAAATTGGTAGATTTATGTTTCAATTCCAACATTATAGCATGGAATTTTTTGAAAGAAATGTTAAGATTTTAAAAGAAGCTAAGCAAGATGTATTAGCAGGAAACTTAATGCCCGGTGGAGATGCTAGAGGGATAGAAAAAGCATATAGGATGGCAGTTGCTTATTTTTTAGCTCCAGTGATAGCCTCTGCAATTACTGGTTTAAATTTTAGTAATCTTGTAGAGCATGACTCTGCTAATAGAATTAATCAACTTGCCACTATTATGACTGGGGACGATGAAGATATTAAAAAAGCATTTTATGGTAAAGGCCCTATACTTTCTACATTTGGAGGCCCATTAGCATCTGATATAATAGATATAGGGATGATGTTAGATGTTGTAAATTTAGATGAAGATTCATTACTTGCTATTATTACAGGTATGCAAGAATATGATTTAAATAGCCAAAGCACAGACTTTAGTAAAAAAATAAGGTTATTAAATGGATTTGCTGGAAGAGTAATTGAAAGGCATATACCTCAAATTAATGAAGGTAGAATTGGGTGGGCTGTGCAACAAGAATTAGGATTATATCCAAGTAAAGAAGCTAAACAAATACAAAAAACATATAAAAAAGCTCGTAAAAAGGTTTTACCAAGTGAAATAGAAAGAAGTTTAAGATTATTAGAAGAGGGCAAGTTGACTTAACCGGCCCCCTTCTTTAGCATATGATATAATTAACAACAAAGAGGTATATGCTAATTTTTCAAACTTTCTTCAATTCTATTTTCAAATATTGGTATTATTGTTTCGCACATCTTTTTTAATTCATTTATTATTGTTAATAATATTAAATTTTTCTTTTCATGGTTGCTTTCTTGACACATGCTTATTATTTCTAAATTTGCTTTTAAGCATGTTTTGATTACTTCGTATTCATTCATTTGCTTATCCCTTCATGTTTGTCAAACAGTCCATACATTGTTATTAATATAGCATCCGCATTATATAATGAAATTTTTTTTTTTGTATATTGTGAGGTTTTCTCTTTTACTTCTCTTTTTCTATTAGTT
>Ga0080013_1006554_pt1 | contig 10311 bp, 14 predicted proteins | sample ETNvirenome_6_85_FD_69236 | JGI IMG/M metagenome (GOLD analysis project Ga0080013, IMG submission 69236) | Marine viral communities from the Pacific Ocean - ETNP_6_85 (SPADES assembly) (version 2) | ecosystem: Environmental > Aquatic > Marine > Oceanic | place: Pacific Ocean | collected 2013-06-19
TGCTGGTGGAGATACGACAACAAAATTTATTTATGGAACTGGATCAGGAACTAATCCAAACCTAGTTGATATGGGATTTGGTGATGTTACAACGACTGGAACACAAACTTTAACAAACAAAACATTAACATCTCCTAAAATTGGAACTTCAATTTTAGATACTAATGGAAATGAATTAGCTCTTTTGACAGCTACAAGTTCTGCTGTTAATGAAGTTACACTAGCAAATGCTGCTACAGGAGACAATCCTATTATTCAAGCATCAGGAGGAGATGCTAACGTAGGTATACAATTAAAAACAAAAGGAACTGGAGTTATTCAAGCAGAAGATAGTGGTGGAAATATAGCAGCAGTTCAAATTGCTGGTAAAGAAACTATGTGGATACCAGCTGCAGCGATGTATGCTTCAAGTACTAATGGGGCTGATGCAGAACAAGTAGAAACAACAGCAACAAGACCTGATATGAAAGTATTTGATTTTGATGCTAGTACAAAACAATACACACAATTTACAGTGGCTATGCCAAAATCATGGAATGAAGGTACTTTAACTTATCAAGTTTACTGGGCACCTAGCACGACTAATACAGGTAACTGTATATTCGGTTTACAAGCAGTAGCTTGCGCTGATGGTGATACTATTGATGTTGCATTTGGAACAGCAATAGAAGTTACAGACGCGGGAATCGGAACAGTTGAAGACCAACAAATTACATCTGAAAGTAGCGCAATGACGGTTGCTGGTTCACCTGCAGCAGGAGAACAAACTTATTTTCAATTATATAGAGATGCGGCAGATGGTAGTGATACCTTTACTGGTGAAGCTAGAGTTCTAGGTGTAAAAGTATTCTTTACTACTGACGCAGCTAACGATCTGTAAGGAGTAAAGCTATGAGAAAAATAGATCTTCCTTTAACTATTGAAGGTAAAGGACATAAAAACAAAAAATCAACTAGAGGTAAAATGTTCGGTTACCAAGTCTTAGGATTTGGTTCTGGAGGTGGTGCCGCTGCGCTTGAAGTAGATTATTTAGTCGTTGCCGGAGGCGGTGGCGGCGGATTTAATTATGCCGGTGCTGGCGGAGCAGGAGGACTAAGAACTTCTTGGGGTAGTGGTAGTTTAGATAGCGCCACACCTTTACTAATGGAAAAAGGTGTTACTTACACAATTACAGTAGGAAGCGGAGGATCAGCTCACGGAGGAGAAGGAGGAAATTCTTCAGTTTCAGCAACTGGTTTTACAACATTTGCATCTACAGGTGGCGGATGCGGAGTTGGTCAAGGTCACGCGGCAACCGATGGTGGATCTGGCGGTGGTGGCGGCGGCCAAGGAAACGAAGGTGGTTATACACCTGAAGAAGGAAAAGATGGTGGCCCAGGACCAAGACCTGGCGGAGGCGGAGCTTCTGCAGTTGGTTTAGGATCTCCACCAAGAGCAGGTGGTGCAGGCTACAATGTAGATATTGAAGGATCACCAATTACATACGCTGGAGGCGGCGGAGGCGGTGGCTATCTTTACGGCGGACCAGGAGGTCCAGGAGGAGCTGGCGGCGGCGGTGCCGGCGGAAACACTCAAGGCGGAAATGGAACGGCGGGACAAAATGGAACTGGCGGCGGCGGAGGCGGCGGCGCGGGAGACAATGGATCTGGAGCAGCAGGAGGATCTGGAATAATTGTTTTAAGAGCTCCAGCAGCAGTTTCTTGGACAGTAGCACCCGGTACTAATTCAACATCAACAGCACCTGACGGAACAAAAATTGCTAAATTTACTGTTACAGGCACGGCGGTATTATCGTAATGAAACATTTTGCTGTATTAGATGAAAATAATGTCGTTGTTAATGTTGTTGCAGTAGACGATGAAGCATGCTCTACTGATGAAGATGTTTCTGGAGAAACTTATTGTGTAAATCTTTTAGGTCCTGGAATATATAAACAATTTTCACATACAGGCGAATTTAGAAAACAAGGCGCACAAAAACAAGGGTCGTATGATCCTGTAAACAATGTCTTTATTGACAAACAAAAATTTCCTAGTTGGACTTTAGATGATAACCATGACTGGCAAGCACCTGTTGCTTATCCAAATGTTACATCATGGGGAGAATCCGATGATGTCTACCCAATTACTTGGGATGAAGATAATCAAAGATGGTTAGGTACTTCTAGAGAAGGTCAAGAATCCTTGGTTTGGGATGGTTCTGCTTGGTCTGTTATTTAACACCTTGAAAAAATAATAAATTAAGTTATAAATACATCTTAATATAAGAAAGTAAGATGAATTATAGTTACATTTATTGGTATTTTGAAAAAGCATTTACTAAAGAGTTTTGTGAAAAAGTTATAAAATTAGCTAAAAAAAAGAAATTAAATAGAGCATCTATTGTAGATCTGCATGGTAAAAAAAGACTTTCTAAAAAAGATAAGAAAGACCTAGCTTCATATAGAGATTCCAACATTGTTTGGATGGATGAATTGTGGATTTATAAAGAAATTGAAAAATTTATGAAATCGGCTAACGCACAGGCGGGTTGGAATTTTCAAGTCGACTGCGCTCAATCAATTCAGTTTACAATATATAAAAAAGGCCAGTATTATAATTGGCATGCTGATTCAACAGGTAAACCTATTGATGCTCCAAATGATACATCACATGGTAAAATAAGAAAACTTTCTTGTTCTGTATTGTTATCTGATCCAAAAGACTATGAAGGAGGAGAATTACAATTTATAACTAGAAACCGTAAAGATGCTGAGAAGAACACAATTAAAACTTTTGAGGAAACTAAGGATCAGGGGGCGGTAGTTTTTTTTCCGTCTTTCACTGTACACAGAGTTAAACCTGTAACAAAAGGCACCAGATATTCCTTAGTTGTTTGGTGGTTAGGAGAGCCCTATAAATGAAAAATTATTATTTTTTATCTAGTATGCCTAGAGCTGGAAACACTTTATTAGGAGCATTACTTAATAAGACTTCTACAATTGCTATGACATCAAATAGTATTTTACCGGATGTGTTATATAATTTGTATAAATTAAAATCAGGAGAAGTGTATAAAAATTTTCCTGATGAAAAATCATATAATAATATATATAAAAATGTATTAAAAAATTATTTTGATGGTTGGAAAGTTGATAATGTATTAATTAGAGGTCCTTGGGGAACTCCAGGTAATTTAGAACTTTTAAAACCAATTATATCTAAACCTAAGTTTATTATTTTACACAGGCCTTTAGAAGAATGTGTAGCTTCTGTAGTCAAGTTAATTAAACCTAATGATGTTGAGATGTGGGTGGCTAATGCATTAGAACCCGGAGGATTTTTTGGGCATAACATAATGTCTACAAAAAATATTTTAAAAAATAAACACAAGCACATAATAGTAAAGTATAAAGATTTAGTTAAAAATACAGAGAAAGAATTAAAAAGAATCCATAAATTTATGGAGGTGCCTTATAAAAAGATAGACATAAAAATAACAAAACCTTTTGAACTTAATAATATTAAGTATAATGACAAGGTAATTAATTATGATTGGCACAAACTTAATTTAGGTAAACCAAAAGAAAGTAAATATAATATAAAAAAATTATTGCCAAAGGAGCTTATAGAATACTGTAAAGAAGAAGATGTATTATGAGTTTTAAAAACAATGGATATGTAATAATAAAAAATATTATACCTGAGTATATGGCTTCTTTTTTGTTTCAGTATATGAAAATAAAAGAACAAGTAAAAAATACTTTAATAAAAAATAAAAAAATTTATAAGTGGGATACTAAATGGGGTGGATCTGACCAACAAGTTCCAGGCGCTTTTTCTATGTATGGGGATGCTGCTTTTGATACATTGCTTCAATATATTAAACCTATTATGGAAAAATATACAGATTTAAAATTAAGAGAAATGTATTCTTATTGTAGAATATATAAAAAAGGAAATATTTTACATTACCATAAAGACAGAGGAGCGTGCGAGTTTTCTGTGACCTTAAATCTTGGCGGAGATAATTGGCCTTTTGACATAATAGATAAAGATGAAAATAAAACAACTGTAACAATGAAACCTGGAGATGGAGTAATCTATAGGGGCTGTGAACTAGAGCATGGACGCACTCCATTTAAAGGTAAAGAATGCGTGCAAGTATTTTTACATTATAATAAAGCAGACGATAACAAGTCTCCATTGTTGGATGGAAGACCACACTTAGGGATACCATACAAATGTTAAAAACAGTTTTAAAAGATTTAATGGAACCAAAGTATCAAATTTTTTTCTTAGAGTTGATTAATAATAATACTTTTCCTTGGTATCATGCTGAAAATATTATTAGAGGAAGAACTAAAGAATTTGAAGATTTTAAAAATATAACAGAAACCCACGCACTTGAACATGTTTTATATTTATATCCTAAAGGAATTAATTCACATTATTATGAAGTCTTTCAACCTATTATAAATAATTTTGAAAAGAGAACAAAATTTAAAGTAAAGGAAATGTTAAGATGTAGATTAAGAAGAACGTTTCCTACCGTAGGACATACTTTAGATAAATATAATTATCCTCACACTGATTTAAATGACAAACAAGATTATAAATCTTTAATATATTATTTTGAAGATTCAGATGGTGATACTGTTTGGTTTAATGAAAAATTCGAATTAAATAAACCTACTCCAGATCTTTTAAATATAAAACCCGCTGAAAGACAAACCCCTAAAAAAGGTGATGGCGTTTGGTTTGAGGGCAATCAATATCATGCTGGTAACAATCCGGTAAATTATAATATACGAACAGTTATTAACTTTGATTTTCATATATATGGTAACAACAATTAAAAATTTTTTAGCACCTGAATTAATAGAGAAAATAAAGGCTAGGGTTTTTTCTCAGGACTTCCCCTGGTATTTTAGAAATAACATGGTTAACAATGACCACTTTTGGTTCAACCATAGTTTTTATAGAGAAGGCAAGAGTCAATCTCCACATTATGAGGAATGGATACTACCTATTATAAATAAATTAAATTATAAGATTTTAATTTGTGCTCGATGTAATATGACTATTAAAGAAAATAAATCATATACTTCAGATCTACACACGGATTATAAATTACCTAATCTTAAAACAGCCATATTTTATTTGAATACTTGTAATGGAGGAACTGTATTAATGATAGATAGCAAAGAAAAATTTATTGAAACAGAAGAAAATAAGATAATTATTTTCCCTGGAGAAACTCTCCACCGAGCAGTCAGTCAAACAGATGTAGATAGAAGGATAGTATTTAATATTAATTATGTTTAAAAAAATAGATAATTGGTTGCCAAAAGATTTAGTAGAGTATTTAAATAATTATTTCTTATATGATTTTCCACACTTCTATGGACATCGGTCTGTGCCTGAAATTAAATCAGAGTTTTACAATTCTAATTTAAATCCTAACGATGCCCTGAACAAATATTTATTTGAAAAGCTTGTTAAAACATTAGATAAAAAAGTGCAGATACTTCGTTCTTATATCAATATTCAACACCCAGGAATGGATGGATTATTTCATAGTGATGATGGTGATTTAACTTGTTTGTATATGGTTACTAAGACTTTAAAAAAGGGAGGACATTTGGAGATTAAAGGTAGAAAAAAAATTCCTTTTGTTCAAGGAACATTAATTTGTTTTGATGCAAAAAAATTACATAAGGGTCATGCGCCAATTAATAAAGGTGATGTAAGAATATCTTTAGCTTTTAAAACCAAATATGTTTAACTATAAATTTATAACTTCTATTGATGCGTCTATGTTTAGACATAAACTCCCTAAGGTAAAAAAGGATTGGGACAAATTTAAATGGAGACAAGAAACTTTTACTGTCCATAAAAAAACAAAAACTATACCTTTAATATTTGACAAAGACGGTAGGATAGATAACCCTACTTATCATATTAATTATGATATTTTTAAATCTGAAATAGAATATTTAAAAGATGTCTATAATACTCATATAGGTTCTGGCTTTATTATAAGAGCAATTTTAGTAAACCTACCAGCTAAATCAAAAATAGATAATCATATTGATGATGGTATTACCCTAAACCTCTGTTCAAGAACACACATTCCTATAATTACTAATGAAGATGTTTTGTTCACAATTAATGGCGAAGAAAAAAATTTAAAAGAAGGAGAAATATGGGAAATTAATAATTCACACAAGTATCATTCTGTGGTAAATAAAGGTAGAGAGGATAGAATACACTTAATAGTTGATTGGATGAAAGCATGAAGTTTACATATTATTACATGACAAATTTTCTTAACAAACAAGAAATAAAAAAAATAAATTCTCTTGTAAATAAAATAGGTGTACCTTTCCATAAACAGGCACCTACTGTTAAGACATCTACTTGTCATTCTTTTTCTTTTGAGAAACTAAATAAAATAAAAGATTTTAAAAAAGCTATTTTGTGGATTAACAGAGAAGCATTTGGGGTTAATTTATTTAGCGACATTATAGACCCACCAGTTAGAAATATCTATAGTCATAAACATAAAGGTCAATATAAATGGCATTTTGATGCAGAAGCTCATACGGCCAATTACACTACTAAACTAACTGCGTTGTTCAACTTATCAGAGAAACCTTATAAGGGAGGTGACTTTTATTTATTTGATGGTAAAGACTTATTAATTAAAGAATTATCACAACCAGGAACCTTGTTTGTTTTTCCAAGTTTTTATTTACATAAAGTTACACCGGTGACTAAAGGAGAAAGAATAACTGGAACTATATTTATGACAGGACCCAAATGGAAATAAAAAAAATACATAAGATCGGTTTATGTGGATTGCCTATAAGAGTCTATGAAACAGATTTTATTTTACCTAATTCTAAAATAGAAAAGATTAAGAAAGAAGCTAAACAAGACACAAGATTCAAGGAACGGGGAGCGCATCTTACAAAAAATCAAAACATATTAAAATATGATTACCTAGCTGATTTAGCACAAGTAATTGATACTATAGCGGTGATCTACAGAGACGATACTTTAGGTATATCTAACAAAATAAAAATGACACATAGTTGGGGGGCTTATCAACAAGAGGGTCAAGAGCACCACGGCCATAGACATCAAAATGTTTTATTTAGTGTAGTGTATTATGCTAAAGTAAAATCAGGTAATCTAAGATTTAGTGTTGATAAATCTATACTTGAAGAACAGTTTTATTTTGATTACACAATCACTAATTATAACGAATACAATTCTACCTCTTGGACTATTCCTCAAAAACCAGGTAACATAGCTGTCTTCCCAGGTTTTATAATGCATGGTACAACTCCAAATATTAATGGAGGAGAAAGAATAGCAGTAGGGGCTAATTATTTTTTAACGGGAATGATAGGAAACGAAGCTTACACACAACATGAAATTATATAGTATACCTAGTTTTTATATTGTCACTGATATTAGATGGCATAAACAAACAAAGAATAAAATTATAAATGCCATAAACAGATTACCTAAATCTAATATAGACACTGAAAGAGAAAAAATAAATCAAACCGATTGGAATTTACCTCGAGATTTAAAGAGAGAATATCTACCAATATTTTATGAAACTGTAAGACCCTATCTTGATGAGATGGCTGATAAATTAAATATGAAAAAATGGAAATGTATTAATTTTTGGTGTCAGAAATATACGAAGGGAGATTTTCACGATTGGCACACGCATCCAGAAGGCGACTATACAAACGTGTATTTTGTTAAGTTACCTAATAAATCTCTTCAAACTGAATTATATGATCTTAAAGATAAGAAAATAATTAAAACCATAGATGTCACTGAAGGCCAGATGTTGACCTTTCCTAGCAGCATAATGCACCGTTCACCTACTAATAATATGGATGATGAAAAAATAATTATTTCTTTTAATACCGTTTTTGATGAGCTTCATACATAAACTAGAATCTGTGACTTATGCTACACCTGCACAAAAGAAAAAAGAATGGTGGGATGTTCAAGGTATTATAAAAAATAAATCTAATCAGATGTTAAAGTTTGATACACGGCCTTTAAACAAGGAGAATGCTAAAGGTGGCTCTTTTAAAACTAAAGCAGATAAAATGGTATTTGATATTAAAGATCAATATATTATAGTAGATATAGAAGAATTACATCAGTATTTGAAAGACAATAAAATGAAAAAGGTAGTCTTAGAAGACTTAATATTTAAATTAGATTGGAACATTATTTTAGTAAAATGATAAAAGAAGCTGGAGAATTTTCTGTAGGATTGTTTACTGATAGATATCTGGGAGTATCAAATTTTTTAAATATAGAGAATAGTAAGTACATTAAAAAAGATGGGGGACAAACAATATATCTTCAAAAGGATGATTATTTTAGTATTTTAGTTGACAAAATTAAAACAAGCGCATTAGAAATTGCTACTAAATATTATCAAGTCATTGACGGATATACTCCAGAGGTAGTATCTATGTGGTTAAATACTCATACAAAAAATAATATACACCCACCACACAATCATCAAAATACTTTTTTAAGTGGTGTTTTTTATCTTAATGATAGTCCACAAATAGCGCCAATAGGATTTTTAAGACCTTATGCAATACCTTTTTTACCCATAATAAAATCTTACAATAAATACAACACCACTGTAATGAAACACGTTCCTTCAAAAGATGATGTGATTTTTTTTCCTTCGTACCTGTATCACTATGTAGATATAAATACAGAAGATAAGCCCCGATTGTCCATAGCTTTTGACATAATTCTGAGGGGAGAGTATGGCGAGGTGACAAAAAATAATGGAACTGTGGGTCAATTTAAGTTATAGATACTGTAAAAACAACAAAAATTGTATATAATTAAATGTTATGCTACAAAAGATAGGATTTCTACCAGGATTTAATAAACAGATCACTCCTACAGGAGCAGAAGCTCAGTGGACGGAAGGTGAAAATGTACGTTTTAGATATGGCACACCTGAAAAAATAGGTGGGTGGGCTTCATTAGGAGATAAGAAATTAACTGGTCCTACCAGAGCTCTCCATCATATGGTTAATAAAGAGGGTATCAAATATGCCATCTTAGGAACTAATAGAATTTTATATGTTTATTCTGGGGGAATTTATTATGATATTCATCCTTTAGTTAATCCATCAGGGACTGCAATTACTAATGCATTTACTACTACTAATAATAGCACAACTGTTACTCTAACTTTTTCTTCTTCTCATGGCTTTGTAGCAGGTGATATAATTTTATTTGGAGATTCATCTACATTTAGTTCTATTACTGATTCTGTTTTTGATGCCACTACTTTTTGCGATAAAAAATTTATGGTGCTATCAACACCCACTACTACCACCCTTACTATTAATGCGGGAGCTACTGAAACTGATTCAGGAGCCAGTACTTCTGGAGGCATCACTTATTATAGATACTACCATGTAGGTCCAGCGGAACAGGTGGGAGTATTTGGTTGGGGTATTTCTCAGTTTGGTGGTACAGTTACTAATCCTCAAACCAATACTTTAGATGGAGCCTTAGGTGACAATGTTTATGGAACTGGCGGATCAGGAACCAGCATTGTTTTAGATTCTGTTACAGGATTTCCAACAACAGGAACGAACTATATTCAAGTAGGCACTGAAGAAATTTCTTATACCGGAGTTTCAGGAACTACAACTTTAACTGGAATTACGAGAGCAGTTAGAGGAACAACTAGAGCTGCTCACTCAGATGGAGCAACAGTTACTAATACCAGTGACTATGCAGCATGGGGTCAAGCTGCATCAACCACGGACAAAGTTGCTGAACCTGGTTTGTGGTCTTTAGATAATTTAGGATCTACTGTTATGGCTTTAATTGTTAATGGATCTGTATTTCAATGGGATGCAGATCTAGTTAATGCGACAGCAACACGAGCCACTATTGTATCTGGAGCCCCCACTGCATCTAGAGATATGTTAGTCTCTACTCCTGATCGTCACTTAGTTTTATTTGGAACTGAAACAACAATTGGAGATACATCTACACAAGATGACATGTTTATAAGATTCTCTTCTCAAGAGGATATCAACACTTGGACACCTACTGCAATCAATACCGCCGGTACACAAAGACTGGCCGCCGGATCACGGATCATAGGAGCGAAACTAGGTAGAAATACTATTTACGTATGGACAGATACCTCATTATTTACCATGCGTTTTGTAGGTCAACCTTTTACTTTCGCTTATGAGCAAGTAGGTACCAACTGTGGCTTGATTGGAAAAAATGCAGCGGC
>Ga0080013_1006556_pt1 | contig 10309 bp, 16 predicted proteins | sample ETNvirenome_6_85_FD_69236 | JGI IMG/M metagenome (GOLD analysis project Ga0080013, IMG submission 69236) | Marine viral communities from the Pacific Ocean - ETNP_6_85 (SPADES assembly) (version 2) | ecosystem: Environmental > Aquatic > Marine > Oceanic | place: Pacific Ocean | collected 2013-06-19
CAGAGAGTTAAGGATATCCACTAGAAACATTAAGCTTTAAAGGGATTGTGGCTGTGGCCGAGAGTAAATTCTGATCCTTCTCGTATTTTTGTATAATTTCTCGGAGAATATGCGGTAACTTATTAATTCTCAATGATTTAATAATTATCAGAGAATCTATAATATCTAGAAATGATATACTTTTCGGGAGAATACATATAGTTTTAATACTCTTTTTGATCTTTATACCATTTAGGAGCACCTTGAACACTTCTTCGTCTTCGATCTCGGGCGAGTTGATCACTTCTTTTATCAAGTTTCTTTTTTATTGAACCACGTTTGCGCCAATCTGGATCATCTGCGCGCCGTCGCTTCGGTTGCTGTGTCGCCGGATCGCCTGCTTCATCAATACCATGCATGTCGAGAAAACGTTGAAGCTTGTTTGCTTCTTTCGAGTCGCCGATTTCCTGCGCTTTTGCAAGTTTGGCTTTGACATCTTTAGTCCATTGTACCTGCTTGGCATGCTCGTCGGAGTCTGGGTGGTGATCTTCTTTTAATTTATTCTTATAAGGTCCCCATCCATCACCAGTCCCCTTGCTAGAATCACCAGTACCATTGCACTGTTTACATTGTGTATTGGCTGGCCAACCAGCCAATCGCTGCGAAGTTGTCGAATTTTTTTTACCAGTACCTCCACAACGCTTACACTTGGTAGGGCGATCTTCAACAGGTGCTTCTTCATAAGCTTCCCAAATCAGTTGTGCTTCTTTATCTCTCATTTGGCTAGTTATTACGGTGTACTTTGTGGTGTCCATTTATCAACAATAGTAAATATTTCAGCTTTTAGTTGTTGAAGTAGAGCGTCTGGCCAATTAGACAGCCAATGTTGAGGACCGGGGTTAGTATGATCACTTTGTGGATTAGTAAAGTATTTATCTAATTCTACTTTTACTTGTGTTAGAGCTTCGTCTGCTGTAAGAGGTGTATCTACTTTTGGGTTAGGATCCTTCCATTGTCGAGCTGCTAATTCCTCACCAGGTGTCGGTCCAACCTCCCTTAATGCTTCCATCATTAGTTGTGCATCTTTATCTCTCATGGATTTAAATTATTTAATAAAAAAGAGCATGGATTTCTCCATACTCTTGCTAATAATCCTAAGATTATCTTTAGCCAGTTGTGATATTGCTAGTGAGCAACTCGTTGCGGAGGAGGCGATTATTCACACCAACCTGAGTGCTTGAGCTCGAGCCGCCAACGTTATAGTTAGCCTTAGCTGAGTTGATGTAATAGTCGCCGTTTGGCTGGCGGGTCATCTCCACCGTCACACGACGCTCTCGAGCGTTATCCTTGAACCAGGACGCGCGCTTACCACCTACGTAATCCAACTGGGATTGTGCATATGTCTTTGCTGTCATAGCCTATATTATACGAACTCTAGAGCAGAAGTCAACAGGTAAATACCAGATGAGTAATTCCTATCTTCATCTATTAAACATATATAATATGCTCCATGGATTATCTCTCATGCTAATAAACCGGAGATCCTTTATCTGATTTTCTAGTTCGTCTAACGTTTCCTTCGTCATCTTATTATAGTGCTTTGTAAGATCTTTCACATTTTCATACATTACTAATTTAGCTCGGATATATTTTGTATCTTCTTTATTTATCAACCCTTTTTTAGCTAGTGTACCAACATATTCATACACATCGTCATCTACTTTTGGTATAGGTAGTTCATATATAGACACTTCGAAGTCGATAAGACTAACGTTACCGTTTTTATCGATGCACACATTAGTATTAGTAATGTCATTATGTATAATACGATTATTGTCGAGGTTACTAATAATACACTCGACAGTATTCTTTAAATTAACAGGTTGTATTTTATTTTTCGTTCGGCGTCTTTTTGCAGTAAAGCTATTATCCAACGCATTTATACCACAATAACTAGTAATTACACTATGAGTATCTTCATCAACAGATATAAGTTTCGGGAAAGGATAGTGCTTTACATTAGGGTGAGGGATGAAGTTAGCTTCTAATTTTTTTAAGCAGTTAACTTCAGTTCTAAATCTATATAACCATTTTTCACCCTGCCGGGCTAATCTAAATCTTTTGTGTATTACTTGCTTGCGTAAGTCTGTTTTAAAAGTTATAAATCTATCCATTTGTCTACTTATTGACTACTACCGAGTTAAAAGGACCAGATTCAATAATATCAAGGACTATATTTGCCAATTGCCCTGTTCGAGATGGTATGAGAGCTTTTTCTTTAAGAGCTGCGATAGTAAAGCTTCGTACATTTTTAATTTGTGCTGCTTCGATATCAGTATTTGCTGATAAGTTATTCCACGTCGATGTTACATCTGCTCGAGCTCTTTCTTCACCGTTAACGCTGAGGGATCTATTGTATGTAGCTATTAAAGTATTAGCGAATGTTTGACCATGACGCTCTGATTCAGCGTCATATGTACCTGTTGGTTCGTCATCTAGTGGAGTTTGAGGATGTACTGAATAGTGCGGATCGCCCATGGGGCTAGCAGGTTCTGCCGGTTGCCGGAACCTGCTAATAGAGTGATCAGAGGAAGGCCCTCTCTCATATATGAACTCTTTAAACGTCATATTATACTGCTGGTTGTGGTACACCTGCTTTTCTATAAACCGCGGCTTGTCGATCTCGACGCGCGCTGTCGTCTTGTGGTTGTACTGCTGGAGTAGTTCCGAGCTCTGCATCGCGTAGCTTTAGTAGTTCAGCTACAAATATATTTGCGAAACCGTCGACGTCGACCTCCTCACCAGCGGCACGCTGTTGACTAATCCAGTCATTAATCCATCCCGCGGCAAACTGCCTGACATGTACATCTGTAATTCGACTAGGATCACCATTGATAGCGGGGTCGCTCTTGAGGTTTTGATATTCGACTTCAGCATAAGCAACAGCTGGTTCAGGTGTTCTCTCAGTAAGTGGATATCTTGCCTCGAATATTAATTTATCTTGTTCTCTATCTAACATTGTCTTCTCCTATTGTCGTTCGCTCACGTCAGCCCGTACTAATGCTTCGAAGTGTGTACGCGTCTCATCTCCTCCACCAAACCGTGTAATTTGTCTTGTGGCACTTTTAAGAAATGTATCTACGTCACCCGGGCCCCATAATCCCGCCGGCTGTCCGTATTCCATCCTGGTCATTTGTCTTACCAAATCAACAGATTGATCAAACTTATCTAAAAGTAACGCACCCTGGGGATGATTAACAAGTAACGCTTCATATTGTTTACGAAAGTCATCTAAGTTTTGTGTTGCTAACAGAGCAGTTAAATCAACTTGTTGGCCAGCTGCTGGTTCTTGTTGTGCTGGTTGCGGTTGTTGCTGCCCGGTAGTGTCATATGACCCACTCGGCTCCGAGCCCCATTGTGCTTCTTTTAAAGCCTCCATCATTAGGTGTGCGTCTTTATCTTTCATGTCTTTACTAATTCAATATCTTACCTCACTGTCGGTGCGCGTACTCTTCATCGTCCCAAAATTTACCAAGATCTCCATACATTTCATTGTCACGAGCGCGGTCGTTGGCTTCGGCGTCAGCTTGTTTAAATTTGCTGGTAAGTATCCGCTGTAATTCAATGAAATCCTCCTTACCCCATCCTTCGTAGCGACGTCGAATATCTGGATCACCGGAACCATCAATTAATCCTGGCATATCATTTAATATACCGTTTGCATATATAGGAGACTTTCCTGATCGAATATAATTATACATCATCATATTTACCCTCTCCATAATATCTTCATCGCTTACACGTCGCCCGGCAGGAAGTCCACCAGATGGGCGGACGCCAGCTTCTAATGCTTCCATCATTAATTGTGCGTCTTTATCTCTCATTGTGTTTCCTATTACATAGTTGGAGGTGCCATTGGCCATGCAGGAGGAGCACCACCTGGCTTCGAATGCTTTAACGCTGGTGCTTTCTGGGCGTGTCTCGCACCACTAGAACGAGGAGGTATTTGTAAGCTAGTATTCTTATCCCATGGCTGCCTAGGTAACGTAAAGTGCTTATCTATAAGCCCGAGTACAGCGCCTTTCATATTTTGATATGTAAACATTGGATCTTCATCATTGGCCACTTTATCAAAATAGGCTCCGACTTCGTTTCTTAAAGCCATTGCAGCTTGATTAACCAGTGTCTCTATCTCACGATCGTCTTCTTCTGTCTCGGCACGCCGCGCTGGTGTTTGTGCTGGTTGACCGGGAGTTGTTTGCCCTGCATCGCGCTTGATCGCCGCTGATTTAGCAGCGTCTCGAGCCGCGTAGGGATCGTCAAAAGCTTCCCAAATTAGTTGTGCGTCTTTATCTCTCATTAAAAATTATTTCCAACCGGTTGCAAGACTAGGACGTGGTTTACCACCAGGTTCACCACCAGGTTTAATCTCACTCGCTCTTACAGTCCATCCTTCTTCACCAACCTCCATCAGAGCAAACTCAAGTTCACCGTCTTCTTCTGATATATCAACAATCATACCATCTAAATGATCTCCTGTTTGCGAAGCTTTAAGTATCTGACCGATTTTATATTCTCGAGGATCACCAGATGCTACATCACCGACTCGAGGCTCATGAGCCTCAGGCTCATCGCCAAAGCTATCTACATCATGAGGAATACGGCCAGTATCTTCATCGTCTGCTTCATGCGCAACACCACACGAGGCATTAATAGGATGTTCTTTGCCACACTTAGGGCAAGTTGCGACATCACTACCTCCTTTAACTTGTTGGAGTGTTTCCCATATTAGTTGTGCTTCATCTTTCATTGTTTTAAATTTGTATTAATCATAGAACCTGCTAGTTGGCCACGGCTCCTCTCCAGTGTGATATTTTTGCAAAAGCTCCTCTATTCTAGCTTTTAATTTACTTGCCCATTCCGGGTCGGTGAAATAGTCTGGGAATTGTTGGCTGACTATCTGCTCGATAAAATAGTCAACTAACGTATCTTGTGGAAACTCACCGCTCTTCATCCTATCAATATCTCCTTGATGATAGTATCCGCGGATATAGTCATTTAGTTCCATGGAGATGTAAGGTCCTGAAAGAATCTTCTGTCGCGACTTATTAAGCTCATACTCTCGACCAGCTGGTGATAGATCCGAATCGTCACCAGTCATAACGTCACCACGTCGCTGCTGAACTTGACCAGCGCGATCTCTCCCGAACCCTTGCGTTTCATTAGCTCGTTGCAAAGCTTCCCAAATTAGTTGTGCTTCATCTTTCATTGTTTTAAATTTGTATTATCAGTCTCTAAATCTCTCTTCAACAATAACAGTCTCTATAAACCAATCTACCCAGTGATCACCCTGATCTTTAATTTGGATAATTAACCATTCATTAAAGTTTTTCGCTTCTCCGTCAGTAGCTATACTCGCAGCTTGATGTATAGGTTGTAATAAGTCTTGGTTCATCATGTATTGGTTATGATGATCAATATCGTTGTCAAATCCACGTTTCTTAGCACGCTTCAATTTATCCTCATCATGCGGTGGTACATAGTCATCTTCTTTAAGAGGTTTTTTGTCTGCAGGATAATGATGTACCGTAGCACCATCGGGGTTAGGTTTTTTGTGAGCTACCTTACCGGTGCCGGCACAAACTTCACAATCTTTTTCACCATGTTTACCTGTACCGTTGCAATGTTCACAGTCTATAAGATTTTGATACGTAGTCTGGCTTAATCGACCTTCTGACGTAGGGGTATACATAGACTCTATGATATTCTCTAAGCCTTCCTCTCTATTTGTTCGTTCTTGTTTGTGTGTATACATTGTATTATAATGGTTTTGTAATCGGTTGTGGTAGACTCCTGAGATTCGTCCTTCTTATTGCCGTTGATGCTGGTTGCTGTGTTGAGCTCTGATTGTTAATAACATTCATTACATTGTCGAACACATCTTTCGGTTGTGGAGATTTTGCAGCCAAGTCATGTATCGTATTCATAATATCTTCCGTGTATTTTTTATATCTTTGTAAAATTTCAGGTAGTTGCTGTAGTATATCATGCCATGAAATTGTCGGATTGTTGAATAACGCACCTACTTCAGTTTCAATCCCAGGATCAGGGTCCTTAAAATCTACCTCATGGGACCATGGCTTCTGTCTCAAATCAGTTCCTACTTCTAATAGAGAATCATAAATCGCTTTATTAAACGTCGGAGTTACTTCATGATGTAGTGAGCTCATATTAATATTTATTAAAATGGTCCTTAAATGTTGGGTGTTTACTCTCATTACCTGGATCAATTAAGGGATCAGATGATCCATGGCCAAAGTTCTGACGGATGCGCTGCTTAATCAACTTATCAACATGATCAGTTGCCTTAATATCCCACCATTTATTTGGATCTGTTGGAAAGAAGACCACACCAGGTTCTTCTTCCATATGATTACCGTGTTGAAATTCAAAATAGTCTGCTACTCCATCGTCAATTATCTTAGTAATTACGGTAGTAACGTTTACTCTATCTTCATCCTCAAATGCTTCTTGATCAAGAGCTTCTTTTATCCCATTGAGGTCTTGTCGTATTGCCAGGAAATCATCATCAGTGAGGGTAAGATCAGCATTTATTTCACCAGACTGTTCTATTACTTCTTGTATAGATAGATCTTCTGGTTCCATGACTTCGAACCCTTCTTCGTCTCCATCTTCGTTCAATGCACGAAGACCAGTTAAAAACACCGCTGGCATATCTACTTTCGGAACAGATGTAATCTTTATTTGACTCATTCCTCTATCAGACCACGCTAACATAATAAATGCTTTATCTGTTATTCCTTCATGAACTGGTCCTGCAAAGAATTCTTTAAATGACGGTCGATTACTCATAGTTTGTAAGGCACTCTGAGGACTACCTACTCCGTATGGATGTTTGATATGTGCTTGATTGGGCTTTATACTATCCTTTATCTTATGATACTGCTTAAGCCATTCGTCTGCTTGTTGTTTAAGGTTTTTAATTTTCGCTTCGCGTTGGGCGGGAAGCATTAGACCATTAAAATGGTGCAGTCCATGGTCAAAAGGATTCTCTATTATTTTATCAGCCATGTTCTTATAGAGTTCAATCTTATCACTATTATGCATATCGCGATATGCAATAACATCATCTCGACGAGACCACCATTCAAAATCAGATGGTGCCCACCATTCAACATTCGGATTTACATCATCGCTGAATTCATCTGGTTGGCCTGGTCTTTTAGGTAGCTGATCTTTTTGTAACTCGTCTTTAGCTTTTTGAGCATCTGCAGCTGCTGATTGCTGTGCATGCGCGTGGCCCAAAGCTTGATGAGCCACAACCATCTTTCTCACATAATTTCCAACTTGAGGTAAAAACTCTCGTTCAAAATTCATCTTACGTAGCTGCTCAAAGCCAATTCCTTCACGCTTGAGATTTATGATGTAGTCAAAAACACTACCAATTAATTCATTATCCTCACCACTTTTCCACCCGAGAGGTACCATATGTTGCCACTGCGCCGAACCCGGAAGGTCCTTACCCGCTCGATTAGATGCAGCGTGTTTATTCAAGTTCCTTTGCATTGGTATATCACCTCCTTGAGGTGGCTCGGAAGAACCAAGCCATTTCACATTATCGGGCGCTCCACTCCGACTTCTCAACATATCTTCCATCTCTTCTTCTTCATAATCGAAATTATCACCAGCGGGATCCTCGTCATAGTAACTTGAATCCATTAGCGCCTCAAACCGTTTAAAATCTTCATCACTCATCTTACCTGAACCAGGCTCCTCATCCTCAGCTTGCGAGTGGGCCATACCTCTTGCAAGAAGATCTTTTGCCCAATCAGGAAAATTAGGATCTTCTAGCAAACTTTCATATCCTATCATATTATCCCACTGAGCCACGGTTGGAGCTAGTGTGGCTTCGTCGTGAGGATCTTTTTTACCACCAGCGTACATATCGACCATGCCTTTGCTTACCCAATTCACCGACCGAATATCCACCTCTGTTCGGGAGTAGTACGCTTTGCGCTCGGATTCCCAGTCTGGTCCTGAGTACTTGGGCTTGGGGTGAGCCATGTTTACTATCTCAATGCCACTGTCTGTTATTCTATCTTTAAATTGATCTCTATAGTGCTTAAATAAGGATTGCGGATTGAGCATACTACCTGCACCAATCTTAAATGGTGCTGCTACTTTCGAGATCAACGCAGGAGATGATAATAGTTTAGTCCATGGAACTGCGGCGAATGTGGCTGCTCCTCTGCCGAGTGTACCTAAGAAGCCGCGACGACTCATGTCATCAGCTTCGTTAAAGAACTGTTTAAATGTAAGCTGTTTGCTTTCAGGGTAGCCCCAATCAGGATCATAGTCAGGATCATATATTGCATACTTAGGAAAGGTTGGCTTCTTCTTCTTTTCTCTTTCCTTACGTTGTTGAGCGACTTGAGCTCGCTCTTTATCGAATTGAGCTCGAGCCTTAGCAAACCTTTCTTCACGAGCCTTTTTGGCTCCTGCTATCTGTCGCGGTGTCATCGGTGGTTGGCCGAATATAGTGAGAAGGAAATCATTCATTGCAGCATCCATACTTTTACCGGATTCAGTCCATTTCATCAGCATTGAATAAGGAAAGAAAAGAGAACCACGGCGCTGAGAGGGAAGACTCTCGGCACCAGTTGCCGATTGAGATAATTTGTCGAAAAGTGAATTGTCAACAAATACACCTCCTGGAGCAGTAGTAATAGAGTCGAGGTTAGGTGCAATGTGTTTTCCATATGTTCTCATAGAAGTAGAAGCATAATAGTGAAGCCTACCACCTAGTACGTAAAAGTATGCCTCTATGTATCGTGCGTCCGGAGATATTGCTGCTACAGGAGTAGGTGTGGTAGGTAATTGTAATCCAGAAAGTTTACTAACAGTAGCAATACCTTTACCTAAGCGATCAAGAAAGTCTCTTCTTGACATTGCTTCGAGTATCAGTTTTGCTTCTTTATCTCTCATACGTATGTTGTCCTCGTAGGTCTTTTTGTATTAGCAGTCTTTGAAAGCTGCATCTCTGAATCAATTACAGCCTCTTGCACATAAGCTTCCCAGATTAATTGAGCGTCGTTGTCTCGCATAGATTGACATAATTATTTAGTCTAAGTCGCGAGCATCTAGCATAACTTTAAAATCAGCTCGTTTTAAATGCTCCCAGGCTTCTCCGCTAGCTATCTCCGCTTTCGACCAGTGACAATAAGATAAATCCTTAACCCACTGTGACCGATCTGGAGTTTTAGTATGCTTACATATATCGTATACCATTGATATAGGATGTGTAGCTACGGTAGGTACACCAGCTTCTACAGCTAACACACCACAATTAGATGAACAAACAACAACAAACTTAGCACCAGCAAAATCATCTTCTAATGGCGGACCGGCGTGGCGCGCTATGTTCGGTCTAGTGTGTACTTTATATCCTAGATTTTCATATTTTATCCGCTGTTCGTTTACCCAGTCATCTATATCAACCGGTGGTATTTTATCTGTCTTACTGTTTAAAGATGAATCTCCTGGTTGTTGGAGTATTATTAATACATACTCACCATCGTCTTCTGAACGCCATGTTTTAAGTTGTCGTTTTATTTTTCTACGTATATCATTGGTACTTAACCATCTCTTATCGTCAGAATTAGAATTAATAAAATCAGCCTCACCGACCATACCATTGTAGCCCATAGCAAAAGTTTGTTTTCTATAACTACCAGGACCACGTTCAATGCTAATAAAATTCATTTTAGTATTAAGCCACTGCTCACGAACGCTAGACTTCCACAGCGGGACTGTGAACTTGTATAAAGCAGGACCTATTAATAAATCTATATCTTTATGAGATTCTAAAACACATTGCAGACTATCGGATTCGTATGAATATTCATCATGACATATTACTTCGTGGTTGTGTTTTCTAAATCCCTCGACTATGAGTGGATACAATTTACGTTCTCGATGCCCAGAACGTTTCATTACATATACAATCTTCATAAACGATCGTCACGAGCATCTAGCATAGCTTTGAACTTAGCCTCTTTCATTCGACGGCGCTTCTTTGCTGAAGGTTTTTCAAAGTATCGTCTTCTTCTGCATTCCCTCATTACATCATCTCTATCCAACTGTCTTTTCAGACGTTTTAGAGCTTTGTCTATGGGTTCATCAGTGCGTATGTTTACTTTAGACATTATGCGTATACATTATCAAGGCCAGGATTTTGCTGGTGCCATCGATCATTAGTTAAAAATTGTTGAAATTGTTCATCTCCGAGGTATGGTAGTGCATCATCTTT
>Ga0080013_1006558_pt1 | contig 10302 bp, 6 predicted proteins | sample ETNvirenome_6_85_FD_69236 | JGI IMG/M metagenome (GOLD analysis project Ga0080013, IMG submission 69236) | Marine viral communities from the Pacific Ocean - ETNP_6_85 (SPADES assembly) (version 2) | ecosystem: Environmental > Aquatic > Marine > Oceanic | place: Pacific Ocean | collected 2013-06-19
TTATGAGCACACATTTGTCATTGAAGATTTAATGTGGGTTACTCCGATAAAAAACTTGAAGATGAGCGATGCTATACTTATATTATGTAATACAGTAGGTAAGGGTTCTGAACTAAAAGCATGCCAGTGAACAAAAAGCGTTCATATTTTAGAAGCTTCTATTGATTTTAAACTATTTATTGAGGAAGTACCAAGGAGAATGAAATAAATGGCATATAATACATGGAAAGGCGATGCTGCCGTAGGCGATGTTGTTAACCAAGATGATATTGATACTTTAATCGATTGGGACGAGAACACAATCACACTAAAAACAAACAACGCCGCTCGGTTAGTTGTTGATAACAGTTCGGTTTCTGGCTCCGGTGACTTAGAATTTGCCGGCAATACATTTCTTGGAAACACACTGAATGTGTCTGGTGCTTCAACTTTCGCAGGAAATGTTTTGCCTGTTTCTGACAACACTAAAGATCTAGGTTCTGCTTCAAAACGTTGGGCTAACGTTTATACTGGCGACTTACATCTTAAAAATGACAAGGGCGACTGGACTATAGTCGAGGAAGAAGAATACTTGTGTGTTATTAATAACAAGACCGGAAAGAAATATGAAATGGTCTTAAAGGAGATTAAAGAATAATGGGACTTATATGCACATCTATATCGGGAACCGCCGGAACTATTACGTTAACCGGATCCGTTTACGTATCTGGTTCCGACGGAATTAGTACGATATCAACTTCTGGATCATATATTTCTGGCTCCGGCGGAGCAACTTCCGGATCCGGCGGCGTAATGCTGTGCAGCGGTTCCCACGGCTATTCCTTTTTTTCAACAACCGGATCTTATACATCCGGTTCTGCCGGGACTACAGAGATATCCGGGGGGGGAATCACTATTTCCGCCTCAAGCCCAGCGCTTACTATTGCTGCCGGTGATTTGTTTGTCTCTGGGAATTCCTATTTAGGTGATGCAGCAGCAGATGTTGTCGAAATTACAGCAAAATTAACTGCTTCTCAAGGCGCCTACTTTAATGGTCGCGTTGGTATTAAGAACAGCGCCCCAACTCATGAATTAACAATTGGTGGCAATGTTTCCGGATCCGGCACACTAGAGATGGTTGGGAATACCTTTCTCGGCGGGACATTAAATGTTACCGGCAACATTACCACTGTGGGAGATCTTATTCTTGATGATGGCGGTTCTTTAAAAGAAGCCGGCGGCACCGCGGCGTTTACTTATGATGGTTCAGGCCACGTCACAAAAATCGGGCAAGACACTCCCAGCAATGGACAGGTTCTTACTTGGGACACAGGAGGGACTCCGGATAGAGCAGTATGGTCAGCAGCCGCGGCCGGCGCGGCGGGCTCAGACACGCAGGTACAATTTAATGATGGAGGATCGAACCTTGGCGGCGATGGTGGTCTCACTTACAACAAGACAACAGACGTATTGAGCTTTGTGCATGCTTCGGGGTCTGGAATCTTGCAGACAGTTGGCGCCACCATTCTTGGAAGTACTCTAAATGTTTCAGGCGCCGTAACATTAGCCGCCACAACAAGCGCCACCAATATTACGGCAACATCTCTATCGGCATCAGCAAATCTGCAGTCTGCCGGCCCGACAACGCTTGGAAGTACTCTAAACGTTTCAGGCGCTGCAACGATGGCAGGAAAAGTATCTGTTGATAACGAAATATCTGGTTCTGGAACATTGCAGGCTGCTGGCGCCACTATTCTCGGCACCACATTAAATGTTTCTGGCGCTGTAACCACCAGGGCGAATTCAATTGGCTTGAAAATGGTTGCTGACGGCGCCATATCTCAAAATGATGTTTTAACTGTTAGCGGTTATTCTGGAGCAGCATTTAAAGTCAAAAGAGCCCATCCGAGAGATCTCACTTCATGCCGCGGCCCATTTTATGTAGCAGATACGGCCGCCAGCGATGGACAAGAGCTTACAGGGGTTAAAACCAAGCTAATTACGGGCATTGATACTTCTGCTTATCCCGTAGGTCATGCGGTTTATCTGGATGCGATTGATTCAGGATCTATAGCTTTGACCTCCGGTTCCGCGACGAATCATCAAGATCTGTATTCGTTCATCATTCCTGTTGGGCGAATTGTATCTGCTAGCGCAGCAGGAGAGTCACTTGGCGCCTATGTTCTCGATATGCCAGCACCGGGCCGGCCTCTTGTGGGACGAGTTAATGCTAATACTGCCGCGACCAACACCGCGGTCGGAGGTTTTGGTACAGAATATTTCCACGCGCCCGTTGTGGCAATGCCCAACCAAGATCTCGGTGCAGGCCCCATTGACGATGATAAACAGATTAAAACTGCTTTTATTGGCACCGGCAACGGCGGCGACCTACGAATCACATGTGATCACGAAATGCCTTCCGAGATGGTATTCACGTATATAATTTACATCTAAAGGTTATTTATGAAACTCTTATTTGAAAGCTGGCGTAGATATCTAAACGAAGAAAGTCCAGATTTACTTCTAGAGGAACTCTCCAAAGAAAAAGACTTTGCAGAGTTCCTTGTTCTTCTTAATGAAAAACGACGAGAAGAAACTAAAAATATATTACAAGAACAACCCGCCCCCGCAGCCGGACTCCCAGAAGCCCCCCGAGTTGAACTCCCAGTGGGGGGCATATATTGTGACATGGATGGGGTTTTGGCAGATTTTGCGGGAGGACTTTTGAGGCTTATTGATGAGGACTTAAACAACGTAGATAAAATCAAGAAAACGGCGGTTTTTGGCGTTGGGGTGGTTGGCAAATTTGAATATTACTTAAAGATTCTTAAGAACAAGCTTAGCGGAGTTAAAGCTACCAAACAATACCCTCCTAGTTGGGAAGAAACAGAAAAGGTAACGGCCCAATATTTAGCAAAAACTGGCGATCCAAGTCGTAGCGCCGCAGAGCGCCTGAAAGAAGGCTGGGCGAGATTTTTTGCACACCTGCCACCACTTAAAGCTGGCCTTCAGCTATGGAGTTATATTGGTCCGTTTGGCGTGACACTATTGACGGGGGCCCCCGGGGGAGAAGGAGTGCTGCATGCCAAAGTTGAATGGGTCAAAAAACACCTGCGCCCACCACCAAAACATATCATCAAGCAGTCCGATAAACGGCCATACGCCGTAGACTCTGAAACGGGGATGCCAAATCTTCTTATTGATGATTGGTCGCACAATGTTGAAGGCTGGGAAGAAGCCGGCGGAATAGCAATTGCATTTGATGAAGAAAACAGCCGTGATAATATACAAGCGGTAGAGGGAATTCTAATCGATAGTGGGGGGGAATAAATGAAACTCCTACTTGAAAATTGGCGAGGATACTTAAACGAAGCCACCGAAGACGAGTTAAATGCTATTAGGCCATTTCTCGACAGGGCCAAGCCTGAGGATTTGGCTTTTAATGAACTCTTCGATGGAAAAAAGCGCGTCCTTGTCGATTTCCCGACATTCGATCCTACTACAGAACTAGGGAGCTTTATTGACTATTTTTCCAGCCTAGGTTATGAAGTCGATTGGGAAAAAGGAATGCTTTCTAGTACCAGGGACTTTAGAAACACGAACCCTGTTGATTATAGGAAATGGCAGAAATCTCGTGGTGATCTCACTGCTCATGAGCATGCTATTCAGAAACCCAGCAAGGTTAAGTCTCGTAAGGTTCAAATGAAAATTGGCAAATGGCTGACGAAAGTGAATGACTTACTCAACCGGCTGCTAGCTTACGACGAGACAATTAAAAATAATTTACCCAAACTTGCATGGGGAGACCGGCATGGCACCCTGGGCACGCCTCCACGCGACGTCGAAGCCGGTATCAATGCCGCATGGGCTCACAACCCCAAAGTGGCGAAAGAAAATTATAATAACTTTTATCGGATAAGGGATCAACTTAGCATGTATTTGACCACGGGCGTCGTTGTTATGCACCGTCATGACGCTGCAGAACGCATCGCAGAAATGGGGAAATATTGGCAAACAAACGCAGACTATATCAAGAAACACGCAGATGCCCCCGGAGACGATAGTTATTCCATCATCATCACACGAGACCCCCGGGACGTACTCAGAATGGGCGACTTTATGGATGTGTGGGATAGTTGTCATCGACTGCCATCAGGCGCCGCGAAGAGCCGACATGATACAAACCGGTGGGTTAAATGTGCTGTTGCGGAAGCCCACGGACACGGTGCTGTTGCGTACATAGTAGACTCGAAAGCGCTTCATAAAGAATTTGGAGAAGAAAACGCAGAAGAAAACATCAACAAAGCAGCAGAAATATTTCATGACGACAAGCGCATAGAAGAAAGCGGACCTCTTGTCCCCATAGGGCGCGTACGACTTAGGCAAGTGCGGTACTATGATCATGATGATGCTCTTAATGCTTCGTTTGGAAAAGGCACAGAGCTTGCCGTGCCAGAAGCTCGTACCTATGGTGAAGATCTCCCCCCGGGCTTTGTCGATAGAGTCATGGCATGGTCGCAAGAAAACCAATTAGAACAAATGAGTGGCGCGCCTCGTTCCACAAAATATGAAGAGGATGTAATTGATTTGGGGCGCTTTATAAAATTTGGGGGTTCCTATGATGATCATGAAATCGGTGAGTTATTGGCTGATCTATTTGACATACAAGTTACGGGCGATCCTATTCAAGATACTACCACCGAAGACGAACTGGAATTAGATATGGTTAGTTCGATTATAGATCAGATGAGGGCCGCATGCAGGGAGCTTGCTAATGATTGGAACCATGAATTGCGCGCATGCGAAGTGGGCTTTGAAATTAAGACTGATGTGCCAGATGGGCTAGAGGATCAGGATCCATGGATTAAGCCGTCTGCCCATGCAACAATTTCATGGCATGTAGATGAATGGCTCTCTCTCCCGAACCCAATAGAAGGACAAGAGGCGCTCGATACACTAATAGATACTGGATTTAGTTTTATTGCTGATGAGGGCGGTACCATTTTCAGGGGCACCGCCGGCGAATCCACTAATAAGATTTTTGTACAATTTGAGATCGATCCCCAGTACCTTCCACAGTACGGAAAAAATTGGGCGCTTACACCAAGAAATCGCGGGGAGCTGGGGCCCGGTAAAGAAACAGATTACAACGATTTTTGCCATGCAATTTGGGAAGAAGTCGACAAAAGACGTGAGGTATTCAAACAACGCCTTGAGGCGTATTTTATTAGGGAAGGGGCGTTCCCGGGAAGTACCATGGAAAGGTGGGGTGGTGAAATTTTACGAGGACAGTTTGAGGCTGCTCACCATTGGGACATAGATGTAGAAGAGGATGGCCAGAAGATAGAGTCTGTAACAGCAACCATTTACCCTCAAGTGCTTGAGTTGGGAGGAGTTGAGCCAGAGAGAGTAAAAGAAATTTTCGACAGCCGCGATTTTTGGTTAGAATTTAGAAAGATACTTGCAGCCGCTGCCATAGAAAAAGTCGGTGACGTATGGTATCCTGATATGCACCACCGCGTCCTAAATGAAGATGCAGGACAGCTAGAATTCAAGATGGAGGTAACTCCCGACGACCCAGACGGACAAGCCGAGGTTACGTTGGCAATTGTCAGCATGTGGGACAGTGCAGGCGTTGATAGGATTGCCAATGAGATATTCCATAAGTTGGCTAGTAATGATCTTTCTGAAGAGAAACTGTTACTAAAGATGGACAGGCTTCTGAAAGAAGTCGCTGAACCAACGTTTGATGCAGATGCCCCCACAGGCGCGCCGCCAACTGGCGTCGAAACGCCAGCCATGAGGGAGAGAGAACTTGAAGACCTTTTAAAAAACGTCGGCCTTGAATACATTCAATTTATAGGCCGCGGCTTACATGGCGTTGTATACGAAGTCCGCGATCTTCAAACACAGCAGAGGTTAGCCGCAAAAGTAACAAGCCGTCAAGAAGAAGTACCAAAACACGCGTGGTTAAAAGATAATTATGATTCACTTGCTCCGATAGCTAAAAAGCATTTTCCTGAAATTCACAACATCGAACAAGTCGGAGACCAATATATCATCACAATGGAATATTTAAAAAAGGCGCCGCAAGAAGTAGTAGACGATTTGTTTTACAGTCCCGGATTTTCATCCTCGGCCCCACCGCGACTGGCACAAAGACGAGAAAAAAGGTTTTTATCTACCCCTGAATCGGTAAAAGAGGTAATCGATTATTGTTTTGATAGTGGCATGCTGGCAGCGTATCAGGCTGTACCGGGCCCTAGCACAGATGAAAATGTACCCACCATTGAAGAAATGAAAGCAAGAGTGTATGAAGAGTGGGAAAGAGGCTCTGATCCTGGGCCGCCTCCGGATGAATACCTAGATTATGAAAGTCAAGACTTTTGGGATCTTTATTCGGGAAAAACACTAAGACTTATGAATATTATGTGCGCTGTATGGATTGAAGCAATGCCATCAAAATACACGAATTTCCGTGAATTTGGTGTAAGCGAATTGGCTAAAATGATGCCACAAATAATGGAGAAGCAAGTCGTTCCCGTCCACCATGGCCAACCACCTGGCACTCAGTATGCCGGCGCCGGCGAAGGCATAGAATCCGCATATCCAGAAGCCGAAAGTATAATGAAGGCTATGGACTACATGGCTGAACAAGGTTTCACGCCGATGGACATTCATCACGAAAATGTGTTGATACGTCCTGGCACCGACGAACTAGTTATAGCAGACCTGGGTAATTTTAGATTAGGCTTTCGGCAGAGAAGTTAAATATGAAACACGAACTTATAATGGAAAATTGGCGGGGGTATCAACTGAGAGAAGAAATCTTATCTCGATCAGATTATATTACAGGCGTGTTGGGCGTGCAGCTTCCTCTATCAGAGGATGGTGCCCCAATGCAGCCTTATTCTCCCGAAGTGATCGAAGAGATTTGGAGAGAACAGCAACTAATCGAACAGTGGTGGGCCGGCCAAGATGTTTTGTTTGAGGGACCAATCGGTGATTGGTGGGAAGGCACCAAAGAAAAAGTCGCGTCTTATCCCGAAACACTGAAGATGCTTTACATCGCCACCACTGATCCCACAAAACTCCGTTCATTTACGAAATCCATAAAGCGGAGAGGGATGGGAGTTAAAGAAAAGATAATAAAATTCATTGATTTCCTTATTGCGAAAGCGAGTGGTATCCAAAACGCCGTCATGCAAAAACTGGCACAATGGGCTACAGCGATCAAAGACGCCATACAACGAGCAGTTAGCTGGGTGGAGGACATTACGAAGCCATGGATGAAAGCACTTGGTCTTGTGGCGCTAAGCGTTGGTCTACAATATGCTTGGAGCAAGATCGCCAACTACGTTACAGAATTCTTTGGATGCGGCGAAGAAGATGATGAAGCCGCCGGCCCCGAGGATGCAATACCAGATCATGCGGGTAATGTTGGCGACATCGCTCTCGGCGTTGCTACGGATTGTTTTGTAACGCTAGCCACAAAATTTTTAAAAGATAAAGCGACAGCGGCATTCGGCAGTACGCTCAAGAAGGTTGCCGAGGCGGGCGCCGCCGTTCTTTCTGGCGGTCTTTCAAAGTTTTGGCCATGGTTAAAGGCCATAGCTAACGGTGTAAAGTTTGTCGTGGCTTCATTGGAACCCGTGTTAAAGTTTTTCAAAAGTCGCGGCGGCTTGGAGAGCGCAGCACCGGTCCCAGAGCATGTAAACCGTCGTCCCTTAAGCGACCCCAGTATGAAACTCCTACTTGAAAATTGGCGTCAATATTTGAATGAGAGCGTAGAAGAGACGTTGGATGAGGGCATCACAGATGTTGTCTTCCACAAAACTCGCCTTGATCTTGCGGCAGACATTTTGGATTCGAACAAGTTCATGACAAGCGTTGCGTTTGGCACACCCGCCGACAAGGAGCACAACAAAGGAAAATTATATTATCTTTCAACGATGCGGTCACCAACAGGGGACTACGGTCCCAGTTTGCCAGCGGTAACTTTTGGATTAGACGGGCGCAAGTTAGGTGAGCGCAGCAAAGCAGCCGCCGTGGATTATTGGGGTCCAAATTTTCCGACGGATGAAATGGAAGACCGGGTTCTCACTGATGAACCTTATCTTTCGCCTGCCACCAAATATATTACTGGAATTCATGTCGGGCTACCCATTAGCGACAAGTACCGAAAGATGCGGGCCACGAGAGTTGAAGAAGCAGAGGCTATAGACGCTGCCGCGGCGCGCCTGGGGATCCCGGTTTATTTTTATACCAGTGAGAAGACATATAGTATTTTAAACAAGACGAAGCGCCTGACTCTCGATCAGTGGAAGGAAGCATTCAAAGAGGCAGGCAGCGAGCTTGATGAGCCGTGGGGCTACGAGAGTAGACCATACAAATCTTCTCTTTTAGCAGACGTCGCTCAAATGATTCAAGGCTTTGAGTCGGGTAACGTCGATAATATTGAAAAGGGTTATCAAACCGAGTGGTACAATATTAAATACGATTCACAGTGGGGGAAGGGGCTAAGTGGGCGAGCTTCCCAACTTCAAGTCGCGATTCATAACGCCAAAGCCAATCCGGACGAGCGCGACGTCGTTAATCTCATCGCTCAAAAAGTAAAAAAACTGGGTGGCTTGCAAGAGTTGACCAACTGGATACAGCAGGAAATTAAAAAATGGAGCGACGAGCAAGAATTGAAGCAAGTAGCCGAGAGGCGCAAGATTTGAAACTCCTACTTGAAAATTGGCGAGAGTATTTGAATAACGATTTCTTGACTGAATCAAGGCAGTCAATCATAGCAATGGGCTTTCCAAAGATTATAGCTTCATTATTTTATGAATTATTTCCTCAAAAAACCGCTACACTCATGGCCAGGTGGTATAAAGAATATCACAATGTAGGGTGGACAAAAATGAGAAAGGATAAGGACTGGTTCCGTATAAAAAACTGGAATATGCGTATCATCGATATGATAGATTTATATGATGCTGCTGGTTTGGGTGAGGAAAAATATATCGAAACCGCAAAGGGATTGGAGCTTTATATTCCTGAAGATTTTCTCTTTGACTCTGGTAAGGCCAAAAAAGCGATCAAAAAAGAAATTAAAGAAGAATTTGAAAAAGATGTCTTTTTCTATGCAAAAATTATTATGGCCATTCAAAGTGGTCAAATAACCGACTTAGCTCCATATAAAAAATTAGACTTCTCCTCTGCAAAAGATAAATACGATGAGAAAACTGTATTTTCCCAGTCAGCACCGCTCAAGACATATGAAAATGGCTGGAAATGGGTAGATGTTGGTGATCGATGTCAATTGGTGGGCAAGTTAATGAGCAATTGTGGCTCAACTGGGGTCATGGGTATGGATCCAGACAGAACAATGATAACTCTTTTTGACAAAAATAATAAACCGCATGTTGTTATTACTTACTCACCAAATGAAAATAGAATTTCTGGGGATGAAGGGCAGGCCAGCAGCAAAGTGAAAGACAAATATCATGAGTATGTTTTGGACGTTGCTGATGTTTTGGGGGCAGAATTTGATTCTACAAAAACAAAATCAAAGCTCTTGGGAATAAAATATAGACTAAAAGGAATAACTGATGATATCGAGAGGGTACCATATGATGAAAAACTCTTTGATCAAGAATTTTTTAAAGTCGGCTTGAATAACCAAGTTTATTATGGCAATGATAGAATACTTTACCCAAAAGATGTGATATACAAAGCTTTAGGGATCTTAAATAACCTAAAGTCACAACATGAACGGGTTTCAGGCCCATTATATGGTAAAGATTCAAAAGATCTATCCATGGGAGAGATCCTAGCTTCAATTCTTCATTATCAAAATGCTAAATACCTAAACATATTAAAAGACAAGAGTGTATCAACATACAAATTGGCACTAGGAAAAACTAAATGAAACTCCTACTTGAAAATTGGCGAGAGTTCTTAAAAGAAGAGAAGAGAACTATTAATACCAAAGAAGAGCTTATAGATCTTATTAGACAAGATCCCAAACAAGAAATCTATCTCGACAACCCCAAAGGAACTACCAAAAAGTTTGGGGGAGTTAATCCCCGAGTGCTTCCTTTTGATTATGGAGAGTACCCTCAGTTAATTAACCCCGCAGATGGTATGGGGTGGGACTTCCTTTTAACTCCGAGTTCTAACCAAGACGACGATAACCTTTTACCTGTTGGGCACATCAGCTATATTGAAGACCAAGAGCTGTGGGATGAAAACGAGCGAGAGATGCCGGCAAATGTAGGCGATAACCACAAGCTAGTGCTATCACAGGGCGGTGAAATAAGCGGAGAGGAGAAA
>Ga0080013_1006559_pt1 | contig 10298 bp, 16 predicted proteins | sample ETNvirenome_6_85_FD_69236 | JGI IMG/M metagenome (GOLD analysis project Ga0080013, IMG submission 69236) | Marine viral communities from the Pacific Ocean - ETNP_6_85 (SPADES assembly) (version 2) | ecosystem: Environmental > Aquatic > Marine > Oceanic | place: Pacific Ocean | collected 2013-06-19
TCCCTGATCTTGTTGGAGTTGGCTTGGGTCTTGCCCGTGCCCGGTGGCCCGAGGATGGTTTCGTGTTGATCAGACATCACATAATACCTCCTTTATACGCCTTAATTTCAATAAGCCCCCTTCTCGCGAATTAAGGCATATCAAAACGGTGGGTCCTCTGGTGTGAACGTAACTTCGGGCAGGTCAACCTCGCCCCGATTCATCTCTGGCACAAACCAGACACGCACAGATTTCCATTGATCCTGGGTGTCCTTGAACCGGTACGTCCTGTCTGCTACCACACCGCCGTTCATTTCTTTCAAGCGTTCAGTAATTTGACCCCGCGTATACAACGTAAAGTTGTTACGCTTCAGAAACTCCTGAAGAGAACTGAGCTTGAAATAAGTGTGTCCCTCCTCGGTCCATGGCTTGCCGGTCAGTAACTCCTCCGGGCTATGGGCTGCTAGACGAGAAGTGCAAAAAACTTCCACCAACTCAGCAAACAAACCCTTCTGTGTTAATTCCTCCGGCACCGAAATACGTGTCGCAGCTTCCAGAAGAGTGTCAATCAAATCGCGCCAATCCGCTTCCTTCATCTTCGCCGGCATCTTGTACATCTGTTCCATACAAGCACGTTGGAATTCAACCTGCATCTGTAACTGCTTGGTCGACAGTTCAAGACGGGCGCCATCCACGTCGACAAACCAGACAGGAGGTTCCGACTCCACCACGGTGAGACCACCTACCGATACATGCGAATTAGCATCCCCCACCCCAAACTTCCTTGAGCGGCACAACGATTTGTTGCAGTGACTGTGCAGCGGCTCCTGCTTGCACGTATAATAATATTCTTTCTTGCCCAACTGTTCTTGGATAGTCACTATTTCCCGGGCAGGAAGAGGCGGTGTGCAATAGTCCTGATTGTGTTTCTCCAGCAAACCCTTCCAGTCGCTCGGCGAAGCCTGCTTGAAGTATATGCCTATATTCAGGATCGTGTTGTTCCTTCCTCCCTCCGGGATACCGAATTCCGTCAGTTGCTGGCAGCAAGGCGGTCCATCCGGAAGAAGATCCTCCACCGAACCAAGCTGGATTGCGGCCAATTCCGAGGCAGAAATACGCAAATTCTCCGCCAGAGACAGAAATTCCTCCAGGGGCAGACTGTCACCATCCTCCGCCAGAGCGTACCGCGTCGTGTGCTTTGCGTTCTGGTACGGGAGATTTATAAAGTTGCCCACATCTCCCCGGTCCGCTCTGACTTCTTCCTGCTTCGGGAAAATCTCACAGTTGCCCCAGCCCAAAAGTGCGGCGAACTCTGCCAATCGATCACGCACTTCTGCGGCAGCCACCCTCTCGGAAAGAAACAGAAACAGATGAGCACCGCCGCTCTTCGAGCGGCAGAGGATTAACGGAAGATTAAATTTCTTGACCTTGCTCAGAAGAGCAGTGAGGTCGAGTGCATAGTCATCTATGTCCAGGGCACCAAAACCGCATCGGCTGGTCTCATCAATGGGGATGGAACCCACACCAAGCTGGCCGGCTAGATGCTGCTGGATACGCTCGACGGTTAACGGTTCATGAACAATCTGGTAGTTGGCTTGCGTCTTGCCGTGTCGGGTGCGATCCAAAACAGCAGTCTGCCCGTGGGTACCGGCGGCACCCTCGAACAATCGAAAAAATCTTTCCGCTGCGCTCTGCATAAAAGAAAATGACTTCCCCGCGTGCACACGGGGAAGCCGCAGCCCTCTAGAACGGAACTTCGTCTTCGAAGGACTGAACCGCAGTAGCATCGACAGGAGGAGCGATCTGAAGCTCCCCCTTTCGGATACTGCTGTGGAGATTTTTGCACTCCTCGTAAGCCGCCATGCTGTGAATTCTCTTGCCCAGCGCCACTGACCACGAATGCCAGCTACCCTTGTCGTTACCGTCTTCCACAGACTTCAAACGATAAGTGTTCGCAAATGAGGGCAACGTCTTCCCGTTGTGCTTCTGCATCATCATCATAGCCAGCCAGAGACGCGACTTCTTTAGCTGCGTCTTCTTCATATCCACGATGGCATTCTCAAGACTGCCGTCCTCGTGGACAATCTTGACGTAATGCTGGGCAGTCCTTACGAGTTCGTTGCCGTTGATCAATAACTCCATCCCGGTATCCTTGTCGCGCACCGCTGTCCTCACATCGGCGGACTCTGGCGACAGTTCGCCCAGAAATCCGCCGCCCGCCGCCCGCGGAACGAACTCAAGAAGCTTCTGGGCGAAGTGAACCGGGATCACTAAGACACCCTCATCAGCACCCCACACCATACCGGTGACGGTGTTGAAAATATCGCCTTGCACGGAGCCATCAAGATACGCTGGGTCACTCTTCTTCAACTGTGGCGACAATGCCTGAATAATCCTCACAAAAGGTATCTGGAGGTCAGACGATTTTACTTCTTCAAATCCATAACCGACATCCGCTTCAAAAGCTTCTGCCAACTCTGTCGATAACTTTCCATTCTTAGCCATGATTCATTCTCCTTTTATCCTAGCAAATGTTCCAATGTGTGCGTCAAAAATCTCCAGATCGATTTCTTGACTATTCTCAACACGCTCTCGAATTAGCTTCTTGAGTGTCTGAGGTTCGACCCAGGTTTTTGCAACGGTTTCAAAACCTTGATTTTCAAGATCCGCTTGCAGTGCTTTTGCACGATTATCTTCACTCATGCCAAATCGGACGCTGACATCATTTTTAATAAAGTCAGATGCTCCGATTTGTCTTAAATGTTGAAATGCAATGTCGCGTTGCATTGGATCTTTAGGCATTGTACCGCTGACAAAAGTTGTCAGGCTTACCTTGTTACCGTTCACCTCAACCTTATCAAGACCCATTTCCCGCATCTTCGCCGGAATCAGGTCGTACAGATAACGCTCCCGCTTTCGCTTGGCGTCTTTGAGCACATCTTCCGCAAGCTTAACTTCCTTATCAACAGACTGAGCAGTCTTGATTAATCCAGATAGCTCCTGGCCTGTCTCGGTTGTAACATCGTCAAACGCTTCCGCATCAGCGGTAATCGTATTCCATAAGTCGTTATTACTCATCTACGTATCTCCTCGTCAGGGTTCAGATTCTCAATGCCGCCACCACGCAAACCTATCTTCACGGGATAATAGGACTTCTCCGTCTTGTCCCACTTCAACAGGTTGACACGGCCACGGTTTACTTCAGCAGCAATCGCGAAAGCAATCCCGATGATCGCCGGATCGCCCATCGCCAGCAGCCAGTCGTCATCACCGAAGCCGCGAAGCTTGCCGCGAATCGACGCAACAACTCTTCCCGGATCCAGATGAATCTGGTCGAATGGCGAGGTGAGAGGCTCCAGGTCACCCCACTGGAGTGCGGATACGATGTTGACGCGGGGATTCTCTTGGGTGACGTAAACGGTCATCAGATATTCTCACTTTCTGCTTCGTCTCTTCTCCTAGCACACCAGTTGGGGCTAGACAAGTGGTATTTTTGGTGCTAGTTTCCCATGATTATGCCAATGAACTACATTTATCGCACCAAGCCCTATGCTCACCAGCATAATACGCTGATGCACTCATGGGATGCGACCTGCTGGGCATACTTTTTAGAGATGGGCACCGGCAAGTCCAAGATCTGTATCGACAACGCCGCCATGCTGTTTGAGAGCGGAAAGATTGATACATTCATCGTCGTGGCCCCGAAGGGTGTTTATCGGAACTGGGCAAATCTTGAAATTCCGGCCCACATGCCGGATCGGGTTCGGGATGGGTGTTTGGTCGCCGTATGGCGCCCAACGCCGCCACGGGCGCTGAAACAGGCTCTGGTGAGCTTTATGGAGCCGGCAGATAACTTTCGCATTCTGGTGATGAACGTTGAAGCACTGTCCACGGTCAAAGGACAAAGGTTTCTGGTCAGGGTTCTCGAGGCATCACAGGCTCTTCTGGCGGTCGATGAGTCAACAACAATCAAATCGCCCAAGGCATCGAGGACAAAGGCTCTCATCAAGATGTCTGAACTGGCGAAGTACAAACGCATTCTGTCAGGCTTCCCGGTAACGCAATCGCCCATGGATCTATGGGCGCAGTGCCGGTTTCTCTCGCCACACCTACTCGGCGACTGCGGCGATAATTTTTTCCAATTTCAGCATCGCTACGCAGTCATGCAGAAACAGAGTGTCGGTACACATTCTTTTAATCGGGTTGTCGGGTACAGAAACCTGGAAGAACTATCGGGACTTCTTAAAAGTTTTTCCAGCCGCGTAATGAAAGAGGAATGCCTCGATCTTCCCGCCAAAATCTATACTCAAAGAAATGTTGCTCTGTCACACGATCAGGCAAGAATCTACGGTGAGCTAAAGAAGTACGCCCTGGCGCACATCGAAGACGAAGAATTTATGACCGCTAATAATGTTATGACACAGCTGCTGCGGATGCAGCAAGTGCTCTCTGGTCATACCAAGTCGGATCTCGGAGAACTCATCGAGATTCCCGACAAGCGGCTCGAAGAACTCATGAAATGCCTCGACGAATGTGAGGGTAACGTCATTATCTGGTCGCGGTTCCGCTATGATGTGAGACGGATCACCGAAGCACTGCAAAAAGAGTACGGGAATACGTCCACAGTCAGTTATTTTGGGGACACGTCCGACGAAGCACGGTCCATGGCCATTGAAAACTTTCAGAATGGCGAAGCAAGATTTTTTGTCGGCAACCCACAAACGGGTGGGTACGGAATAACCCTGACGGCAGCCCAAACAGTAATTTATTTTGCAAACAGCTTTGACCTGGCAATTCGAATGCAATCGGAAGATCGAGCGCACCGAATAGGACAGACTAATCACGTCACCTATATCGACCTGATCGCGGAAGGGACAATTGATGAACAGATTGTCAAAGCCTTACGAGCAAAAATGAACATTGCCAGTGTGGTAATGGGAGAGGAGTTTAGGGAATGGCTGACATGAGCAAATTCCGGTGCACTCGGTGCGGCAGGTGCTGCGACAATGCGTCGTTCATGGGCAATATGACGGCGTCCGAGGAAGACCTCCGGCGCTGGGAGGAGGCCGACCGCCAGGATATCCTGGCCACCGCCTCCATTTTTGACTGGCCCGACGGTACACGCACCGCCGACCTGTGGTTCAGCAGCCGGACCGGAGAGGAAGTCCTGACCGGGAGGTGCCCTTGGCTGCGGAAGCGGCGAGGCGAAGACATCTGGGACTGCCGAATCCACGAACTGCGGCCCGACACCTGTCGACACTATCCCCTCGACCGCGAGCACCGAGACCATCTCCCGTGTCCGGGGTCATGGGAGGATGAAACGTGAGTAAAATCAAAGGAGTAGAACCGATGTATGAAATAAGACTACGATTAGGTGGCACAAATAAATTTGTGTCGAAGATAGACCCTAATTATGATCTCTGCCGTCCCGTCGGCAAGGTCGATTTTGTAGAGGGGTGGAACAATCCGGAGGCGATTGACTTTGAGACCGTGGAAAGGGCTCAAGAAGCTAAACGGGCCGTGCTAGAGATCGAGGGCTTCCCAACAACTATCGAGGAATGCCGTGTGGGAGAGCACCATGGGAGCCGTTAGACAAGCCGTTACAACTGGAAAAACATCAAGGAGTTAGTAAATGCCTGACATCAAGAAGTACAAAAGTGTAGCTGTGCCCATCCCGACCTGGGAGAAACTGTTGGAAATGGCGAAGGAGAATTACAGATCTCCAGCGCAGCAAATCACCTTCCTCGTGGAGGTCGCCCTGCAAACACCTACCGATGCGGAACTTCGCGGCAGACGCATCGGAGACAGTGCATGACCCAGGACCTCGATTGCGAATCATTCTATCAGACGGTGTTCAATGCCGCTGCCTGCGCTTCCCTGTCGTCGCCGGCCAAGGTGATCGTCCTGTTCCGAGCGACACTGGCAGTGGGTGCGGCTGAAATGGGCCTCACACAATGCCTCTATCTGCTTTCCAGACTCTACGAAAGGGTTCTGATGGGTATCGCTTCAGAAGAGGGAAGCTTCTCCTTTGGGGACTTGACAGATTTGCTCGAAGAACTCGACACCACGGATATGTCAAAGCATTGAACGAGAATTATGAGCAAGCACTGGTCCCTGATTCTGTCGGAAATCCGCAAAGAGGCGGGAGTAACACGCGCCGAACTATCCGTACTTTCGGGGGTCGCCTCCTCGACCATTGAGAATTACGAACGGCAAATAATCAAGGAGCCCTCGATAGACAAGGTGGAGAGTCTCCTAGAGGCGTTGGGATATGAACTCGACGCCATTAAGTCCGGAGATTCTGACGCTCCTCCTCCATCAGCCGCACCGCGCCAGCCAAAATAGATTTCCCGGCTTCCTGGCGACCAGCATTCAGGCTGTGCTGTAGCTGGGGCAACGGCAAACCATGCTGCAGCGCCAGAGACATCAGGACACTCGCGTCATCAAGCAGTGCCTCCATGTCGCTGCCGATTTTGGCCCCCCGAATAAAAACCTCCCGAATCTCCCCGGTGTGGGGGTCCAAACCAAAACTCAGGTAGTAGCGATCCGTCAACGTCTCAAGCACTCTCGTGACACAAGGACGCCGGTTCGGCAGCTTCTGCCGCGGTTCATCCACCACCGCCCTGGCCCCTTTTCCTCTTGCGGCACCTCTTCCAGGGAGACTTGACGCCCAGCTTTTTACACGAGTGCCGCGGATAGGGCTTTCTGCGCCGCCTAGTTTTTGAAAATTCGCTCATGGTCGATGGTTCCCTTTGGTTTGGTAATTTCCCAGCCCGCCTCGAGCATTGTTTGTCTCAAGCTTCTTATGCCCCGGTCTATGATTTGAGACACCCGGGTCGGCGACACCCCTATGGTCGGGCCGACGTTGCCGCAACATCCTACACAATTGCACTTATCGCTGTGGGGCATCCTGGCAGCAATCTCCGTCATAGGCACGCCTTCAAAGAAATGCTCCCGTATGGCTTTGGCATCGCGTTTTTCTAATAAATCGATGGCATCTGACAGAGTATTTTGGGCGTCCTTTGCAAGAAGGAGCGTCTCCCGGATGGCCATAATTTGATCAAGGCTCATCTTTGACGAGCCCAGTAACGTTTTTTCCAACAACCTAAGTGGGCCGGAATCCTTCATACGCCGCACATGCCTTCGCATTCATTTTCAAGGAAATGCTGGTAATCCCTTAACGCCACTGGTGCGCCATCGCGTCAGCGATGCCCTGGAATGTCTGACTGCGAAGTTTCCCGCGGTCAGGTGACGGCGGCATCTTCCAGATGCGTTGCTCCCTGCCTTCCACCACATCCGTAGGCACCAGTAAGGGCAGGTTCTTGAGCCAGAGGCAAGTCCGTTTTGTCTCGCCATGTCCGAATTGCCACGGCTGGATTGTCTGGTCCGGTTTGCGGATATGCGAGCTAATAATGCTGACTGGGTTTTCTATCGCGATCCGTTCTATAGGCGCGTCCATTAGTAGCCTAACGAAATCAAGCGCGGCTTGCTGCCTACCGTCAGCCCGCTTCTCCTTGAACCAACGTGCGCCGCTCACCGCCAAATGCGTACAAGGCGGGAAAGCAACCATCATGTCCCAGCCATCGCTCAGTATTTCTGATACATCGCCTTGGTAATGTTTACCGGGGGCGTCGGTGGGCAGTATGTCACAGCTTGTTGCATCGTGACCTAAAGCGGTAAATGCATTACGCATAACGCCGGAATATTCACACGCTATCAGGATTTTCATTTCTCACCGTCCCTCCCATAATTTCTGCACAAGCCTCGCCACCGGCTGTCAATTCCTTGATTGCTTGTCCGAACTGAGAGCAGACAGGACACTGGCGTATTCGTCGAGCATCTCCTGCATCCCGCACTTGGACTGCCGACAGGGTTATAAAGTCGTTGCCGTGGCAAATATCGCATACACCGGCCTCGGCCACCCCCGGGTCCGGTTGTAACGCATGATTGATTCGGTTCAGCATATTCTCAATATCACCCCCACGCAGATCATCGCCAAAAGTCAACAAATAGATGCGGAGCCACCTCAGAGTGCCCTCAGTGCCATAGGCGTCAAACATCGCTCTTTTCCTTTCTCTCGTCTTCCTCAGAAGATACACCATATCCCAATATCCCATGATACGTCAACAGGCGTCCCATTATATAGGCTCATTTGAAAAAATGTTTTTGAAAAACAACTTTTGGACCTGAAAAAGTGTAAAAACGTAACGAGCACCAAAAAAGAGGGTGTAAGTACCACGAAACATTGAACAATGGTCGTTACAATTGTCGTTACACTTGGTTACACTTTAGGGTGTTTCGTAACACTTCTCTAGCCGTAATTCGATCTGATTTTTTAAAAAAATTGTTTCAATATTTGAAACAGCTCTATTATAGTAACGTATGCAAAAACGCCTGGAAGCCAAAGCCGCGGAAATCGAGGAACTGCACGGACGAAAACTGACCAATCGTCAGAAAACTTTTGCCCGTCACTTCGTTGATGGCACACACTCGAATGCGGAGTGTGCGCGGAAGGCCGGCTATTCTGACCGGAACGGTATTGCAAAAATCCAGGCCCATAAACTTCTGAACTCCAAGTACTTCCCTCATGTCGCCGAGTACGTGGCGGAATTGCGTGAGGAGCGTGAACGCAAATATGGTGTCACGTTGATGGGACAATTGAAGCGTCTCCGTGAGTTATCGATTGGAGCCGAGGAAACCGGGCAGTTTTCCGCAGCTATTAACGCGGAGAAAACGCGATCAGCTTTGGGTGGTCTCACCACAGACAGACGTGAGACTAATCATTTCCACGCGATAGAGAATATGACCCGCGAGGAGATTGAGGGGCGCCTGCTGGAGTTGAGGAAGTCTCATCCAGATGTTTTTGATGCCGATTTTGAGGTTGTTGATGACACAAAAACCAGAGGCGAGGTTGTGGAAGAAACTGCGGCAGGAAATGCCAAGGAGCTGGAACACCACACGGATTGAGAACAGGCACGGTGGGGGGGTTCCAGACGTTCATGTGTGTGCTGATGGGGTCCCTTTCTGGATTGAACTCAAGACAACCAAAAGCAACCGCGTAAATATCTCCGCATTGCAGGTGGCCTGGAACCACGCCTACTGCAAAGCCGGCGGCGTAAGTTTTTTCCTAGTCCACCCTCTCTCATCCCCCAACCTATATTTGTTTGACGGGGTCCATGGTCGGGGATTAATGGAGCATGGCCTCAAGTCGGGCCGGTCGGGGTCCGGGGAGGTCGGGTCGGGGACCATTGTGCCTTGTCTTTGGTCGGGGGACAGTTGGTCGGGGCTGCTGGACCATATGCTCGAGGTCGGTCGGGGTCGGGTCGGGTAGGTGCCCCGGGGTCGGAGATCCCCGGGGCTGGCGTGTCTGGGGGAGGGAGGCCCCCCATGAAGTGTCAACAACCGACACGCCTAAGACGATATCTCCCTGGCTTGGCAATCGGGGTAATCATCCTGCAAGGCGCCCAGCGAATCATATGATTCGCGGCCAATGTTCCGGCGACCGGTGCCATTGCATACATAACAGCATCGTTCCTGGATATCAATCCAGGGACCGTTGGCTGTTATTCCGTGCGACATATGGTCGACGGTTCCGTAACCTGCGCATTCATCGCACTGTATGTGAATTTCGAATTCCATGGTGTTTTCTTATCACGTATCCGATTGTGCTGTTGCCTGTTGGGTCGGGTCGGGTTGCCGTACCCGATAATTAGCGGCAAAGTCGGCCAGGGTCTTGTGGTGCTCGTCGCATACCGGCGTATCGGGAGGAAGGAACGGTGCGGTTATCACGCGGGTTGCTGGCTGCTGGCAAAACAGGTATTCGCATTCAGTTGGCATAATAGTTCTCTTGTTGTTTTTCCAGCCATCGCCTGGCTAATTGAGCGTACACCAGCCGCCAGTAGTGAGCGGCCCACGCTGACGCCGGCCGGTTGTTTTTGAGCAGCCGGCCCACGAGGTTTAGCCGCAGGCCGGCGAGCTCAACCTGATGGTCGAGGTTTTTTGCCACGTCACCCAACGCTGTTGATGTTGTGGATTGAAAAGTAGTTCATGTTCGCCCGACGCTCATCACGCGCCGCTCTCGCCGTGTCGCCGCGCTTGTGCTTCTCGGCGGCGGCGAGTTGGCGTTCAGATTCGTCGGACCATTGAAGTCGTTCCGGTTCGCCGCGATAGATGTTACGCCCCTTGCGCCGGATAGTTTTGCCCGCATCAACCTGCAGCAGGCCGGTCGAACTGATCACGCGCAGCGTAAATGTGTGCTGCTGCTTGTCCACGCCGTAGCTGTCATTCAAAACCTCCGCCTCAATAGTTCGCGAGCCGAG
>Ga0080013_1006563_pt1 | contig 10295 bp, 12 predicted proteins | sample ETNvirenome_6_85_FD_69236 | JGI IMG/M metagenome (GOLD analysis project Ga0080013, IMG submission 69236) | Marine viral communities from the Pacific Ocean - ETNP_6_85 (SPADES assembly) (version 2) | ecosystem: Environmental > Aquatic > Marine > Oceanic | place: Pacific Ocean | collected 2013-06-19
AGCCTGGACGCTTGAATCGTATGCTGCCCAGACATGCAGGGACTTCGAGATCATCCTTATAGATGACGGCAACGTCAGCGAAGACATTTACGACCTGGCAAGGCGTGATTGGCCTTTCGCTGTCAGGTATTACATCTCGCCCCGTGGGCAGGAGTCGGAACTGGCGCACAAAAATCATGCCCGGAACGTTGGGATCAAGAACGCTTCGGGCGACCTGCTGTTCGTTTGTGATTGCGATTTCATGGTTCAGCCAGATTTCGTCGAAAAGGTTTTGATTCTGAATCGCCACGCCGGCAGGATTGCGAAGGATTTTTGTCTGTATCCACCGTGCGCAATCCTCGAAGAGTCGCCATTCGATGCCAGTGATATCAATTGGGATCACAAATTTGATGCCTTCTTGGCCGACTATCGCAGCCATCCAGACCGGGATCCGGCGTTACGACCAATCGAAGCGCATCCTGAAGGCATGCACCTGATGAGCAGACGATTGTTCGAATTGCTTGGCCTGTATGACGAAGAGTTCCTTGGCTGGGGCGCCAACAAGATGGAGCTACAGCAGAGGATCAACGAGACCAACATCCAACAGTTCCTGCTCGAGGGTTGCCTGATATTCCATCAGCCTCATGAACATGCAACAGGCAATGAAAAGACCAGAGAGATCAAGAGGCGCAACCTTGAATTGATGGCAGCCAAAGCTGTGGCCAGGAAATCCGATGAAGGATGGCAGGCCAGGAAGAAAATGCTCAACGTTGCGGGTGTCAAAGTGCCCGATCCCTGGGTTCAGGATTGGCATGCCGGCAGGATACCTGTATCGATGTTGAGCGACAGGCCGCATGATTGCAGGATACACAGGAAGATCCTAAAGCAGTCTAACCCTAACGATCCGATTTTGTTCATCGGCCCCTGGGTCGGCGAATTCGGCTGGGAACTGTGCCGCTGGCAGGGCGGCATTAACAAGATGCAAATCAAGGGCAGTGAAACCTATACGGTCATTGCTTGCGGTGACCCTGGCCACCATGTTTTGTATCCACGTGCTCATGAGTATTGGAGTCTTCCCCGCTGTTATTACGAGCAGATACTGACCCGTGAGAGCCACCAGGTGCTCCCGCAGGAAGACGCGGCGCTTGCTATGGCAGCCATCAAGGGATTGCTTGCGGAGGAACTGATAGCCAAGCAGACCCGTTCAGCCCTGGTGCCTGCCAGTTTCGAGAATACCAGGACGTTCAAAGACCACGTGAACCAGGACGTAAGGAAACTCGAATGTTCCAAAGCGGCAGAGATGGAAGCGGGATTCCTGCTTGAAGATTTTCATGAAAGTTTCGCTGTCCTGTTCCCTCGCCAACGTCAACTGAACAAAGTCAAAAACTGGGATCCGGACAACTGGAACAAGCTGATCGATTGGCTATGGGAAGAGCATAGTATCGGATCGATCATCATGGGCAGGCCGGAAGATACCAGAGATATTCGCCGCAATGAACCACATGTCATCTCGACCATCGGCGTGCAGCCTGATCGCAGGCTCGATCTGAATGTTGCTCTACTCAAGACAGCGGCATGCAGCATCGGATCTGAATCAGGCGGCCCGTTCCTGTCTCTCATGTGCGGATGCCCGGCGTTCGTCATGGGCGGCAGGGAGCATGCTGAGCGATACACGAAGACCGAAAACTTCCTTGGCACGCAGTGCGAATACGTTGAGGCAGACAATTACAATCATCCTTATGATGAAACAATCGCTGCAATTCATGGTTTCATCAGCGGAACACAAATTCAACCGCAACCCCAAAAGCAGATCCCTATAAAGTTCGAAGACAACGGGAAGGCAGAAACATCTATCGAAGACCGCCTGACACGCATCGAGGAGGCATTGAAAATCGTATGAGAGTTTTATTCGTAGGCGACTTCAGCCAATACTCAACGAACATTTCGCAGGCCCAGGCATTCGAGCGCATCGGCTGCGAAGTTCATCATTACGATTTCAGGCAGGCAATTAAAGATCTCGAAGGAACAGAAGACGTTGAACGGGAAATCGAATGTATACATAAAAGTTTCCAACCAGACATAACCCTGTTCAGCAAATGTAACGAATTACTCGATAGCATAATGGACAACTGCGGATCGTCCTGGAAGGTGCTCTGGTATATGGATCCAGTGAACGTCAATTTCAATCCCTGTCGAGAAAAGATGCGCAAGGCGGATGTCGTCTATTGCAACATATATAAAGCCTTCCAACATGCAGAACGATTCAGTAATGCGCATCATCTTCAGGAGGGTTTCGATCCTTTGGTTGATAGACTGCAGCCAGATCTTAAGAAATTTTATGATGTCTCATTCATTGGCGGCCTGCATAACGACAGAAAAGATTACTTCGAATACTTTCATCACCTGACCGCATACGGTGAAGGTCATGCAGAATGTGTTGCTCGAAGCAAAATTAACCTGAACTTCACAGACGGTGGAGCAAGTGACCGGGTTTACAAAATCATGGCCGCAGGTGGGTTCTTGCTTACCCAACATTGGCCGAACATGGAAGCAGATTTTGAGATTGGCGTTGACCTGGATGTTTTCGGCGACACTTACGAACTACGCTCAAAAATTGACTATTATCTTAATCATGAAGACGAACGAAAGGCAGTCGCAGCCAACGGTTACCTAACAGTTCAACGGTTCAATCGCACCGCCTGGGCCAGACGTATCATTGAAGATTCCATGTAACCACTATGATAGAAATCTATTCAAAAGTTGAGCCCGATGTTTTGCTTCATCGTGTTATTCGAAAGGACACTATAACCAAGGGCAGAACAGACTTTAGTGAACCTAGAGAATTCCTTCAGGTATCAGGACTAAGCGTTTCCGCTGGCAAAACATATTTATCCCACATTCACAAGCCTTGTAGGAAGTTTGCAAATCTAACCCAGGAATCTTGGGTTGTAGTAAAAGGGAGTGTAGTTGTAACTTATTATGATCTTGACGGCACAAAGCTTAGATCGTTTGGTCTTTGGGAGGGATGCTGCAGTGTCACCTATCGTGGTGGTCACGGTTACAAAATTCTAGAAGACAACACCATCGTTTACGAATTCAAGACCGGCCCGTATTACGGCCAAGAACAGGATAAGGAGTTTATCTGATGCCAGGGATCGATAAAAAGGAGCTAAAGAAACTCATAGGGCACGAGTCACCGAACATTATTGAGATTGGCGCATACGATGGCAGGGATACCAGAGAGCTGCGAGATCTGTTTGAATGTCCAACCATTCTGGCCTTCGAAGCAGATCCGGTAATAGCTGCCAATTTCTTTTTTGACCTCAGCAGAAAAGACAATAAGCCACTGAATAAGAACATCAACTTCTGGGGTTTTGCTGTTGGCGCCCAAGATCAGCCGGCATCATTCTTGACTAGTGACAATCATCGGCAGTCAGGATCTGTTTGCATCCCAAAAGAACATTGCAAGGTCTGGCCAGAAATCGTTTTCGATGAGCTGAGTCTTGTTCCCCAGTATAGGCTAGACACATTGGCCGCCCATCCCTTCTGGCCATTTCAAGTTGAGCCAGACAACCTGGACGAAACAGACGACATCGATTTAATCTGGGCAGACGTTAACGGCGCAGAGTTGCAGGTAATCGAAGGTGCACGGGAAACGTTACAGAAAACCAAGTTTCTCTATATCGAGTTCGGTGTAAAGGAGCTCTACGAAGGGCAAGGCAACCTGGCACAGATACAGCAAGCATTGCCCGGCTTTTGGGTGTTGCTCAATGCGTATGATGTTGGCAAGAATTTTGGCAACGCACTATTCGAAAACAAGGAGCTATCATGAATCTGCACTTAGGCTGCGGCCCAAGAAACTTTGGTAAAGACTGGATACATATCGACGGAAAACATTATCCGCATGTGGCGTCAAATAAAGTGTTTCCATTGCCATTCGAAGCCAATAGCGCAGACTTAATCTACGCCTCACACCTGTTGCAGTATTTCAACAAGCTGGATGCTGCAACAGTATTGGCCAACTGGAAAAAAGTCCTCAAACCATGCGGCATTCTTCGCTTGGCGGTTCCAGACGTCGAAGCGATGGCCACGCTTTACATCGAGAAGGGCCTGCCATTGCAGATGTTCCTCGGCCCGCTGTATGGCCAGATGTCCATGAACGGCGAATACATCTATCACAAAATCGCTTACGACTATCCACGCCTCAAGATGGTGCTCGAAGGTCTGGGATACAAAAACGTAAAGCGATACAACTGGCGGGAAACTGAGCATGCAGAGCATGACGACCATTCGCAGGCGTATATTCCGCACATGGACAAAGAAAACGGATCGCTCATTTCACTCAACGTGGAGGCCACCAAATGAAACACCGCAACCCCTGGCCGTTAGGCCCACTGCCCGAAGGCTTCGAACGTGTTGAGCTCCAGCAACTCAAAGACGCTGGCTGCGAATACAAAGACCCTCGAGATATCGTGACCATATTTGAGGGCAAGATTGCAGAGTTCGCTGGCGCTCCTCATGCGGTCGCCGTCGATAGCTGCACGAACGCCCTGTTCTTATGTCTGAAATACTGTGCTGGCATGGTGCCAAACATTACGATCCCTGCCCAGACGTATCTGTCCGTCCCAATGGCGATCATCAATGCCGGCTACCGTGTGAGCTTCAATTCGTTTGAGGAATGGAAAGGCATCTACCAGCTAAAGCCCCTTAAGATCTGGGACGGTGCTGCACGGTTCCGGCCAGGGATGTATGAAGGAGGGATGCATTGCCTGAGTTTCCAGTTGAAGAAACGGCTGCCGATAGGCAAGGGCGGAATGATCCTCTGCGACAACGAGCAGGCAGCAGACTGGTTCCGGCAGGCGAGCTTCGAAGGTCGTCACCTTGATATCAATCAATGGGACGATGAGCCAGACATCTGTGGTTGGAATATGTATATGACGCCAGAAGATGCAGCCCGAGGTATCCTGCTATTCGACAAACTGATCGATATTAAAGACTGGGCGGACGCTACCTGTTGGAAGGATCACCCAGACCTGCGGGAAAAGGAACTATTCCAGCGAATGAGGAGAAAGGCGCACAGATGAAAACAGCACTTATAACAGGCATCTCAGGCCAAGACGGTTCTTATCTGTCTGAACTATTGCTCAGCAAAGGTTACGAGGTGCACGGGATTGTCCGTCGCCATAGCGTTGCGGAATCGCAGGCATCAAGGATCGAACATCTGGACGTGACTACACATTACGGCGACTTGCTGGATCCCGGTTCAATTGAACGAGTGTTCTGCGATGTCATGCCTGACGAGTTCTACAACCTGGCTGCCATGTCTCATGTCCGGGTGAGCTTCGATGTGCCTGAATTCACAATGAAGACCAACGGCCTTGCCGTGTTCCACCTGCTTGAAATGGTTCGCAATTACAGACCGCTCTGTAAATTCTATCAGGCCAGTTCAAGCGAGATGTTTGGCAACAGCATAGATGTTGATGGCTACCAGCGAGAATCAACACCAATGCACCCTGTTAGCCCCTACGGCATCGCCAAGCTTCATGCGTATAACCTTGTCCGTCACTATCGGAAGGCATACGGGCTATTTGCTGCGAACGGTATCCTGTTCAATCACGAATCACCACGGCGTGGCAGCAACTTTGTGACTCAGAAGATTATCAAGACTGCAGTTCAAATTAAGCATGGGCTAGCAGACGAGCTCGTCCTTGGCAACATTGACTCGCAGCGGGACTGGGGCCACTCGAAAGACTACGTGCGAGCAATGCACGCCATTTTGAACCATAACAAATCTGGAGATTTTGTGGTCGCAACTGGCAGGACGCAATCAATTAGAGATCTGTGCAGCATCGTTTTTGGTTACCTGAACATGGACGCATCCGAATACGTCAAGCACGATCCAAAATACACGAGACCAGAGGAACTTGACATCCTTCGTGGCGATGCAAGCAAAGCACACAAAACCCTTGGCTGGGAACCAGAATACAGTTTTCTTGAGATGGTTGATGAGATGATCAAACACTGGGAGAAAAAACTGAAATGAAATTCATAGTCACCACCTGCAACGAATACGACCACCTAATGCCAGGGTTCGCACACCAGTTCAATAAACACTGGCCCGGCGAAAAGGTAGACGTGCTCTGTTATCGCAAACCGCCTCGGCTGCCAATCAATTTCAACATCGTGCTGCTCGGAAAACAGCCTTACCATCAGGTCTGGACAACGCCCCTGATCCCGTATTTCGAACAGTTAAAGGATGAACTATTCATTCTCATGATGGAGGATTCATGGATCTTTAAGGATGTCAATTACACCCAATATTGTGTTGCGATGACGTTGATCCATGCAAACAAGAATTTTGGTCGCTGCCATCTGCATGCTTCGACAGGTATCGAGACCGCAGAACACAAGCTTGGATTCAACGAAATGTTGCAGTGCAGCGACTATCGAACAAGCCTCCATTCTTCTATCTGGAATCGTGAATACTTTCTCAAGTATCTGAAGCCTGATCGCACCTGCTGGCAGTTCGAGGTCAAGGGCATGAAGGATGCACGCAACGACGGAGCGCTCATTCTTGTGCCCAACGAGGATATCCTGACCTATGGCGAAATCTATCGCAGGGGCGAACTGAACGACGGAGATAAGGGTTTCCACGAAATGAGCCACCAAGACCAAAACGACCTCCTCAGAAACGTGCCGCACGCTGTTTGGCTACCATGAAAATCTACATCACAACCTGCAACGAATACAAAGCGATCACCGCAGCGAATGTTGCCCTGCTCAATAAATACTGGCCAGGCCAGGAGATTGTGATCTTGTGTTACGAGTTGCCGCCAGACTTTACTCCACCTGAAAACGTGCAGGTCATTTCACTGGGATCGGAACCCGCCAACCGAATCTGGACAGATCCGATCATCGAGTATTTTACCTACCGCTGCGAAGACCCTTATTTCGTGCTGTTGCTCGATGATTACATCCTCGTAAAGCCTGTTGATATGGTCAGATTAAAAACAATGGAAACGGAGGTCTTGAACAAACGTGCAGACAAAGCGTTCTTGACCGGCCACCTGAGCATCAAGACGCCTGAGAAATTCCCTGCAGCCATCAATAAATACACGGTGCGCTATACGTTCGATCATCTATTGCCAGAGGAACATAAAACTTATGTACGCATGTCGCCCAGGTTTAGCAACGACCTGCCGACCAGCAATGCCGGATGGGGCAAGCTCGGCGTTTCGCCGGCCATCTGGACACGTGAATACTTTCTGCGCCACATTCGACCCAATCAAACTCTCTGGAATTTTGTTCACGATTCGGAGGCAATGGTAGACGACGGCGCAAGAGTTATCGAGTTCGCAGACGGGAACAACATCTTCAAATACATGCACCTGCTGACCAAGGGAAAGGGCGGCACAGGCAAAACAGAATTGACACCAGAGATCCTGGGGCATGAAGAATTTGAGGTAGACGAAGAAGACCTTGAGACCATTTGCGAGCTCGGTTTAGTTGAAATTAAGTCTGTGAGGTTCAGGTATGGATACTGAAATGAAAATCATCTTCACGCCAACAATCCAGCACACAGGAACCTGGTTCCTAAACGATATCCTGTTCCGTCATTCACAGGTAAAAAGGATCGTTGAACTTGCTAATTTTTTCCTGAAACCAAGAGACTTGCGACCATACCCAGAACGCATGGAAGGCAGTTCGGAACCATATCACGACGGCGTGAATATTTTTACGGGCCATTTCCATTTCTTTGAAGGACATCGTGATCTGTGTAGTGGCGATTTCCGGCCATCAGACGACGAGGAAACCAACTGGCAACAAGGTGAATATTATCTTGGCAAATATCACCGAAGCGTGATTGAGTTCTTTGCTGCAACCTTTCCGACGGTTGTGCCTGTCAGAGATCCAATGGTCGCCATTCTGAGCGCCCACGCCAAGAAGGGATTCAAATATCAGAACGAACACATCGTTCGGGAGTTCAAGTACATTGCAAGGATGAAGAATACATTCTTCTTGCCAATCGACCTGGAACAAAGCAGACATGACAAGACAATCAAATTGCAACGACTACTGACACATTGCGGATTAGACCCCGAGCCCTATATCGGAAGGGTTGCTGACAAGTGGCGGCCAGTTAATTCTAAATCGGCAGACAGTAAATTTAGGAAGAGATATCAGGACGAAGGCATGACCAGGCAAATGAAAGAATCGGTGCCAGGGGTCTGGAGCCTGCTTGAGGCAGAGCCCGTTATCCGGCCATTCCTGGAATCGTTAGGTTACGAATCCCTTCCCTGGTGGAGTTAACATGAAACCGCTGCTCATTGTTTACCCGCATGGCCTTGGCGATTGCATAATGTTAACGCCAGCGATCAGGAATTACTTCTTCAGGTATGGCATGAAGCCAACCGTTGCCATCATGGAACGGTTCAGGAGTTCCGAAATCTTCGATAACAACCCTTACATCGAAGAGATCATTTACACCCAAGACCCTTGGAACGATTACCCAGATAGACGTATCGGGTTTCGTTCGGTTTTCAACGATTGTGTTGGCCGTTCAAATGATCGTCACGAAGTAATCATGCCGATGCATGAAGACCGAACGAAAAACAAAATCGAAGCCAACTTTGAGGCTTGCGAGATCGATCCATCGAGCGACTTTACAGAAATATTCAGTTCCACACAAGATTTTGAATTCGCCCAAATGGTTGCAAGAGACGGCTACCAAGGCGAAAGGCCGTTCGGTTTCGTCCAAACAACAACAGGCAGACCAAACGCAGACCTGCCCAAAGGCTACGGCAGAGAATGGTTGCGCATCCATAAAGGATTAACAGACGTTCTCGAAGTTGGGATCGATTTCAAATATGATGAATCCAGCATCAATGCCCAGATCGAAATCATGCGTATGGCCTCAGCCGTTTGTTTGCCTGACAGCGTATTCAGCAACGCTTGTGGTGCTATCGGCAAACCGATAGACCATCTCTATTTCGCACCACAATGGGGCCCGCAGGGATATGCACGGGTGAAGCCTTTGCACCAGGTTGAACAACATGTCGTTTATGAACTTGACCATGATGTCATGGAGGCCATCCAATGCAATGCCTGATGGAATGCTGCAACCCGGTAAAAACTGAAACGTATGTAGCCGCTTCGGATGCCTATAATCTCGCATATTTCAAAATCCCGAAGTGCGGTAGTTCAACTATCATGACCCTGATGGAGGAAAACATTGAAGACACAGAATTCTATCGAGGTTCGCACATAGTCCCATTTTATATAAATTTGTTCACAACCTGCCGCAATCCATTTCGCCGTGCTGTCAGCAATTGGCTATTTTTCAAACACGATAAACTGTTCAATGATTACAAGCTTGCCAGGTATCATGACAGGCACAACATCACTTTTGAAGATTGGGTTCGCATGGCACTTCAGGGTGTATTCTGGAATCATCACTGGGAGCCTGCGGTTAATTTTGTATCCAAAAGAACAAAGTTCTTTAAGCTTGAAGACATCCAGAAGGATCCGACTGCACTGCTTGAGTTCATGGGTCTGTCACCATCGTTGCAATTGCCGCACGAGCGCAAGGCAAAAGAAGACCTGAAGCTGAAGGATGTCTATACTCCGGTGACTGAATCGCTCGTGGCCAAAGCATATATGAAAGACTTTGAACGGTTCGGCTATTCACTCTCATTGGAGGATGCAGAATGAACGACATCGTAACATGCAATGGTTGCTTCGATGGCTTGCACGCAGGCCACATGTTCCTGCTAGGGTTCGCAAAAGGGCAATGCCGGCCACAGGATAAACTTGTTGTGTTAATCAATTCTGATGAATACATCAAAAAGCACAAAAGACCAAACCCACAGACAGCAACCAAACGAGCGAATGTATTGCTTGCATTAGATGTCACTCACGATGTCGGAGTGTTCACTTCAGACAACGCCTGCGAAATGCTCAAGGAATTGAAGCCCCGTATCCATTGCGTTGGCGAAGAATACAAAGATGGCTGCCCTGAAATTGACCTGTGCGCAGAAATGGGCACAAAGGTTGTTGTTGTTCCAAGGGTCGGCAAATGGAGTTCGAGCAAACATTCGACGATGGATTAAATTTTACCAAATATCTTCTCAACATCCTTTTTAGCTTCATCAGGAAGATGAGCAACAACGTGTGATACGGTGTCAGCTATCGTTTTCGTCGTTGGAGAATTAATTACTGCAATGACATCATCTGTATTCCCAGTAAGGGCACCTGCTACATGTTCAGCATATGTTGTATCATCACCTACTTCATTAACTGTACTTTTGCTTAATGTA
>Ga0080013_1006566_pt1 | contig 10292 bp, 1 predicted proteins | sample ETNvirenome_6_85_FD_69236 | JGI IMG/M metagenome (GOLD analysis project Ga0080013, IMG submission 69236) | Marine viral communities from the Pacific Ocean - ETNP_6_85 (SPADES assembly) (version 2) | ecosystem: Environmental > Aquatic > Marine > Oceanic | place: Pacific Ocean | collected 2013-06-19
TTTCTTTCAGACCCTGAAGGTGACCCATCGCTGTCGAGAAATCCCTGACAAAGTTTGTAAGAACGAACTCAGGGTTGACGGAAGTATGGACAGCGCTGAACCACCTGTTGACCTGAGAGGTAAGCTGCAAGAACGCGCCAGCGTCCGGCATGTTGGTTCTATTGAAAGCCTGACCAATTCTCTTGTCCTTGACTAGGATAACAAACTCTTCACCGCTGACTTTAAAATGGATGTTGTGATCCGGATCGGTTTGTTGATTAGGATGCAGACCAAGAATTAATTTTCCGGTCTCAGCAACTTCATGCGCCTTGAATTCATCCAAAGAAACTACGGTGGCAAAGTTCTTAAGGTTTTCTTTGTTGTCTATGATTAACTGTGCAAAAGACTTGATTACCTTGTTCTTTTCTATTCTATCAATCTCGTAATCCATCTGCATGATCGACCATGCCCATGTATTTTCTGCAAGAGAGGAACGACCTTGTGCTTTTCTAGATTCATGACCACGCACACCCAAGTTAGACGGGCCAATTGGAGCATCAAAAAAATCATCAACTAAAATATTGTCTCCACGCAAAGGAACGTAAGTGGCATACGCTTGCGGGTCTGTATACATTTCAGACTTAGCCATTATTTCTCTGGTGATCATTCCGCTCTCAAGCTGCATATCCAGATTCGCTTGGTTAATTCTATAAATAAACTTAGCGGCTTGGGCAAGTTTATTAAATTTCTCATCACCCAAATTATTTTTAAGTTCCTTAAGTTCCGCCTCCGCTGATGTTTGATCCACAAAGAAAGTTCCTTCTTCTTCAGCAATCTTTCTCCATTTTAGATTTCCTTCGTGCGCCTCCGCTTCGGTTGACCACATCCCAGATGCATTAGGTTTCCCCTTTTTTAAAGCATCTTTTTCCTTAACCCTGTTTCTATGTTTCGCATGAGTTGCGTAGAGATACATATGAAAGTCATCTCCGTTAATGTCATGAAGTTTCATGTAATCAGCCAAGGGCTGGACCATAGTATTATGGAATGACCTTCTTAAGACGTTAACTATATTCTTGTAAGCGCCATGAAAGAGAGAGGGCATATTCTTATCATTAACGTTACCGCCTCTACGCTTAATAGATTCTTCCAATCTTTCAAGAATGTCAAAGTAATCTACTACCCACTTGACAAAGTTATGCCCTGCGAAAATCTGATACTTTCCAAACAGTACCCTCTTCCCTTCTACCGCTGGAAAGCGGCGTATATCCCTAACAAGGAAAAAGTTTTCTAGGAACTTCGTGGCAAGGGGGTTATCTCTGAGGAAAAAATCATCTTTAAAACCCTTCTCCATTGGTTGTACCATAGCAATATTTTTCTGAAGATCAGCCATGAACTCAGGGCCTGATAATAACTCACCAGAGTAAAGGAACGTGTTAAGGAAGTTGGCTGTATAAACCGCTCCCTTATCCTTTGCTGCTCTAGCATGTTTCCTTGCAGCAGCTTTCGCAAAGATTAGAATGTCCTTAGTTCCTACCATCTTCGGGTTCAGCCACAACTTGAGCCTAGCCAACCCATAGAGGATGGCATCTATCACCGCCCTCCAGAAGGGGTTGTTAACCATAGCCTCGCGTTCAACTATGTAGGCCATAGTCTCCTCTAGGAGAATAGGTTCTTTAAGGGAGGGGTTCTCTGCTGAAATACTGTCATAGATTCTTTTTATATCAGGGTCCGTGTTAACCATCAAAGCTATTTGTTTCATAAGCTTTTGGTAAAACCTTTTCCCCATGACTGCTTGGAAGCCGTGAGCGCCGATCTCGTGCAGTGCAACCGGAACCACCCGGTTCACTGGAAGGGCGTCTGCAACTAACCAGACTTCGTTGTTAAACGAAACGCCTCGAACGGCGGTATCAAACCCCATTCGATTAAGCCGAACATCAACTGGCAATTGATGAGCGCTCTGAACCACCCTAACAATATTAAAGATTTGTGTTCCAAAAGCTTCTGTCAGAGTATCCGATACCTCCGCAACCGTAGACCCGCCTTCTCCTTTTTCGGCATATATAATATGCGTAGTCCCGTCATCAGAGGTTTCACTGGTTAGGGCTAGTGAATATAGTTGCGTTCCAGACGGAGCGTCAGTTATTTGTTCTTGCTTTAGGTTGTATATCTTGGTTGTGTACTCCCTTATACGCTCGTCAATTTCATCCCTTCTTTTTTTCGTAAGGGCTGTATCTTTCATAAGCCGTCTTTCAGCAGAGGCAGCGTCAAGCAATTTTTGAGTATCTTGTATGTCCTTGACAATATCAGCCTGACTTCTGCCACCTTTGGCAGCCTTTTTATGCCAATTCTTTTCGGATAAACCTTCCTCCAATGCCTCAGCAAGCGATGGTTCAGGCTTTAGTTTTCGTTCCTTGACTACTATTGTGGTTGTCTCTGTTACTACCTGACGATTCTCTTTTGAAGTTGTGTCATGATACTCAATTACAACCTCTACCTCATCAGCATTCTTAATAACTTGTTGTGCAGTAAGGGGAGGGCCTTCTTTTGCCGCTCTATCCCTCGCTCTTGCTTCTTTAATCTGTTTGCGTGTAATTATATTAGCATTAACTGGAAATTCTTGAACCTCTGCCGGAAGGGACTTATACCTTTCTTTGTTCCCAAATACTTTTCTAGCCTCTTCAAAAGTTTTGTACTGTGGCGACTCGTTAGGGAAATAGGGATCATTAACTTCAAACACCTCCCATACTTCGTAAGGGCCGTGCCACATATCCCCACCAGTCGGGACATAATTAAATCTAACTTTATCAATGATCACACCGTAAGCATTCTTCCATCTCTGAACTGGAATGGCGTTAAGGTAGTAGCCCATCTCAATACCAGACTTCGTTTTTTTGGATCGTCTTCCAGCGTATACCTCTGAACCACGAACGGAAGGAAGACTAGACATCTCACTAGCGGCGGTTTGCATTATTGATAACGCATTCTCCGTGACTAAATCTTCACTTTCAACAAACTCCCAATACCTTCCTTCAGTCCACTTAGAAGGATAAACTGCTCCCTCGTATACTAATCCGCCAGATACTCTCTGCACTCTTAAGAAAAGTAAATCACTCCAAAGCTTTTTGAGCATTTTGTAAGCTTGTGGAAGTTGGTTAGTAGAAAGCCTGCGTCTTATCAGATTCTTTCCGGCAGCCCCAACCAAAGGTGGGGAGGATCGTAGGCTTTCATTAATATCCCTAACCAAATCACCAACAACTTTTATATCTTTCCAGCCACCCTCCGGGGTTCTTAAAGAAGCAATCCGCATAAGGTCATGATCCTCTTTGCGCTCTCTTCTTGTTCTAGAGATTTGTTCAAAGCGCGGCTCTTTTTTAAGAGCATCTTGAAAGATTTGAAGCTGTTCGTCCGTAGCTTTTTTGTAAGCTTTTTTGTAAGCTTTTATTAACCTTACTTCATCTGCTCTTCTGTCCGACCTTTCCTTTTTACCAGCGGTTTCGTAAGCTTTCTTCCAATCCTTTATTTTTAGTGTTTTCGCAGCAGCGTTGATTTCCTTGGCTACTCTTTTCTGTAACTCCTCAGAAAGTGGAAGAAGAGGGATGCCTTCATGAAGTCTTGAAGCTAACCCCTCCCAAATGAGCATTTGCCGATCCGAAAAAAGCTTTTCCATCTCGGATTGATATGCCTTGTCGGTAAGTTCTCCGGCAGCTTTCTGTTCAATTATCTTCGCTCTACGATCTTGTATTTCTTTTCTAGCGCCAAGAATAACACCGCTTATTTTCTCTTGTGCTGTTGAGGAAGTGACCGCTCCGCCTTTGTATCTCTCTGCTACCTCACGAACCTTGTTTGCTATAGAGTAAAGTTCGTTAGCCTGAACCCTGTTTACACCAGCCTGAGAAAACTTTTTAATTCCTACATACTTTTTAGGCATAGGGAATTTTATTACACCATTTATCTCTTCCAGTTGATAAAATTCTCCTTTAGAACCAACTAGGTTGTATTCCCTATCAATCATATCTCCTATGGCTTTTTCTAACGCAATTATGGTTTCTTCTATTTCGTCTACAATTTGTTCTCTTTCGTTTACTAATTCGGCAATCGCATCATACCTGTCTCTACCAATAGAGTCTTTTAGATTTTTCTTTTCTTCGCTTATTGTTTTCTTTTTTTCTTTGCTTAATCTTGCAGTGTCTTGCTCCAAGACTTCAACCATTCCGATCAATTGCAAATCAAAAATATCTGTAACTTTAGCAACCTCTTCCTTCGTTGGCTTGGCTTGAATTGGGCGAGGGATTTTTTTGTACACTAAGAATACATCTATAGAATTCCTAATTGCGTCCATCACTTCTTGATCTATAGTTTTCTTGCCGGGAAAGAGTTTTCCAAAATACTTATGGGAGAGCCATCCCATTTCATTAGCTTTGTCAAATAACTGTTTATCAGTCATTCCCCCGTAAATCCATAGTTTTTTATAGTCGGCAGCAGTTAATGGTCTATCCTTAGTAGCGGGAGCCTTTCTGGACGACCCCAACCTTTCAACTCTTTCTTGTCTAATTCGGAGCGTCTGTATTTTTTCAGATAGTTGCCGGACAGTTGAACCTTTTGCTTGAAACGCTTCCTTCCAGCCCCCCGCTGTTATACCAACCTTAGTTCCAATCTCTAGCTGTTTGGGTTCGGCAGCAATGTTAGATGAACGAGCAACAAATGATGCTTCTGTTTCATAGTAAGGGGTTTCAGACGCTCTTGCACCCGCATCCAATGTTTCATCTATCCCAACAGGAGCCCTATACCCAAGGCTTACGCTTTGGCTTATAGAATTCCATATCTGCTCTACACTTACCACATCTCCCGAGGGGATAGAAACCTTTTCAGCCGTTGGGTCAGTTATAAATTCCCTATGGGAGTTTGCAAAATCTGTAATCTTCGCAATTCTTTTTTTATCAAAAATGGCATCATTAGCTGTTAGCAGTTTTGTTAACTCCTCTTTAGTTGATAAAGGATTATCCTTAACAATTAAGTGAGCCCTTATATTTGCTTCTAGCTGTAATTGGTCTAATGTATACCTTAAAGATTCTGCCCAAGCCTGATCTTTGCTAAGAGTTTTTAGCTTGATAAGTTCTTGGTAAAGATTAGACATTCCATCTAAAGAAAGGAAGTCGTCTCTGGTAACATTCTTGGGTGGCTTGAACCACATTTCTACTGAAGGCGGCTGAGGAGTATTCATCCCTTCTAGAGAAATGAAAGTGGCTCTTCCTTTTGTTGTAACCGCCCCTATAAATGAAGATCGTATATGAAACCTAGAGGCTAAATCTGCAAGCCTTTGGATAGGGACATTTTTTTTTGCCCCAAACTCTCTTAGTAACTCATTTAACTCGCTTCTTAATCTTACACTTCTATCATCATCTACAAACTGTTCGAGAACGGCTTGATCTGAAGAGTCATATAAGAAAAGTCTATCTGCAAATTGAGTAACATTTTTATCGTATGTTTTAATATAAGGAATGGGATTCCCTTCGCGGTCCAAGAGTAAAACGTCTATAGTTTGTCTTTGTTTTGTAATCCCATTGTAAACTTCATACGTCCTAGTTCTGAAAGCAATTGTAGTATTTCTTACTGGCTTATGACGAATCATATAAGTTCCAGAAGGAGAAAAACTTTTGATCTTCCCTACTTCCTTATTTAATTCTTCCTCGCTTACAGTATCAGGCCAAGTGGGAATTGTATTTCCATTGTCATCAAGAACAATCTTCCCTTTCTTGTCCCTTTTTATGGACTCATTACCATTAGTGTCGTAATAAGTGCCCTTCTCTTTAGCTACCCTTCTTCTCGCAATATCTTTCTTAATTTCGAGAATGGCTCTCCCATCAAGCAGTTTATTCTTTTCGTAATAATCCAGTTCATAGAATTTGGCTGCTTCAGCACGTTCCGTTGCGTTTGGGTATAATTTTTCCAGCATACGACTCACGCTTCCTCGGCCCCCTTCCGGGCCAATCACTACCTTAAGCTCTTTTTTAGTATTTCCTTCTGCGTCCTTAACTTCCTCTTCCACAACCTTGAATGATCCTGTCAGGTGCTGGCCCATATCGCTCAGGGTGAAAGCTTTATAAACTAAAGAATAGAATTCTTCAGATTTTTGGAAGGTTTCCAAATCTTTAGATGGTGGGGTGTAGCCTGTCTCTGGAATTTGCTTCGCAACTGCTTCGGTAACCGTAACCACACCTTCACCCGGTATGACCTTACCTTCCTTATCTCTTTTGGGGGTGGCAACTGCAACCGCTTTTTTCCCTGCCGATACCGGGGCGAGTTTTTTCTTTGTTCTTATATATTTTACGCCTTTCTCAAGATCGTACCCTGATGGCTCTCGCTGAACCTGACCAACTCTTTTCCCTTCAATATCAATATACGAGGGAGGCCCCTTTATTGGTGTGCGCTTAAATCCAAGCTTTTCTCGTCTTGCAACTCGTTCCCTTTTTTTAGCAGAAATAACATCTTGCTCTCTTGTAGACAGAACTCCTATCTTTTCTTTTTCTTCTTGAGCTTTCTTAAAGGCTGCAGTTGCTCTGTCAGCTTGTTCTTGGTTTATGAGTCTTGTTTGCTCCCTTAAAGCTTTAACTTTTTGCAAAATAGCAGCAGCATCGGGAAGACCGTATGTACTTAACAAGGTTTCCACTGCAGGTGAAGCCCTTCCAAGCGATGTTACTAAGGCCAGCAAAGAGTCAAACTTTGCTAACTTTGCCTCTCTTTGGGTTTCTGTTATAATTTTATCTAAAATATCAAACCATTCACCTTCATTTAGGGTTTCCCTAATGTCTCTAGCTTGTCTCGCTCTTGGGCCTAGAAATTCAACAATCGCTTCTTCCAGTTCATCAGCCTTGATATTCTTCTTTTTCTTGAGTCTCAGCCCCAAGTCTGCAAGGGAAATATCCACAGGGACCACTTTTCCATTCTTATCAAGTTGGGGAGTACCATCTTTATTTGTTCTGGTTTCCAGCCCTTGCTGCTTAAGAATGTCTAACAGTTGCGCCTTGCTCGGTACTTTACCTTCCGATAGAGTTAATTCAATCAGAGCGAGGTAATCATCAAGTACCATATCCTTCTGAAGTTGGACTGCCTCTGTTTGGCTTTTGGCGTCTTTGGTGCGCCTGACCTGCTCAAGAACAGCAAGCATGGCAATATCCAAATCCCTCTGAGTAGTGGGCTGTTCAGTGGGCTCTATAACAGAACCAATAAAATCATCTACTCTTGCCTCTGAGGTTGCTCGTTCAGGAGTGGGTGTAGTAGGTGTGATGGGGGTATCTATGGAACTTGTGCCGTCTCCCGCATCTATAGTAGGAAACGGTCCCGTAGTCTCGGTATCGCCACCTCTACCTCTTTCAAAATTTGCCTCTAGTCCAGCTAGAAGGATTTCTTCCTTTTCTCTAGCGGCTGCTGTTAATTCTTCTCTGGTTAATTGTGCTTTAGTGGGGGCTTTGTCGGTGGGGATGTCTAGAGCATCGACTGCTGCGCCTGTGGTGGGGTTTGCAGCGTCGAAAGCGTCCCGTTTGGCTTGTTCTTCATAGGCTAGGCTAGCAAGTCCAGCAAACTGGTCATCGTCCGTAACTGCAGAAAGCGGTAGTCCAGCTTTCATTAAATCTGTTATTGGAGCAGTCCTCATACCGGGACGACGAGGGGCTACAGAAGGCGCTCCTTCGGGCGGAACTGCTGTACCCTCTTCAACAAACTGAGAGGCGGAAGCTATAGCCATAGCCTCGTCAATTTGACGCAACTCCTCTATGTTTATTTTGAGTCTGTCCTTACGAGACCTTCCTCCCCCAACACGACCAAAGCCGCCAAGAACCGTACCAAGCAACGCACCGGCTGCTCTGGCTTCCATTCTTTCTGCAACTTGTTCAGCAGTGATGGGAACTATTCCGTAAGCCTTGGCTACATAATCACTAGCTAGAAGATTGTCATTAAGATAGTTGACAGTGAAGGCTTCGATGACTGTCTGCCAGTCTTCTACAATGGCTTCTGTTGCGCCTAATTCAAGAGAGCGATAAAGTCTACTTCTCCATTTCTTATCACGCAAGAACTTGTTGGCAATGGCGCTTCCAAATTCTTGGCTTTTGCCCATGTTCCGGACTATCTTAGAACCGGGCCACATATCTAGGGAGCCAGCCAATAGTCCAGCTAGACCTGTAACAGCAGGATTACTTTCTCCAGTATCAGCTAAAGCACTAGAATAAATCTCTCCTGTGTTGAGCAGGGCGCTGCTTAATATAACGCCAGCAGTTGAGCCGCCTCTCATAGTGCTTGCAGCCATAGTCCCGTCAGACAATTTAAACCTAGCACCGGGCATTTTCTTAAGAGCGTTTGCGACAGCAAACCTTGCTCCGGCTTTAGCGCCGCCAAAAGCTAAAGTAGCAAAGCCACCAGTTGCGAAAGAGCCAAGAGCCATAGCCGCAAGGTTGGGAACCTGTTTAACTGCTTCGTTGATTCCCCACATGGCGTAAGAACCTATGGTTCCCTCTTGCTGCGCTTGCGCCCAACTGTGTGGTCCACTATAGAGAGACTCTAACTCATAGATATGATCGTACATCTCGTTGACGGTGCGACGAGCAGCCATTCGCTGTCCTCTCGCTGCATCCGCAAAGCCAGCCTTGTCGAGCAATGATGCCCCGACACCTTGTAACCACGCAGGGACACCCTCCATTTGGGTGACACCGATCTCAAAAGAAAGCCCTAGATCAGAGCGTTCTGGTGGTGGAGCTTCTCCCGGTGGCGGATCAAGGAGTGGAATTGGCCTTGAAACTAAAGCCATTAAGCCGTCCTTTGCATAGCCTTTGCCCTAGCATCCGTTGGTCCCGGCTCCCAATAGGCAAATTCTTGTGGAGATATTCCTTGGTCAACGGCTGCAATCATTCCTCTATTTTTTGAACCCATCATATTTGAAGCTTGAGGAGTAGCGCCAAGATTTCCATATTTTTGAATCTCAATTTTAATTTCCTGCTCCCTATTTTTCAAATCTCTTATCTTAATCTGAAGCGCACCGAACTGCTGATTTGTGGCCCAAATTCTAAGAGCCCTGTCAAGAGATATTGCATCTCCCTTCCCGTCTTTGAATAAGTCTGGATTATTCTTATAGGCAGATTGAACTTCGTTAACCGGCATTCCGCTTTCAAATATTCTTCTTAGTACGCTACTATGATTATAAGCGGCCTTTTCTTTGGCGCGTTGCTCACTTACAGACTTATATTGATTCTCTAATTCTGGAATCTGAGACTCTATAGTAGAAAGTTGCTCACTTAAACTTCCCTGAACTTTTTCTATTCCTTCAGTTGTGGCATTTGGGGTAACTGGGGTTTTCTCTTCAAGTAGGTCGTCCTTGGGGTCCGTGATATCCCCATTGCCACCGTCTCTTATATTTGGGCTTTTAATAAAACTTTCTATAACCGAAACAACCATTTTCTCCCTTTCTTTTTTTGGAAGAGTAATTCCTAAATCTTTAACAGCATCGCTAATGGTTTTTTCCGCATCTTCTAAAGCCCCGCCTTTTTGTTGCTGAAGGGCTTTAACAAAATCTTCCCATTCCTCACCTGTCCTTATTGACAGGGCAACTTCAGCAAATACGGCCTGTACAGTTCTTATATGCAACCTATCAATTTCTGGGTTTACCTGCATCTCCAATCCAGAAGCTTGGCTAAAATCATTCCACGCTTGTAGCGCATCTTGCTGCGCTCTGTAAGCATACTTGAACCCTTCACTTGTGGGGTCACCGCCAAATTCTTTAACGAGGGATTCATAAGCAGACTGTGCTTTTTCATAACGCAGCTTAAGAGCAGTAATTCTCGCTTTGTCTTCAGCAGCTTCTATTGTGTCAGTCGATTTTATATCGTACTGTTCTTGCCATTGTTTCTGACGCAAATCTAGTTCGTCTTCTAAAAGGCCAAGCCTTGCTATACCTTCCTCTTTAAGACGTTCTGTAAATCTTGTATCGCCTCTTAGTTCTGATCTTTTGGTGGTCTCTTCCAGTGATAATTGTTGTCTATCCCACTCAGCCGCTCTTCTTGTCTCAGCATCCTTTTGCCGAATCAACGCTCTCCTCTCAGCAGACAATGCTCTGTCCGCTGCTCTCGCCTCTGCTTCTTTTATCATCGCCCCTTCGTAGGCGCGATTACCAATCTTTGCTTGCCTTAAGAGTCCGGCTCCTAGTTCGTCTAACCCTTTTGCCCAATTAACCATCAGACGCCCTCCATATCAATCGGTTCTTCTTCCATTGGAATACCCATTCTAGTAAGCGTTTCCTCTTCCGGATACCCCCCTCTCAGGGCATTCGC
>Ga0080013_1006567_pt1 | contig 10289 bp, 9 predicted proteins | sample ETNvirenome_6_85_FD_69236 | JGI IMG/M metagenome (GOLD analysis project Ga0080013, IMG submission 69236) | Marine viral communities from the Pacific Ocean - ETNP_6_85 (SPADES assembly) (version 2) | ecosystem: Environmental > Aquatic > Marine > Oceanic | place: Pacific Ocean | collected 2013-06-19
ATTGAAACCGGTTTAAAAAAATCACCATTGACAGCATGGGGGATATGAATGCACGGAACTTCAGGGGAGACATTTCTTACAATGTCATCAGTTACTTTTGAAATTGTAACAACCCTGTCATTAGAATCATAGAATTTTTTATTAAAATGAGGATAAGGATAATTATCCCAAACATGATAATAAACCATCGGAACGAGAGGTCTAACTTCATTTTCGATTTGCCATAACCAACCCCAAAAACGAGGATCGGTCATCAACCATAAAATGTCTGGCTTTTCTGTTCTTAAAATAGAGCGAATCATTTCCGGGGTTCCATAACCATCAATTGGAATTATTTTCCACTCTTCACCATATGGCTCAACCTTTACAGGATTATAGTCGCTATGTTTAATAGCGCCGCCCAATGAAATAATCTCAAATTTTCCTGAATTTAGAAGCGCTTCGCAAACATATTTTGTTTGCGAACCAACGCCAGAAGGCGACAGTGGGTGGTCGCCTAATGTTAATACTTTAATTTTTTTTGTCATTTATTCTCCACACACTGTTTCGGTTATCATCCTTGTCACTACATAAGGATCGCAATTTGCATTTGGTCTTCGATCTTCAATGTAGCCTTTTCCGTCTTTAGCTACTTGCCAAGGAATTCGGATGCTAGCTGTTCTATCGGAAACACCATATTTGAATTCTTTGTAGGAACATGTTTCATGGTCTCCTGTTAAACGATGCTCAATGCCATAACCATAGTTTTTTATGTGGTCCTCAGCATTCTTGCCTAGTGCTTCGGCTGCTGAAATGCATGCATCATAACTCTCTCTCATTGTTTTAGTACTAAAATTGGCATGACATCCAGCACCATTCCAATCTCCATCCAGCGGTTTGCCACTGAACGATACTTCAACACCATATCTTTCGCCGACTCTTTCCAAAATATATCTGGCAATCCATAAATGATCACCAACCTCAGTAGTCCCGCAAGGTCCTACTTGAAATTCCCATTGGCCAGGACAAACTTCAGCGTTTATTCCAGAGATTTTAAGGCCTGCTTGTAAACAATGATATAGGTGAGTTTCTGCGACTTGTCTTCCAAAGGCGCGATTAGTACCATTTCCACAATAAAAATCACCCTGTTGTGTATTCGTTTGGTTTATTTTTTCATCATCAAGCCCCAAAGGATAATTGTTTTTTCCTATGAGAGTATACTCCTGTTCTAATCCATACCAACACTCTTCTTCTTGGTGTAGTTGTTCGGTAACAATGCATTTGGCTCTGGTATTAGTTTTATGAGGAGTCATATCTGTGTTATACACTTCGCAGAGCACTAAAACATTTTCTCCTCCTCGTAAAGGGTCGCTAGTTACGGCCACAGGTTTTAAAACGCAATCGCTATTAATTCCTTCGGCTTGATTTGTTGAAGATCCATCAAAACTCCACATAGGAGGGTTTTCGTCTTTTTGTAAAACTTTTGTTTTACTTCGAATAAGCGGCGTTGGATCAGTGCCGTCTATCCAAATATATTCTGCTAATCTCATTTAATCTCCATTATGGACAATGTTCAGATTTATAAAACGTACATCCTTTGCATGACAGGCGATTCTTAATATACATTTTTCTGTCAATGTTAATAAGCGCCTTATGTAGCAACTCTGTTGCATTGTTTGTTTTCTTTGGTCCTGATGTAACTCTAAAAATTTCAACATTATCTTTTTTAGCTGTGCGCTTTAAGAGCGCAAAATGTGTTTCAACCATTTCTGGTTTGATGTCATGCTTTTGACAGAAAAACTTTTTGTATAGAGTTAATTGATAAGTAATCAATTTGCTATTTCTTTTTTCTCTATTCCAACCCCAAGAGCAGGTTTTCCAATCAATTACGTGATACTTCCCATCATTAGTTTTAATTACTAAATCAATATAACCTTTAAACATCAAGTTGTCAAGGGAAAAATCATTTATTTTTTCATAAAGTTTTTCCTCAACCGAAAAAACTTCGAATTCGTCGAAGTGATTGTTCAATCCCGGGATTATTAAAGGACTAATTATTTTTGCTTGATCTCGCATTTGTTCAACGAGTTCGGTTCGTAATTCGAAGTCTGGTCCGAGTTGTTCCAACTCTCTTTCAAAGTTGAGATCAAAGAATTCGTCATAGTCTGGTTCTTGTATAAGATCTTGAACCGCATTTTCACATAAAGCATGTAAAGAGCTACCAAAAGCAGTATATTCATTTCCTGTAAATCCTTTAAGTTTATCAATATAAACTAATTTATGTTTTCGAGGGCATTCAGCCCATGTCTTAAGTTCCGAATAAGATATATGTGTCATTTATCCTCCATGAGTTCCAAATCTTCTAATTTTGAATATAAAATGGGACATATCTTTTTTAATGATAATTTTTCTCCCATAAAAAAATGTTCAAATCCAATTGCAAAGTACTCTCTCAAAGCGGTGACAGCATAAGGAGATGGGAATAATCCATTAACAAGATTCCACATTGCTTCGTATCCAACCTCTTTATAAAAATACATATCTATTTTTTCATCGTAATGATAAACACTCTTAATTTGAGGTGATGGATCATAATCATAGTGAAATAAAACATCATATAATCTTTTTCTCTTGCCCAGAAACTCTTTCTTTAAAGATTCATCATTATAAATTATCTGTGTGAATCTTTCTTCTACAGAGTGTGCTAACTCATGAACAATATCATCAATCATATCTTGATCTGAATCTTGTTTGTTTGATACATAAATCGCTCCATCTTGAAAAACAGCATTTGTTTCCTTTTTCTTAAAAACTTCAAAGTCTCCAATATAAACTATATCAATTCCACCTAATAAGTGAGGTGGAATTATTCTTTTAAGTGTCATAAAAACAAGGTCAGCACTTATTCCATCCGGAAGAGCATCCTTGATAAAGATATCAATATCGTGCATTTTATAATGATCCTTTAATTTGTTTGATCTTTTAACTGATTCAGTAATCCAGTCCATCATTGATCTCCGCTTTAATTATAATATAACACACTGAAAAGCACTTGTCAAATATTATTTTTTGCAAGCTCTAACACGACAGGCACTTTTTTTAATCCAATAATATCCAAATGTTGCCTGACTGATAGTTTTTGGAGTTATTAAAGGAGGAATTTCTTCCATTCTATCTGGCCACTGTTCAAAGATTTGCTTGCTGGCTGCTCCGAAGGCGTTCTGTTCTTTTATTGTTGTGAGTTTCCATTGAGGGTGCCATCGAATTGTTCCCCAAGCAGTTTGACTTGAAGACGCAATAACAAAACCTCGCTCGTCATAAAGATAAACGGTAAAAGATGAAAATTTCTCTCCAACAGAAACAATCGTTCTCAAAGTCCAATGTCCATTTTGAATTCCACACTTTACAGCGTCACTGTAATTGCATTTTTTAAAGGTTGGCATGTATTGAATGTTCTTCCAATCATACACGTTGATTTCGCCATCCCAAATTTCAGCACCAGTATGTCTATGCATTCTGTTTTCTAATATTGATGTGTGTTGAGCTTCTTCGGCCATCATAATGTTAAGAGGCATTGAAGTTCCGACTTTTCCTTGAGGGTCATGGATCTCAGTCAAATCAACATAAATTTGAACAACTTGATAGTTGCTTCTTTCCTCTTCGATTAAAACGCTGACGTTAGGCTCTTCCGCATAAACGGACGAGAATAGGGCAAAAAATAACATAAATAGCATGGGGCACTCCTACAAGATCTTAGCGGCCAAAGTTGCTAATTTCGACCTTTCTCCCCGTTTAAATGTTACATGACCGGAGATATCATGGGTTTTAAATTTTTCAACGGCAAAAGCCAAGCCGTTCGATGTCTCATTTGTGTAGATGTTATCAATTTGTTCAATGTCGCCAGTTAATACAATCTTGCTGTTCTCTCCAATTCTTGTTACAATTGTTTTTACCTCATGTGCTGTTAGGTTTTGGGCTTCATCAATAATAATAAAAGCATTGGAGATCGATCTGCCCCTAATATATGTTAATGCTTCAATCTCAATCTGTCCGTTATCAAGATATGACTTCAACATAGTTCTATCATTGCCCATAATGTTTTGAAGGTTGTCTTGGATGGGCATCAACCATGGAAGCATCTTGTCATGCATCGATCCGGGAAGAAAACCAATGTCTTTGCCAAGGGGCTGCACCGGCCTGGAGACCACAATCTTTTTATATTTATTTTTATGCATTCCAAGAGTTTGTTCCATCCCTGCTGCGATGGCCATCAGAGTTTTTCCGGAGCCGGCTTTACCAATTAGTGTTACAAGAGGAACGTCATCATCAAACAATAAATCAAAAGCAAACCCTTGCTCTTTATTCCGAGGCTTAATTCCCCAGCTTAATTCACTCCATTTTTGAAGCACAGGCTTCAAGGGTAAGTGAGATGCGTTGAAACGACAAAGAGCGGTTTTTTTAGGGTTAGCGGACGATTGAAGCATAAGAAATTGATTTGGGTGGAGACGAATTCCCTGTTCTTCATCAAGGGTGATTTCCTCTCCTGCGTAAAAGTGCTCAATAATCTGATCATCGACAAGAATTTCAGCAAAACCATCATAAAGCTTATCTGCGTCTTCGATTACTTTGGTTGTTTCATAATCGTCCGATTCAAGGCCAATTGAGTTTGCAATTACTCTCATATTGATATCGCGTGATACAACAACGGTCTTGCGTTTTGGCCAATTCTCTTTAACTTTGAGAGCCGCAGAAATAATAATGTGATCTGGTACGGCAAGATCTAACGAGTTTTGTGGAATTCCATTAAAATTATGATCCACAACTTTGATAATTCCCTTTCCTTGCTCTGGTCTTATTCCCTTGATTAAAGAACCTTTTTCTCGGAGACCATCTAAGTGTTTAATTATTTTCCTCGCATGGAAACCAACCGAATCTTGTCGTTTTTTGTGTTTATCTATTTCCTCTAAAACTTTTAAAGGAATAAAGACATCGTTATTACCGAAAGAAAATACAGCATCAGCATCTGTTAAGAAGACTGACGTATCGATAACATAATTTTTTTTAGCCATTAAAGCCTCTCAGTTGTTGTTCAATAATTGGAGTGAGCTTCTTAATCAAAAGTTCTTCCAAATTCGAAAACCCCCCTGATGCTCCGCCTTGTTCAGCAGCCGCGCCAGCCAGTCGATCTTGTAGGCCGGCTGATTTTCTATATTCTCTGCCTTTCTTTGCTTTTTTAAGGGCATTTTCAATCATTTGTTCTGCTTCGTCATCTGGAAGATTTTCCCATTCATCTGCCTGTGCGGTCGATAACAATTCCAAGTAGTCCTGCTCAAATTGTTGTAAATCAATTTTTGGAGTTTTTTTATCAAGCATTTCTTCTACTGCTTCTTCTACAGCGTCTTTCAAAGAACCCCCTTCTTGATTAATAAATTTGTAATCTAGGGACTTATCATCCATCATTGGATCGTACATGTCCTCTAATGCATCCTCAAGGCTTTCATCAGAATCTTCTAATTTCTCTTCAGCATCCTCGACCTTATCAGGCACTTTATCTCTCAGAATTTCGGCTGCTCTCGCTGCTATTTCTTTATGGGTTGCTTCATCGCCCAATTCTTCCCTTGCTTGGTCTAATGCCTGAATAGTTTCATCGCCAAGTATACGTTTTAACTCTTTGTTTATCGCGGCTCCATCTGCCGACATGTCGGCTTCGGTGTGAAATTCTATAGCAAATAATTTTTTAGCATTTTTTATGTCAAATTCAATTCTCTTGCCTTTAGTTCCTAATGCGATGCTTTTCAAGGCATAATTAAGTGGCTTTTTATGATTTTTGAAAAAAGCAGTAAGTACAGTTAAGTCGGCTGCTTTGAGTCTTCTTATTACTGCCAAAGCATAGCTTACCTTGTCTTGCGAATAAATGGCTCCGAATTTGCTTTGAAACGGTACTGATTTTCTGGTGAAATCTTTGGCTGCTGATTTATAGTTTTCATTTAACTTGGCATCAGCCGTTGCTAAAATATGAAAACGAATAAGAGCATTATACACCAGTGGGTCAATCTCATTGTGTTTCTTGTTCATTCTTTTAAATGATGCCCTGCCGGTTTTGAACAATGATTTTATTTGACCAATGTTCCCTACTGATTTTTTATCGACCTTGCTTTTTATTAAATCAGAAAAAGATTGTGCATGTTGTTTCTGTTTGAGAACGGCTACAACGTGTTTTCTATCTTCTCTGTCGAGTTTCTTAATGGCATCTTCAATCTGTTTTGCGATTTCATTGCTTCCAAACAGCTTTTGAAAATTAATATGTCTGCCAAGAAGCTTATCAACAAAGCCCTCTTTTATGACACCAATTTCCATCATAAATCCTAAAAACTTAAAGAAAGGTTCTCTTTGTTCGTCTGGTAAATCTCTGATAAATTTTACTTTTCCATATTTCTTTTTAGCTCTTTTATACGATTTACTAGCTTCTGGTGTGGCTTCATCTTCTTCCTCTGCTTCATCTTCGACTTCGTCTTCGACTTCATCCTCAACTGGATCGTCAAATTCTTGTGGCATTTTAAGATCGAACATATCTGTGATATCTTTGGCGAATATTCTTATCGCTGATGCTATTGAATCAATATCACCCCTATCATCAACTTTGTTACCCTTTTGATAGAAATCTTCAATTTGCGGCGTGAGTTCTTTTAAGGTTTCTAAATATTTATCATAAATCTCTTCTTTTGACGCAGTCTTTTTGCCGCCTATTTTTCCTCTTGGGAATAGCTTTAAAATCTTTTTTAATTTTTTAAGGACCATTTTGAGATTTTTAATATCAGATCTATAATCGCCTTCTTTTTCTTTTTTAATTAATGCAACTGCACTGGCCACATGATTCATAACAAGTTTATGAACTTTTTCAACTTTTTGTCCTGCTGATTTCTTTTCATCTAAAAGATCTTCTGTTACCGGTTGTTCTTGGTTAGCTGCTTTTATTCTATTTTTTAAATCTCTAAGATCATCATAAACAATGCCGGAATTATCAATAAGATCTTTTACCCTAGATTTGGCTCTTTTCAGCCACATATTACCAGTTCGATTACCAGCATTATCTTGGGCTTTCTTTACCATGGATTCGATTCCTTTGGCTCGCTTTAAAAAAGTAAACAAACTACGTTTAGTTGATTTAATTGAAGTTTTCTTTTCGTCTAAAATTCCTTCTGCTTGAGTCTCTGGTTTATCTCTTTGTTCGAATCCCCCAGAACCTAAGTCAGAGGCGTCTCCTGAGCGCTTAGGATCTTCTTTGTCAATAATATTTTCTAGAGCAGTAATCAAATTTTTAACCAATTCATGCTGCTCATTCTGCGTTACCGCGATTCCTTTTGCTTTGCAATCTTCCAACGCTTCCCTTCTTTCTCTTGCGTTTGCTCCGGATGGTATATTACAATAGAATTTATCTTTAAATGCTTCGAAAGCGTCCACTAAAACCTGTGTTGCTTCTGGTGGAGGGTCTACTGTGTTTGGCTTGCCGGGGCCTTGGTCGCCTTGGTCGCCTTGATCATCAATAACTTCTTGTGCTGCATTTTGTGATATCTGTTGTTGCTGTTGCGGTGAAAGGTTTGCACCTATATTAATATTAATGTTGTTTGTTATCTGGCTGGCGATCTTTGCAATCTGCTCATCTGATAGTTCTTCGCCTGTTTCTTTTTCTTTTTCTTCAACGGCTTCGGCTGTTTCCTGTTCGACTTCATCTTGAATTTTATCAGTTTTGGGATCGTCGGGAGAATCTGTTTCGCTTTCTGGTGGCTCTGTTCCTTTTACTGACTCGTAGGCATCAGAGGCTTTTCGGAAAGTTTCTTTTAGCGAGGGTATGATTTCATTTAACCACCCAAATAGATAATCAGGAATTGTACCATCTTTTTTTAAGTCGCCCTTTCTTAATGTCTTTAAGTGTTGAACTAGAACACCGCTGAATGCTTTGAAATCAGCCAGAAGTTTTTTCATTGCTGGTGATACTTCTCCTCCCTCCTCTTGCAGGATATCTGCTCTTGCGGCAGAATCAGACATTTGGTTTATAATTGACTTATATGCAAGATACGGACCTTTTTCCTTAACCTTTTCGCTTTTATTTGCTAGTTTTTCCACAGCTTTGACCTTTTTCATTGCTGCTGGGAGGTTTGCTATTTTTTTTCCAATGTTTTGATATTCGGTTCTTTCCTTCTTTGCCAAGGCTATGCTGGCTTCTTCATATTGTTTAGGATATTCTCTTTTCATCTTATCCAATGCGGTTTTGAGTTGTTTTCTTTTTTCCGTTGCCTGTACCGATTGTTGCTTTAGTTGTTGGATCTTTACATTAAACTCTTGCTTCTTCTTTTCCTTTGTTGCTGGTCTTGAGGCCTTTGCTATTGCTGTTTTTTGTTGGGCTCGAAGTTTTGCAACTGTCGGGTTAAGTAGCTGGCCGATTTTTGTGAGCTTTGCTATCGTTGCTGTTGTATTTTTAATGTCACTCAAAGCTTTTTCTTGTTTTGCAAACCATGCATCATTCTTCTTCTTTTTTTCTTCATAATCAGCTTTGAGTTCTTTTTCGTTTGGGACTTCACCTCTTCTAACATATTTATCCCAGTCGTCCTGTAAGGGCTTTAGAGGCAATTTTTCAAGACCTAAACCTTTATATAATTTTAAAATCTCGCCAAGTTCCTGCGCTGGCTTTATAAACGGTTTTGTTTTCGCTATTAATGATTCCAATGCTTTGGCATCTTGAGGTTTAAATTCTGTATCCTCTGGTGGGAGCTTTGGTTCTTCTGACAAGATTTCCAAAATCATGTTTTCAATTTGTGATAGATCCATTATTTTTTTCCTTAAATAAACTTTTACATCCTAAATAGCAAAAAAGGAGGGTTTTCGCCCTCCTTCTATTAATTTAATAGTTCATCTGTTGGTGTTACCCTACTTAATAAATATTGCAACAGAGACTCTAACTCTGGTTGTTGGGACACAATCCATCCCAATGTGCAAATACTTGCCACCTCCTTCATCGTGAGGCCAACATGACCAGCTTTCCTTGCTCCCATTATTAAATCGTTTATTACTGCTTTAAGTTCCATGTTATCAGGATCTTTCTCCACCTTTGCTAGCAGCAATTCCATTGTTGTAAAATCAAAATTCTTGTCCATTTATCACCCTTTTTCCATATTGCGCTTTTGTCACCAAACTTGATGATGATTGGATTTTGCCACCTCCAATATTCCAAAGCATTGTAATTCCCAGTTCTTTGCACACTTCCATTTCTGGAGTATTGGTGAGGTAACGATCTCCGCCATTTGCAAAATAATCTGGTTTAAATCTTTTAAGACCGGCACAGACTGTTCCATCGGAATCGTCAACATTAGCCACTATAGTAACTCCTTTGATGCTTCCAAGGATATAAGCTCTTTCTTCGAAAGGCATAAATTTATATCCTTTTTTCCTAATGAGCCAGTCATCGGAATTTAATAATACAATAACATTGCCATATTCAGCAGCCTCCCTGACCATTAAAACATGGCCTTTGTGAATGGGGTCGAACCCTCCACTTACAACTATTGTTGGTACTCTTTTCATCATTTCTCCTTTTTATTTTTTGATATTATTTTAGATGCGGGGCTCTCCGGTGCAAGCTTTTCTAATGCAACTGTTCCAAGAGAAAAATTTTCAATAAATGATTTCATTTCTCCGCATGCTCTTTTATAGTCTGGTTCAAATTCGATGGCGGTTTTTCCACCATGCCCGTGAATAGCGTGGACCTCACCGATGTTATCATATATTGTTACTGATGGGTGTTCGGAGAGCCAAGATACACATACTTTTCCATTATCAAACACAAATCCTTGTGCGACTCTACCTGTTCCACTTATTCCACTTTCATCTTCTTCTCGTTTTAAATAAAATATTTTCATTGCAATCTCCTCTTATAATACGCCCGTCAGGACTCGAACCTGAAACCCTCAGCTTAGAAGGCTGATGCTCTATCCAGTTGAGCTACGGGCGCTAAAGCCAATCTAGCTCTCTATTATCTTCAATTTCTTTCTTTTTTTGTTTTAATTCTTTTTCTTTTTTGTTTTCCTCCCTTATATGAACAAATTTAAGTACTTCAAAAACAGCGTCAATCCACCCTTCGTCCGTAATGGGAATACATTGAATGGTTGTTTTATCAAGCTCAACACTTATAAGAGGATCAAAAAATACTGATTCAATCGTAATTCTATTTCGACTATAATGTGCATTAAAGTGCGAATTAACATTTATAAATTCATGCAATTCCTTCATAAAAAGATTACATTCATAAATATTAT
>Ga0080013_1006568_pt1 | contig 10287 bp, 6 predicted proteins | sample ETNvirenome_6_85_FD_69236 | JGI IMG/M metagenome (GOLD analysis project Ga0080013, IMG submission 69236) | Marine viral communities from the Pacific Ocean - ETNP_6_85 (SPADES assembly) (version 2) | ecosystem: Environmental > Aquatic > Marine > Oceanic | place: Pacific Ocean | collected 2013-06-19
TATCGGACTTTTACTGGCGGTATTTATAACAGGATGTCAAACAGCAGGTATGGAATATTACCAAGCTATTGAAAGAGTTGCTGTAGCTCAAGCGGAGGCGCAACAAGCTAAATCAGAAGCTCTGGCACAAATAGCTGCATCAGGTGATAATAGTGCGGCAGGGTCTGCTGTGATGGCTTTGGCTCTTATGCAGAGTCCTAACACACAAGTAATTCCACAACAATCAGCAGCACTTGAATGGAGTAAAGCAGTTCTGCCAGTGGTAGGCAGTCTTGGAGCCATGTGGATCTCTAGTGATGCCCAGAAGACCACGGCAAGACATGCGATGACTTCTAATCTGGCTAGGATTGAGCAGGAAGGAAACAAGACAACGGCCTTATATGAAATGTTAGGAAGCAACAACGAAAACATGCTTAATTTAGGGTTGGGTTCTTATGACGCGATTAATGTGGCTGGACAACAATCGGTTGATCTAGGGCTTGGTTTAGGGTTGGCTAGTATCAATGGAAGTGCTGGAGGCGGTGGAGATAATTCTGCTGTCTTAGAAGCGATAAGCAATCTAAATTTCCCTGATTACACCAGTAATTTTCAAAATATTTTGGATGCTATTGGCGGCATTGTTATTCCAAATTATGACTCTCAACTAGATAACATTCTTAATAAAATAGAAGACTCAAACACAGTGTGGGTTGCTGGGGTAAATTGTATTAACGCCGAAACTGGTTCAGGAGTTATTGGAGTAGGTAGCAGTGGTTCAACTATGCCTATTTGCCCAAGCACGGACTAATATCCAAGAATGCCTTTAACAAAGCTACAGTTTCGTCCGGGGATTAACACCGAAACTACGTCCTACGCTAATGAAGGCGGCTGGTTTGACGGGGACAAAATTCGGTTTCGTTTTGGTGTCCCTGAAAAAATAGGAGGTTGGTTAAAACTTTCTGGTTCTACGTTTTTAGGCACAGCTAGAGCGATTAAACCTTTTGTTGCCTTAGATTCCACTAAATATAACGGGTTAGGCACAAACTTAAAATATTATATTGAAGAAGGCGGGGGATATAACGATGTCACCCCGATTAGAGCTACAACAGCCGCAGGCGATGTAACGTTTGCAGCTACCAACGGTAGTTCAACGCTTACTGTTACAGACAATTCTCACGGCGCACTTGTTAACGATTTTGTTACATTTTCTGGAGCAGCTACGTTAGGTGGAAATATTACAGCCGATGTTTTAAACCAAGAATATCAAGTTATTTCTGTGCCTACAGCAAACTCTTTTACTGTTACAGCTAAAGATACTAGTGGCAGCACGGTTACAGCAAACGCAAGCGATAGTGGAAATGGTGGAGGCTCGGTAGTAGGGGCGTATCAAATTAATGTAGGGCTAGACACCACTGTATCGGGTTCGGGCTGGGGTGCCGGAACATGGGGTAGAGGCACATGGGACTCTGCTTCTTCCCTGTTAGCCGCAGGCGCTACTTTACGTCTTTGGGGTAATGACAATTTTGGCGAAGATTTATTATTTAATGTGCGTGATGGGGGCATTTACTACTGGGACAAGAGCGGGGGCTTAATTCGTGCGGTTGCCTTGGATTCACTAGGTACAGATGCCACAATTCCCACGGTTGCTAAACAAGTAATGGTAAGTGACAGGGATCGCCATGTTATTTTGTTCGGGTGCGATGGAGAATCTTCTATTGGCACGCAAGATCCCATGTTAATACGCTTTAGTGACCAAGGCAGTCTGTCAACGTGGCAGTCTACCGCAGAAAACACCGCAGGCGAGTTAAGCCTGGGGTCGGGGTCTGAGATTGTAACCGCGATTGAAACACGTCAGCAAATACTGGTGTTAACTGACGTATCCGCTTATTCGATGCAGTTTTTAGGACCGCCTTTTACGTTTGGTATTAACCTTATTTCTGAAAATATAACTGTAATGGCTCCAAATGCAGCTAAAGCCGTAGATGATATGGTTTTCTGGATGGGTCAGGACGATTTTTATATGTACAACGGACAAGTGCAAAAAATGCCTTGTTCCATAAAATCCTACATTTTTAATGATTTTAATTCCACACAAAGCGAAAAAGTAACGGCGGGGTTAAATTCTTCCTTTAATGAAATATGGTGGTTTTACCCTTCCTCGGGCAGTGATGAAAATGATCGGTACGCTATCTATAATTATGTAGAGCAAGTATGGTATTACGGTACGCTGGCCCGCACGGTATGGATTGACAGGGGGATTAACTCACAGCCTCTTGCAGCCGGGACAGATAATTATCTGTATAACCAAGAATTAGGGTTGGATGACGGGTCCACCGCTCCGAATACCGCTATAACCTCGTATATTACATCTAGCCAGTTAGATTTAGGCGACGGAGAATCTTTTGCCTTTATCCGTCGTATTATTCCCGATGTCACGTTTGACGGCTCTACCTCAGATTCGCCAGCGGCAAATTTTATTATTAAAACCCGCAATTTTCCCGGTGGGACATACAACGCCACCAGTACCAATGCCGTCACCCGTTCAGCTACGGTGCCCGTAGAACAGTACACTACGCAAGCGCATGTTCGGTTGAGAGGGCGTAGTTTTACGTTTGAATTACAAAGCACGATTGCCGAAACGCAGTGGCGGCTAGGCGCACCCCGTGTTGAAGTACGCCCTGATGGACGACGTTAATGAGTTCCAGAAAGGTCAGTTTACCCCAGTTTCCGGTTGCACCGGCGACTTACGACCCTATGTATATGGCAGAAGTGGTGCGGTCTTTTTCCGTTTTTTTGCAACAAATGCAGAATCCGGGCGATATGCGAGGAACCACATTAACTTTAACCAATCTACCATCCCACAACCAAGGATTGGAGACAGGGGCATTGTTTGAACATGGCGGTTACGTTATTATTACTCAGGCAAACTTACCCTATCCCGACGGTGCCTCCGGCACAGGGGAAGTGGGTAGTGTTTCGGTGACAATCGGATGACGGACGGTACTGTTATTATTATGGAAGACGGTAGCCGATGGCGACCGTCTAGTAGTTCTGATAGAATCAAATGCGATTCGTGCGATAATGAGGTAGATACGCCTGCGGAAGTCGCTTCCTACCCTTCAGGTTTGTGTCCCCAATGCAATAACCCGTGGACGGGTGCTGAAACACGTCATACAAACATATACGTGACAGCGCCTGAATCTATGGCAGGAGAAGCATAACATGCAAAGTGCAGCAACTTATTCAGCGTCTAACCCTACTGTTATACCCGATGGGGGTTTAGCTACTTTTATTACGGCGACCGAAGGTCGGTGGGCGCAGGACAATCCGTGGGTCGATGAATACGATGATATAGGTCCTACGCAGGGTATAGGCTCTGTTAAACAGGTTGCGGATAAAATAGCTGAATTTGGTCGTAACGAAGACACGTATATAGTACACGCGGCGCATGGCGAAACGGTTGTTCCTATGGAGGTCTTGAACGCCGACCCACGGCTCAAGGCCCGTCTGTTTGGTCAAATGAAAGACATGGGTATTGAACCCGAGCGGTACATAGTCGGTAGCGAATTAAACTCCATTAACCCCGTCACAGGGCAACCTGAGTTTTTTATAAAGAAACTGGCAAGTAAAGTTTGGAGTACCGTTAAAAAAGTATTTAGAACGGCGGCGCAAATAGTATTACCCATAGTTGGGGGCATGTTCGGTCCCATCGGCGCTATGGTCGGAGGCTATGCCGGAAATTTAATTGCCGGGGGTAATTCAACCACTGCTTGGAAAGCCGCTAAAATTGCGGGAATTACGCAAGGAATCATGCAAGCGGGTAGTGCAGCACTACAAGCGGCGGGGGCGGCGGGTCAACAAGCGGCAGCGACGGGTCAAACGTTAACGACGGGTCAAAAATTAGCGGCGGGAATTAAAGGTGGCGTTTCGTCTATAGGTCAAGGGCTTGGGTTAGCTTCCGGTCCTAACTATTTTCAACAATTTTCCGGGGGCATAGGCGGTTTTCTAAAGCCTGTCCAAGGCGGTGGTTTTAATTTACCTACGCTTGGTAAAAAAATATCCGCTGGTTCAGCGGCAGCGGGAAAATATCAAGCAGCCTTAAATCCATACAAAAATACTTTGTTACAGCCCGTGCCCACTCCGCCTACCATTAATGATTTACAAGAAGTAGATGTGTTGGGGACAAGACGACCTCCTCTTCCGGGGACTGCAACACCTGGAGGTGCGGCAACATCTAATGTGGCATCTCAAATGGCTCAAAGAGAATCGTACATTAGAAACATAGCCGAAAGCGGCGTGCAGGGTGCCGGTCCAAACCCTGCGTATGCAAACGAATTAGCCAAGAAGATAAATTCCCCGATTAGATTTACGGCCAAAGGAACAGAATACTCAATTCGTCCGTATGGGGAAGCAATGCCTGCACCGTCGGCCACTGCAAACGTTGCAGCACAAGTTGCTCCTCCCGCCGGACCTCCCGCAGGCGCACCAGTACCTCCCGCAGGCCCACCAGTACCCCCCGCAGTAGATCCGAACAAAGCGGCGTTTGATGCTATGCAAGCTAAAAAAAGCGCAACTTTTTTCGACCGTCTTAAAGGCCCTGACCAACAATGGTTTGGTGGAGATAAAGATTTATTAGGTAATATGAAGGATATGATATTAGGTGGAAGAGATTTAGCCACCACTAGAGCGGATATAAATAAAGCGGCGCAATATCTATCAACTAGGGATGGTATTCCTATAGGGCAGGCAGAGGCTATAATTAAAGCCGATCTTACGCCCGGCTTATTACAAAAATGGGGACCGGCGGGAATGGTTGTATTAGGACTTGTTTCTACCGAGGACCCCGATCAACCTGAAATACCTCAAATTACTACCGGCTTTGATGTTTACGATTCCAATATACACGGCATCCAGCAACCTAATTTTGGCGGGTATGGCGCAAGCTTTGCTCCGGCACAGGGGCAAGGAAGTATGGCGGGGCAGGCACCCGCTCTTGTTGCAGGCGGTGGTGGAATGTACGCTGATTTTCCACGACGTGATGGTCCGATTTACGGCCCCGGCACAGAAACGTCTGACGACATTCCCGCAATGTTGTCCGATGGCGAGTTTGTAATGACCTCTCGTGCAGTACGCGGGGCAGGCGGTGGCGATAGAGAACGGGGTATGCAACGCATGTATAATATAATGAATGCCTTTGAAGGGGGCGCTGTCTAATGGCCGATTCTTCGCATTCAACGAGCGTCCAAACGCAGACAATTCAGGAAAACCCTAAGATTGAAGCATACCGTATTGGGCTGCTTGATTCGGTACGGGATTTTATAAATACTCAAATGGGTCCCGGCGGTACACGGCCCCCGGTGCAGCAGGTTGCAGCACTAAGTCCTATGCAACAACGTGCTGCCCAACTAGGTATGCAGGGTGTAGGTTCTTACGAGCCTTATATGCGCGAAGGCTTGCGGTCTTTATTAAGTGGACAGGAAGTATTAGCAACAAGCGGTTTAGGTGGTTTGCAAGAAGCCTATGGCGCGACTCGTGAAGGACAACGGGGTTTGTCTGAGGCAGCGCGTTTATTACAAGGCACAGGGGCAGAATTTGCACCTAGTAACGTACAAGGCTATTTTAACCCTTACGAAGATATTGCGGTGCAGCAAGCATTAGGCGATATTCGACGGGAAGGCAACATAGCGCAAAACCAGTTAGCCGCACAAGCGGTGGGAGCAGGCGCGTTTGGCGGCTCACGCTCCGCGATTGCAGAAGCAGAATTACAACGAAATGTATTAGAACAACAGGCACGCACCGCCGCACAAATGCGTCAACAGGGGTACGGTGCCGCCGCTTCACAAGCACAACAGGCTTTTGAAGCTGCCAAAGGACGACAATTAACACGAGCAGGGGCGCAAGCCGGACTTGGTCAACAAATGGCGGCTACCGGGCAGCAGCTTGGCGGTTTGGCTGGTGTGGCAAGCGGGCTAGGTGAGCAGTTTAGTCAGTTTGGATTGCAGCAAGCGGGTCTGGGTCAATTGGGTCAGCAGCTTGGTATTAAAGATATTCAAACACTTAGCGCACTGGGTGGTCAGGAACAGGTGTACAATCAGGCAGTGGCGGATGCTACTTATAGAGCTAATCTTGGTTTGCAACAATTCCCGTATCAACAGTATGCTTTCCTAAGTGACATATACAAAGGCACGCCGTCTTCGCAACAAACAACAACAGTGGACCAAGCGCCACAACCTTCCGGGCTACAAAGTGCGTTAGGCTTGGGTATTTCAGGATTAGCTGCTGCGGCAGGGGTGAAACAAGGCGGGGGTCTTTTTGGCGCCGGAACCTAAATTTAAAAACATAAGGTAATTACCTATGAATGTAATGAACAGACCACTATTTAGGCAAGCCGGTGGGCCTATGGAGCCCATGCCTGCGGATATGATGCCGCCTGCTCCCGCGCCAATGCCTGCGGGTATGGGGGCAGCCCCTCCTCCCCCTGATATGGGCATGGCAATGGAACAAGCCGGTGCGGAAGGTATGGCAGAAGGTGCCGCGATAGGTGAACAATACATGGCTGAAACCATGATGGGGATTGACCAAGCGCAAGATGTGGAAAGCTTGATTAACGGACTGCGGGGCAATCAAATGCCTCTACAAGCACGGTACGCGGAACTTGCTGAATTTGTCGGACCCGAAGATGCGCAAGCCACACCCGAATCGGTACTGGCTTTGACACAACCGGGCATAATGATGACCGAGCAGGGCGCAGCGAATAGTGGAATAGGCCAACTGATGCAAGGCATGGTGGAGGACGTGGCAATGACCACGGACACCGGACCAACGCCGATGGGTCAGGGTGTAGGGGAATTGATGATGTCTGGAGCGCAGGAGGCTCCTGTTCCGCAAAATTTTAGATATGGGGGTGCTGTGGGTATGCACCAGGGCACTCCCGTGCAGAAATTTCAAAGTGGGGCCGGGGTTTTTCCGCTAACGTCTAAACCTCGCCCCGAAAAATCGTTTGGGGATATGGTTTGGGATTGGTTACCTATTGAAGGAAATCAAGAAGAATATGATCGCCTAATGGCAGAAAGACTTGCAGAAACAGGTATAGACCCGACTAACCGCATGGCTACTGCGCCGCAAACGCCATATCCTACATATGAGCCAGAAAGAGCAGATATAATGTTACCTCCTGCGGCACGAATGTCGCTCGATCCTCGACGGATTGCCCCAAATATAGCTTTAGCAACAGACCAATTACGCGAACTAGGGGTGTATAACAAGTTTGATCCCGAAGCTACCAAGTTAAACATTAGAGCGCAACGAGATAAATTATTGCCTTTAATGGAAGAAACCTACGACACCGAAGCCGTTGTACAAAACGCCCGTAGTAGTTTTTTGTTTGATATTGCAAAAGCAGGGTTAGCGTTTGCTTCCGGGGTAGATCCCACTACAGGACAAAACATAGCGGGCAAGCCTTTGTTGGCTCAAGCTGCAATGGTAGCGCAACCCGTGGCAACCAGCGCACAGAAAAATTCCAAAGCCATAGCGCAAGCAAAACGGTTGCCTAAAGTTGCCGCATTACAATCTGCAATGGAAATTGAACGGGAGCGTGTGTCACAGGAACGTTCCCGAGAATCTGATTTCATGCAAATTGCCACTACCTTGGGTATAAGCAACGCACAGCTTGAACAGCAACGTAACACAGCTAACGCGCAGCTTAGTTTTAAAGCGGAATTAGCTAACGCGGCGGCTTTAAACGAAAATCAAAAAGTAGGTTTTCAAGGTGAATTAGCCGAGCTTCACAATCTACGGCGAACAAATTTACAAAAATATGTTACCGAATTACAGACCATTGCCGCAGACAACCGTTTAGAAAAACAATTTGCAGGACGCGCTGATTTAGCTACGTTGCAATACGGCTTATCGCGAGAACTTGCCATAACACAACATTTGCTTGGTGTTCAAAAACGAAACCAAGAATACGGTATATCGCTTGGATTGTTAGATGAGCAACAAGAAAACTGGTTAGATCGTTTTGCGGAAGAAAAAGAATTAAAACTTGATCTGCTAGATTTGTCGCAAGATTTCTCTGAAGACATGCAAGAACAAAAACAGTTATTTGATCAAAACATTTTAGGTCAAAAACTAAATTTTGAAGAAGACACGTTAATGAGACAGATGGCGTCGGCTAATTTTGTAGCCTCTACCCGTGCAGCAACACAACGCAATGCGCAGATTGTTAACGCGCAACTGCAAATGCTGCGAGATAACCGTGACGGGTTGTTAAAACAATTTGAGCTCAAATTAAAAGAACGTGGACTAGACGATAAAAGAGCAGCCCAGCAGGCTAAACTTGAATTAAATTACTTTGAATTGTTCTTAGACAATGAAAAAGAAAACTTAATTTCGTTTGGTAACACAGGTAAAAACGCTGCCCTAAACATTTTGAGCGATCAATCCTTGCTAGACGCCTATGCAACGGGTCAAACAACGGGCGATCAAACCAATACAATTGAATCCGCTATAAACTTGCTAACTTCAGAAACACAAGCGTTTGATAGAGAGATAGGTGAGTTTGTAACTGTCAAAGGGGTGGGCATAACTAACGCCGTTAGCCAAGCTATGCAACTACGCCAAACGCGAGGGTTTCAAGAAGGTGGTGAAGTCGCGGTAGAAGAGGAATTGTTTCCCGAGCGCATTATTAGTAATGAAGTGCCTTTAACTCAGGCAACGGGCGTAGAACAACTTCCTCCTGTAAAAGGACTAGCGGGGACGGGACAATACGTGTCTGAAATGGCGCGTGGCTTGGGTATTGATATATTTAAAAATGTGGGGCGGGAGCGGCAACAAGCGGAAGCGGAAATAAAATCTTTGGCTACCGCCACAAAAAACTTTTTGCGTGAAGACGTTGCTGGTCGTTTATATGCCTCGGACCTAATGGATTTAACAGATCAGTTACCCAAGGTTACAGCTTTGGAAACGGATGCTTTTGCACTTGAAAAGCTGGAAGCGATGCGTAATAAGTTAATGGAGGGCGGTGAATTAATTGATAACATTTTAGAAAATCCACAACAATATACAAAAGCGCAAATTACAAAAGCACGCGCTAATAGAAAGCGCTTAGATATTTTGTTAGAGAATTATGATTTAGCCATAACTAATCTTGCAACAAATATAGGGGAAATGGATAAACCGGACCCCTCTCTTTTTGATAGATCATTACAAGCAATGACTCCCAGATAATGGCTGAAAACGACACCATTAAAAAGTCTCCTCTTTCTTTAGATTATGACATAGAGGGTGCTTTGCGCGAGGGGTTAGACGCTGCCGACATTGCACAATACGCCTCTTCTAAAACAAATTACGATTATGAAAATGCGCGGCGCAGTGGCCTATCGGATAATGACATCATTGCGTATTTAGTTGCCGATGTTGAAGACATAACTCCGATTGAGGCAATTGGTGAAGGGCTTAAAGCTGGAATTCCAGAAGGATTGGGTTTTGCCGGCGGTTTTGCCGCTGCATCTGCCGCCCTTGGGACAACGCCCGCCGGTTATACGATACCCGGAGCAATCGCTAGAGGGACGTTAAGTCTTGGAGCAAAGCTTATTTCTGGACTTGCGGGATTAGAAGCAGCAAAAGCTTTTAATCCGTTGGCAGAACCGGGCAAACAATATTTGCCGGAAGATAGACCTTTTGTAAAAGGAGCAGAATTTGGAGCCTTGGCACTAACGGGAACACCGGACATATATAGGGCAGGAGTGGGACTTGCAGCCAAAAGGGGTGTTCCGGGCGCACAAAAATTTATAGACAAGCGCACAGCGGAACCCGTGGATTTTGGAGCTTCGCGATTTTTTGAAAGACAAGCATGGCAATCTAATCCTGCTTCTACCGCAGTTCGTGTTGCGGACGATCTAAGCGAAGGCTTACGTCTCGTGAAAAATACGCCTAGTTTCAAAATAGGCTCCGCGTTGCGGTATTTTGAAGATTTAGCAACACAAAGTCGTAATTTAGCTTATAACAAACCTAAAACGGCGTTACTTAAAGAGTTAGCTACATCAGTAAATCTTGGGTTAGGTGCGGGTATTGGTGAAAAAATTGATCCGGGTAACCCTATTACAAGTATTGGTGGGGGCTTAACGCTGGCCGTATTAGCGCCAACCAGACTAGCTGGTTTTTTAGTAGACTATGGTTCGGACAAAATAAAAAATCTTTTTAGTCAAAGTGCTAGAGAAGAATCACGCGCCGCTTCCGCAAGAGCGGCTTTTGAAACTATGGCTAAACAAGATGCTAGGGTTGGCGGACAAGAGGCCGCTGCGAATA
>Ga0080013_1006570_pt1 | contig 10286 bp, 10 predicted proteins | sample ETNvirenome_6_85_FD_69236 | JGI IMG/M metagenome (GOLD analysis project Ga0080013, IMG submission 69236) | Marine viral communities from the Pacific Ocean - ETNP_6_85 (SPADES assembly) (version 2) | ecosystem: Environmental > Aquatic > Marine > Oceanic | place: Pacific Ocean | collected 2013-06-19
AGCTGAAACCCTTCCAGCTGCTGTATTGGCAGGCGATAGCCAGGTAGAAGCTGAATTAGCGAGACGTGGAATTAAGGGATCCTCTGTAATGCTTAGAGATCCATCCACTGGTAAGCCTATTGCAGTCAGTGGTCAAGCGATTGGTCCAGAGATGGCTATGCCTACTACGGATACAGCAAGGACTGGTTTTGAATTCATCCGTAGTCAGATAGATACAGAGCATGTGCCTACAGCTCCTACTAGAGAATCTCTAGCCGAACTGAATGCATACGAGCTTGAAGCTACTCAGAATTCTAATCTGGATCCGGTAAGGAAAAACTTCTCTCTAAATCAAGCAGATCTAGGTATAGTCAATAGATTCACCCAAGATGTTAAGAAAGCATTTGGGTTGAGTGATAGAGACTTTAGCTTCCTGCCTCAGCATGAAGAGCCAGTTAGTTTTCCACATCCAGAAACAGGAGAGATGGTAGAAGGCACGAAGTTAGTTTCGGATCTGCCTGCAGGAGCTGATATTGGCGTTAGAAGTATTAATGAGTTCGATGAAGTAATCCATTTGGCGAGCCAGGCTAAGCAAGGTAAGAAATGGACAATCTGGGATGGTAAAGAACGCAAGTCGGGATACATAGCACCAGAAGCCGTTACTGTTGATAATGTCTTCTCTCAACTGAAGGGCTGGTCAGCTAGTGATAAGAAGCAGCTAGCAACTGCCCTGCTAACACTTGAGCTGGCGAGCGATACAGAGCACGCAGGTTTGTTTAGATCACGAGCAACCGTTCCAGTCGGACAGGAAGCAGTCTATCGGGATTGGAGTTCAGGCACAGGCCAAGCTACAGATCTAAGAGGATTCACTGGTCCAGTTATGGCAGGAGGCAGACAACTTACTGAGGTCGATGCTGATGGCAGAGCACTCCGTCACATACCTGCTCAACGCAACGTTCCAGTGTTCGATGCACAGGAAGCCTTGAACCGTGGCCATACAACTACTTTGAGTGGGCCGAAGGGTACTTCAAAACGCTTTGGTGCCCAGAACACGAGAAATGCATTCTCAGCTAGAGGTGAGGTTCTGAAGAGCCAGGGTGATTCAATTGGAACAGATGTAGGTATGTCTGTTACAGGTCTACCAGCAGATCAGGATGGTGAAGGTCTTACAAGTAATTTCCAAGACACAGGCGGTAGAGCCAATAAGGCTATGAGGGATGCGGTAGGTAAGCAAGGCACTGTGATTCATACAAAGGTCACACCTCAGTTAGCTCACGATAATGTGATAAGAATGGAAGTTGGAAACCTTAGGAAGAAGCAGAAGAAGGATCCATCTGCAACACATCCGCTGCTACTTCCTCCTAGCCCAGGCAATCCTGTTGGAACACCAGGACCGGATCTACTGATTAAGGCAGCAAAAGCCGCTAGAGATGTAGAGAGCCTCTCAGCTCCACTATCTGAAAGAGTCGGACCTAAACCTGCTCCAGGTAAGACACCGATGCAGATTGAACAGGAGAAGCGGGCAGCTGCTATTGATAGTGGGCGGGTGCAGGCTAATGAGAAATCATGGCAAGCAAGGTTTAACGAGGCTTTGAATTCTGAGGTTACAGAGCGTGCTGTCGCTAAGCCAGGTAAAACTCATGGAGAAAGGGCTCATACACACTTACCTAATTTAGTGACAAAAGGGCCTGACACAGCTACTGAGTTTAATGATTACAATGAATACAAGAAGGCCTTAGCTGCTGGCCGTCGTGACATTCGATTCAGGAGAGGCTGATGGCCACCAACTTCAGTAAAGAGAACATCTTCCAAGGTGAGATGATCAAGCGTCAAGCACGTGAGCAATCATCCACCTTCGGAACAGAAAGTAACTCCCCTGTAATTCAGAACGATGTTCCACTCGATAGGGCCAATAGCCGTAAGGCTGGACAGAGGGGTGAGTTTGCGATACAGCTGATGGATGACCCTGATGCGCGTGCTGCAAATGATGAATGGATGGACAAGCTATTTAGCGGGCCAGGTGCAATGCAGTGGGACCCTATGGCGGGTGAGCCACCTGCTGAAGAAGAACCGTTAATATAGTAAGTAGCATACTTACTAGTAATTACAGCATAGGTAAACGGTAATGGGACTACTATCAGCAGCAAGTAAGTTCGGCACAAGATTTGGTAAGAACCTTAAAAATGTGCAACCTATGCACATTGCTCCTGACATATTCTTCGGAGGACTGGCAGGGTTTACACAGCCCGGAACTTGGGAAGATAAGGTAGGCATGGGTCTACTAAGTGCAGGGGGTGGTGCATTGGGGGGTGTTGGCTTACGTTCAGCATTACCTGGAATCAGAGGCGAAGGCGGACAGATGATGCTTGATATGGTAGGTAGTATGGGTGGAGATCTTGGAAGTCAGATGTTAATAGGTGAGAATTTACAAAGGCTTCGATATGGTGGCTTAACTCCTATGGAGGAGATGCAAGCAAAGAATGTTGCAATGATTCAGCAGCAAGCTGTGGCTGATTACCTGAGGTCTAAGGGGTTAGCATCGTGAGCTTTTGGGATGATGTTAAATCTTCAGCGGTTCGTGAGTTTGACGTAGGTCAGGACGAGAATCGTCAAGCAATGTTCAAGGCCCGTGAGAAGAAGGGTCTAAGTACAGAGGGTCCTAGGGCTCGACAGATGGCAGGTGCATATCGCACACCCCAAGCCTTCAAGGCTGCCATGGGAATCAATCGTGATCGGGAGTATGAAAAAGCGAGAGAGGACGTTGGGATTGGATTTGATGTAAGCTCACCCGGTAAAAGAGTAGGAACAGCAGTTGGAGCTATAGGTTCTGATCTGATTCAAGATTCAGGCCGTCGGTGGTGGTGGCTCGTAAACGCTGCTCAAGCATCAGGAGATATGATCGCTGAGGAAGTAATTGCGAGGGCAAGACCAGATCTCTACGATCTAGAAGATATAGATGATCTAAACGACCCAGTAATTAGTAAAGCCACAGGCAAACAAGTATATGAAACAGTAGATGGTATCAGTAAGCCAGTCTATAGAAAGAAGAAGCGAAGGAAGCACGGCCCCGGAAGGATTCAAGCGTTGGCCGCTCCTGCAGGGTTTGCCATTAATACCGGCCTAGGACTAATGACACCTTTTGGTGGTGCTGATGGATACAAGGCAGTCTTCCAGAGTGAAGATGATCCTACAAAGACAAGTAATGTAATTGGTGAAATTGCAGCAAAATATATCTTAGGCAGAACTGGTGAATTGCTGCCATTTAATGAATTCACAAAAGTCAGACCAGATGTAAGCCGTGATGAGTATGAAAGATATAAAGCATTCAAGTGGGATAAGAATACAGATCTAAACCTATTGGATGACGGAAAGGTAGGTGCTCCTTTAGGTGCCGCTAAATGGACAAATGAGGGAATCCATGGTCCAGAACTTCAGTTCCTCGGTAAGAGCCTTCCGCTAACAACAGGTATCGTTCCTTTCGCAACAGCTACTGCTGGTGCTGCGCTGGGTGCCAGGTATGGGGGAAGGACTCCTATTAAGATGGGGCTTGCAGGAGGTATCGGTGGATTGCTAGGTGGAGAGGGACTAGGTGCCCTAATAGAGAACGAAAGACGCAATCGCAATATGCGTGAGAATACTCCAAAGTCAGTGCCCCTTGATCCTGAAGGCCCAGTTAATAACTATTGATAGAATAGAAGCTATATAGAGGATAATCATGGCAACGAGATTTGCAGGGATGGCTACAAATGCGTTTATGCGTGAACGTCCTGATTATACAAAGCAACTAAAGTCTGGACTGACGGGAGATGTAGAAGAGACACTTACTAATTGGGAGTCTCAAGCTAAGGGTCATGTAGCTGGAGCACAGGCTACAAGTCAAGCGAGAATAGGTCAATACTTGGGCGAAGCTGCTATCGAACAAGCCAACGCAAATGCATCAGCCACGGTTCAGAATGCATGGATGGGTGGAGCTGGTGAGGTTCTAACTGGTGGAATCGACGCATTTGGCAAACCTCCGCTTACCAGTAATGATAATGATTGGATGCTCGATAGAGCCGAACCAGGCTGGGCGGATCGTGATCCATACGAAAGCAGTGTTATGTCGCTATTTGATTAATGGAATTTGATAAACTAAATAGAGACCAAAGAGTATAACTAATGGCTCGTAGTTACAGTGGTGGCAGGTTCGCTGGATTCAATCCTTCAGATCCAAACTTCAGCGGTAAAGGTGGTGAAGGAATCGGCGCTGCTGCATTCTCCTCACTAGCAGATGACTTTGCTGCACAGACTAAAGGTAGTCCTGATTATGACGGCATGCTTGCTGGTTCAGTCACGCTTCAGTCACAATTGAAGCAAGGCAGAGATCAAGTAATTGGAGGTGTAGCTGAATCAGTACTAAAAGGTGCTGGCGATACCACCAAATACTGGAATTATGCTAAAGGCTCAATGGAATCTGCTGAAAAAACAGCCGATGCTAAAAAAGAAGCTGGTGCTATAGGTTTTGGTGCTCAAATCATTGGTGCAGGGCTGGCACTCTTTTCTTCTGATGAACGCACGAAGCACACTATTAATGAGATCGAGCAAGCGACTTCACTGCTGCGTGGTCTCCGTCCTGTCACCTTCTATTACAAGGATGACTACACAGACGATCCCAAGCGTAAGCACTATGGTTTCATCGCTCAAGAATATGAGCGGTTGATGCCAGATGCCACATACACTGATGAGAATTCAGGTATGAAGTGCATCAATATGCAAGAATTAATCGCACTACTCGTTAGTGCTAATCAAGAACTTGAATCCCGCATCCGCAGGCTTGAAGTGAAAGAAGCCCTTAAGCCAGTAGTCGCAGGAGTACGCTGATGTTTCCAATGAGTTACTATGATTCATTAGAATCAATTGATCCTAGGAGAATTCAAATCTCTGATGGTCTAGAAGGTCTAGCTGCTTCTGGTGATATTGGTGGAGCCCTGGAGTATCTAAAGAAGGGATACATGGGAGCTACAGATGATTTTGTTACAGGTGGGCAAAAGGTAATAAGGAATACTGTAGGCCTCGGCACACGAGGAAGCAGTATAAATGCCAATGCTTTTCAGAAAGGTGTAAGTAGGCTTGCAGGCAGTGGTGCATTTAGAGGGGCAATGCGAGCACTACCCGCACTTGGTGCAATAAGTGGTGTCGCCGCTGCTGGTGATATTCTTACTGGAGAAGAGAGTGCTGCTAATAAAGCAATGGATTTAACACTAGGAGCTGCAGGTGCCGCTGGTGCACTTAAGATGGGAGCAATGGGGGCTGCCGCCGGTTCCGTAGTTCCTGGAATCGGTACTGTTGTTGGAGGATTAGGCGGAGCAGTTCTGGGAGGATTAGGAGGGTTTAGTGTAGGCAAAGCGGCTAGTGATGTCTTTCAGTATGTAGGTGGAGATAAGAAAAGTCCAGAACAGCGTAAACTAGAAGAAGCACTTAAAGCCCTTAATGGAGGATTAGTCTAATGTCACAACCATGGTATATGCAGCCCCTTAGAAATTATGCGACTGGATCAGTTGATCTAAATGCTTCTGGTGGTGCGCAGATGAGCCTGCCAGGTCAAGTAGTTTCGGCATTGTCTGGAATTGATAGCAGTCAAATAATTGATGCTAAGAGAGACAATCGAAATAGAAAAGAAAATGAAAAGGCTATCGCTGGTTATAGTCCAGGCGAACTCACAGGATACGATCCAGAGGTGAGAGGATCAGGTGCAGCAGCAGTTCGTAGTTTTCTTGATACAAAGGAGGAGAAAAGGGGAGATAAGTCCCATACGCGGACAATGGAGGGGATTACGGAACAGCTCAAGCCCCAAAGTGAGCAAGTAGCAGCAACCTTGGAAATAGGCAAGAAACAGCTTACTGAGGCAACAAACTCACGAATAGATTCTAATGAATTCCTACGCCAGCAGCTGCTTCAGCAAAGTATAGATTCCGCTCGTGATAGTCAGACTTCCCTTCAGCTGGCTCAGATGAACAATGAAGCTACATTAAGAGCCCATGAGATGGACATGGAAATGTATGATAGGGATAGCACAAGAGAAGCCTACAGTGGCATTGGTTTAGGTCTTGCTGGCCTTGCTGCAATGCTCGCTGCTTGATTATTTAATACCTAATAGCCTACGAACGAGTGCAGAGCCCGCTGCTTCCTCCCCTACAGCCCAGTTAGTGCCGGGGACGTCAAAGGCTTGATCAGAGTAGTGGTATGAGCCGTCTGCGTGTTTTCCATCGTTGATTGAGCCAATTTTAATATTATTGTCTCTAAGTATCTGCATAGCGTTATCACGTTGCTCTGTTGTATTAAATGCAAGGTGGTCGTGGTAGTTGGCTCCGCCGTGATCTGCTCTGTAGCTAGTAGTATGCTTAGGATCACCTGAGAGGTATTCAATAGGCTGTGATAGAGAAAGTGTATTAGGTTCCGCAGAGTCCGGGGTAGCTGTTTTTAGAGTAGTAGGTTTAAAGTTATCAAGGGCTGTTTGAGCTTCCGAGAGCCTAGTATTAGCGTCTGTAATTAGGTCAGAGTAATCAACATTAACTGGAGCTCTAGGCCGCTTACGCTTATTCTCAAACATTTTCGCAACTGGCGCTAAAGATGCAACCACTCCTGCCATCTTCTGCGTCTTCGCTTTGATTCCTGAAATTCTACTATCTGCTTCAGTCTGAATTGCTTGACTAGCTAAATCACTTTTAACATTAATAGCAGTCTGATCAAGCTTCCCCTTAATCTTCATTACATTCAGCTTCTCTTCAGCCTGTGCCTCCAGTGCAGCTTTGAGGATTGCATCAGGATCTGTTCTACTTCGTTGGGTCGCAAAGAGTTGTGAGTTTGCACCCGAGACACTTCTACCAGCAGCAGCATAACTAGAGATATTACCAAACGCCATATTGCTGCCTAATCAATTATTCTTCTATTGTATAAGTCTTAAGTTTGTCCAGGGAAATGGTAGAAGTTACCTTTAGGATGGAACATAGGATCCATAATCCCATTCTCATTACCTCTACTGGATCTGTTACCTAGCAAAGCTTGTCCTTTAAAGTCAGTTCGACCGTTTAAGGTTTCTAGAGCCTTAATGATTTCAGCTCTACCAGTTTCGGATCTCAATGAAGCTGTCAAGGCAGGCTCAAGCCTAGCCCCGCCGTCCCTAATGGCTGCATATTGGCCTGGAGCGTTGATAACCGCACTGATAGTATTTGGAAACTTCGAAGAAGCTACACGGTTCAGGACCGAAGCTGCTACTCCGTATTCATCCTTGGTCCCCCGTGCTGCTTCGCCACTGACAACATAACTTAGATTGTTCCAATCATCATCTGTAAGCTTCGATAGGTCATAGCTGCTAGATCCATTCTGGCTAGGAGCCTCTGAAATCTGTGCTGGAGGTGTGTCCATAGTAGTAGGTTTAAAGTTAGTAATTTTGTCTTGAGCGTCCGTAACTCTTTTATTAGCATCTGTAAGTAGTTCAGAATAATCAACATTAACAGGTGCTTTAGGTCTTCTTCGGTCGTTCTTAAACATTTTAGCGGTCTCACCTAACATAGCTACTTTTCCAGCCATTGCTTGAGTTTTACCTTTAATTGCTGACACTCGCATATCAGCTTCAGATGCGATTGCTTGATTAGCTACTTTACCTGTAGCCTTAATAGCAGTCTGTGCAAGTTCGCTTTCAATCTTCATTGCATTGAGCTTCTCTTCAGCCCGAGCCTGCATTGCTGCTTTCAGAATCTGATCTGGATTCGATCTAGATCTTTGAGCCGCGAAGAGTTGAGCACCTGCTGAATTAGCACTTTGACCAGCCGCCACATAACTAGAGATATTGCCAAATGCCATTCTTTCGTTTTCAGTTATTCTCCTATTGTATCTAGTGTCGTATTATTATAAACCTTTTATAATGAGAGAAGCAAGTTATCAGTAGCATAGATGTCATTCACCAATACGGCAGCTCAAGCAGCTAAACAGAATAGCCAGAACTGGAAGAAGAATTCCGCCAATCAAACTAATGTAAGCACTCAGAATTACAACAAGAAAGCGAATGGAGCAGTGGATAATGGTAACTGGGGATATAACAAAATACAGAAGGATTTCATCGAAGGGACAGGTGGAAGTGATGCAAGTAAGGCTTTAAAGCTAGGATTCCAGGCCCATGCCGTGACCTCAAGGTTTGATGCGGATCTAGCGAAAGAACAGGCATTCACTACTGCTGGAATTGCCCAAGATAATATGACGACAGCAGCTGATCTAGAGCTGCGTAATACTCAAGCGAATCGAACGCAAGAGCATAACTATGGTCTAAACCGCATGGGTGCTGAATTCGATATGACGAATCAGTATGCCGAGAATCAGAATGTGCGTGATCAGACTATGGCTACGCATGAAGGCGGCATAGAACGACAGAATTTGAGAGCAGCTGGAGACCAACAACGGCAGGGCTATGAGACTCAAGGTCAGCAAACACGGAAGACTGATAGGCAGGAGCAGTCCTGGCAAACTGGTGAATCTGCACTGGATAGGGACCAATCGTCTAAGGAGATTAAACAGACAGGATTTCAAGATCGGCTGGGTATCCAAGCAACAGGTCAGCAGCAGCGGAAGGGTTATCAGACTCAAGGTGATGAAACTCGTCACACCCAGAAACAAGCAGCTGCTCAGGAGTTGATTCGTCAGAAGAAGGCTGCAGGTCAAGCTCTGACTAGAGATGAGCAGGCACAAGATGCTGAGATGGAAAGGCTGAGGAAAACTGGAAACCAGGAACTAGCCCAGATTGATCGGACTGGTCAGCAGCAGCGGAAGGGTTATCAGACTCAAGGGGATGAAACCCGTCACACCCAGAAACAAGCAGCTGCTCAGGAGTTGATTCGTCAGAAGAAAGCTGCAGGTCAAGCTTTAACAAGGGATGAACAGGCACAAGATGCCGAGATGGAAAGGTTGAAGAAAACTGGATCACAGGAATTATCACAGATTGCTAAAACTGGTCAGCAACAACGTGCAGGGTATAAAACTCAAGGTGAGCAACAGCGGGCGACTGATGAGCAGCAGCAGACTTGGCAGACCAGTGAATCCGCTTTAGATCGTGGGCAACAGACTGCTATGCAGTCAGCACAGCATACTCAAGATACTGCCTATCAAACTGCAGGCTTTAGTCAAGAGACTTCTGAAGCCGCCTTAAACAGAGCACAACAGACTGCTATGCAGACAGCACAGCACACCCAAGATACTGCTTATCAAACGGCAGATAGTGCGCAGCAAACTGCTATGCAGACAGCCACCCACTCACAGCAGACGAGTCAAGCTGCATTAGATAGAGCAGAGTCCCAAAGAGCACAGACCAGTGCTCAGGATTGGCAGTCTGATGAGAACACCGAGGCGAGATCCCAGGAGACTACGCAACGGGATTTAGATCGGACTCACACTGCATCTGAGTCTGCATTAGACAGACAGTCACGTCTTGATGAAATATCTGCGACAGGGACTGAGCAGCGTGCAGGATATGAGACGCAAGGCACCGAGCAGAGATCGACACAAGAAGAAGCCGCCGAACAGGAGCTGACTCGTGCTGATAGAGCTGCTACTAATACAAAGTCCATTGATGAAAACAGGATCACAACATCAGGTGATGAAGAACGGCAGACAGCGAGAGAGCGCTCAACTCAACGCATTGCTGAAATTGAATCAACAGGCGGGCAGCAGCGTGAGGGCTATAAGACGCAAGGGTCAGAGGAACGCCTGAGTATGGCTGAGAAGCGTAAGGATTATGGAGCTAGTGCTGATGCTGATATCCGTAGGTATGGCTCTCAAGGGGATCAGGAACGGAAAACGATGAGCCATAAAACACGGGAAACTGCAAAAGATCGTGCTGACCAGAGTAGATATGCTCGTGCTTCTGCTGGGAGATATTGATGACTTTAACTACAGCTAAAACTACAGGTAAGGTTTATCTCACCTACGTAGATCAGTGGTTAGACACCCTACCCGCTGCTGATTCAGAGGACTTCAAAGAGTTCGCGGAGATCACCCCGTCCATTATTGAGATCTGGGTGTATGCAGGTATCCTTAAATACCCAGGCACCTTCAACGATTTAAGTCGTTGGGTGAAGATGAAGTATAAAAAGCTGAATAGGCGTGAGATCCTTAATTCAGAAACCGCTGCTCTCCACAGTGATATCCAGGATCTGCGGATGGCGATCACCAGTGGTGAGGTCAAAGGTAATGACGGTGCTGCTCGATTAGCGTCACTAGAGAAGGAGCTGCGGTCTCACATAGAAACGAGTGAGAAAATGAATAGAGCTACAGACAAG
>Ga0080013_1006571_pt1 | contig 10285 bp, 16 predicted proteins | sample ETNvirenome_6_85_FD_69236 | JGI IMG/M metagenome (GOLD analysis project Ga0080013, IMG submission 69236) | Marine viral communities from the Pacific Ocean - ETNP_6_85 (SPADES assembly) (version 2) | ecosystem: Environmental > Aquatic > Marine > Oceanic | place: Pacific Ocean | collected 2013-06-19
TGTAATGTTACCGTTAGCACCATCTGTAATTGTAATAGTACCAGAGTTTGTTCCACCATTTGTATCTAAAGTTAAATCGTATGCACCGCTTGAAGTAAGAGTTGCTGTTGCTGATCCTGTACCAATTTGTATTTCACCAGTTCCTTTTGGTCTTAATTCTAAATTAATATTAGAGTCATCTCCAACTGCACCAATTTCTGGTCCTGATCCTGTTGCGGCATTTGTAATATCAATATGGTTTACTGCAGATCCAGTTGTTTCAAAAATTAATTGTTCGTTTCCATTCTCATCTCTGATACCGTGAGCATCATCGAAGTCTATCATGAAAGAATTAGTATCTAAGTTACCACCTAATTGTGGTGAAGTATCATCAACTAAATCACTAGCTAAAGATATTGTAGAAATATTTGGGTTTGTGCCATCATCTGCTTTTGCATATGCAATTACAGTTTTACCACTTGCAACTGTAGCTGAAGTACCTGTACCTGTTACATATTTAAATACAACGTTCTGTGAACCAGACGTAGAATTTTTTAAAAAATAAAAGTTTTGTACATCTAAAGGTATTGTAACATTTCTTGAACCTGTAAGTGATCCTGTGAAATCTATAATTCTATGTGAAAGCGTTGCACCTGTTGATCCATCAGATACTGATAATGTAGTGTCTCCTGAATCGGAAACAGCTTGAGTTGTGTAACCACCAGATATTTGTTCAATTATCTGTAAGTTTGTATTTGTTTTTGTACCCCAAGTTCCAGCATTTTCACCGGTTGCTTGAAGTTCTACACCTAAAGGTGTGTATGATGATGCCATAAAAATTCTCCTACGCTGCTACATCGTTATAACTTGTATTTGATCCAGTTGCAACATCCGAATATGAAGAATTCGAACCCGTTGAAATATTACTATACGACGTATTAGAACCAGTGTCAATATCTCCATAAGCAAATATGTTGACAGTTCCAAGACTAACTGTTGCAGATATACCAGTTAATCCAACAGTAATATCGGTTACAGATAATGATCCAACACTAGCACTAAATGATTGTCCCGTTAACCCAAGAGCTACATCTGGAGCTGTCAAAGATCCTACACTTGATGTTAAAACAAAAGGGTTTGGTTGAACCAAAGCTCCACCTAAACCTACAATAGAACCTATTGAAAATTCAGCTGATACACCAGAAAGAATAGCTGTATTGTTAGGCACAGTTACACTTCCTAAACTAGAAGTAATTGATTGACCTGTTAAACTAGCTTCTTGAGAAGAAGTTCCTGTCGCTGTTCCTTGTGTTAAAGTTATTTCTTGACCAGATGGTAAAACAGTTACGTTTGGTATGGTAACACTGCCTTGAGATAAAGTTATATCAAGACCTGTCACTCCAACAGTCATATCAGCTACGACAGGTGTTCCAAGAACAGCTGTCATCGCGCTTAAACTTAACCCTTGTGTAACATCGTTTACTGTTAACGAACCAACAGATGCAGAAAAAGATACTCCATCTATATTTACAGGGACAAAAGCTTCACCTTGTGAAGCTGTAATTTCAAAACTTGTAGGAGTTATTACAACATCAGGAACATCAACTGAACCAATACTAGATGTAATTTGTATACCTGTTAAAGAAACGGAAACAGTTTGATCAGAGAGATCTCCCCAGCCCCCATCGCCACTCCATTGTTGAGCACCCCAACCCGTTTTAAGAGTTACGTCCTCATTCCATTCAGCTTGGCCCCAGGTAAACCTGCCCCATCCTGAAGTCGTCGACATGGTCGACCTCCTATGCTAATCTGATTATTGCGGCTGTAGCGTCGTTTGTAGGAAACTCAATTTTAAAAGTTCCATTACTTGCTGTTTTGTCTCCACCAAAAGCGATGACTGCGACTGCATCAGTTGTTCCTGTGCCAGTTGCAGTTGTTGTATTATAAATTAAAGCACCATTTGCTGTGAAAGAGGCTGACGAATAAGTTACGTCTGAAAAATCTGTGAATGCAGTTGTTCCAGTTAATCCAACTCCAGATCTTGTTAGAGTTGCACCACCTGCTGTGTAAGCTGTTCCTGATGTATTTGTAATTTCTTCTGATGTTGAATAGTCTGTTGTACCTGCACCTAAAGATGCATCACTATCATATAAAGCTAATTTAAAAGTATCTCCACCTGATGAAGAAAAGTTGTGCTTACCTTGTAAAAGTTCTTGTTTAAAACTTGAACATATTGCCGATGTTATTGCCATAATTTATCTCCTATGGGTTTGCTGAGTTAACTGGTATACGAACAGCGCCATCAGTGTAGTCATCTCTTCGTCTTCTACCAACTTGTTCGTTAGCAAACTTCTGTATCTCTTGTTTATACTTATTTTCGTATAGTGTCAACATATCTATCGGACCTTTTAGATATCCATATGCTTCTGACAAGCAGCAATATAAAAGGCCATTTGGAAAATTAAGACTAATATAGTTTGTTGTATTATCTGAGGCTAAAGTATCCGGCATTTTATTAAAATGCACTCTAAATCTGTATGTTGTATTTGGTGTAGGAGCTACAAATATTCTCCCTGATGTAGTATCAGTGTTACCTGTTGCGCCACCAAACATAGCATAATATTTAGGTTGACCTTGAGCTGCAGATGTGCCTGTAATATCTTGATACTCTTGAAGATAAGTCATATCCTTTTTCTCTAGCCATCTATTAGCTCCTGTAATAGCAGATCCGTTAGTATCGTAAACTTGTATACCTCTTATAAATAATGCTCCAGCAGGAGCATTTATAGATTCTTGACCTGCTGCAAAATTACCTAATTGTTGTTTTCTTTCAGCGTCAATGGGTACATCTCTAAAAATTCTGTATTGTGCATTTAAAATTATATTCTCTAAAACATCTGTTGTTAAAACATTTGAATCTGTTTCAGTATAATTTCTAATATTTGTAACTAAATCACTGTAACTTAAACCAGCCATTATTTAATATCCCCTTTATGTTTTAAACGTATCTTTTTTTGTTTCGCAGTTTCTTCATACATTTCAAGATGAGGATCTTGTTTCTCAGGTTTAAATATATTTTTTATCCAATTTAAAAATTTTTTAATCATCCTTCAATAGTTATAGGCCCAACGGAACAACCGTAGCCTCCTCCTTTTACACTACCAGTTGTAGCAGTATCTGAGTTAACTGTAAAGAAGAAGAAATTTGAAATTAAATAATCAGTTGTACCTCTTCCTGGATTTCCGTCTCCTGTATCAGGAATATATTTCCCTGTTGTAACAGCATATCCTGAACCTTGTCCTATTTGTGCTCCTGTAATTCCATCAAAATTAGGAATTGTTGCATATGCAAAAACAGGATTACCAGCTGCACCACCAACTGGATTATAAGGCGTGCCAGTACCTGGTGATATTGTTGGAGGACCTCTAAATAAATATGTTGTGCCATTTGTCAAACCATGTCCAGGTGAATAAACATTTATAATTCCAGATCCTGCAGCGTATGTTTCAAAACCGTTCTCTGCTATCAAAACAGTTGTAACAGGTTCTGTTCTATCTGTTCTTACATTTCTTAATGCAACACCGTCAGCAGAAAGAGGTTTTGGTTCTAACTGTGGTTGCTTTGGTTCAAATTCAGAAACATGTACAAACGCACCATTCCATTCTCTGACCATTTCTTTATATGGAAACTCTTGACCACTTCTATCTGAGATAGCTTTTGCATATTTTCCTGTTGCGTACTTAGGCATTATGTTCCTGGGTAGTAAGCTTTTGGTGTAATGTATGTGCTAGAAGCTGAACCATCTTCTGCAAGCGCTCTTGCTAGTTCATCTTCATAGTATAATTTCATTTGTTGAACCATTTGTGGTTGATATTTTTGTGCAAGATAAAATGCTAAACCTGCAACCATACAAGGCACAAATCTAAATGGTACGTCAGATGCATTTGTATAATCTCCTACATCTTGAATTCTTTTTATGTAATAGAAATGCATATCTTTAGATGCATTAGTTGAGTCTGGTGTTGGATAAATACTAATACTAACATGATCAATAAATCTTTGAACCCAATATTGATTAGGTGTTCCTTTAGATAACTTATTAGAGAAACCTGCATAAGTAGATCTATCTACTTTTGTCATAGGACTATCTGATTGAGTTGTTTGAGTTCTATTAGATCTTAACTGTGCTTCAAGGACATCGGACATTCCATATACACCATTTGGATTTGAAGTGGCACTTGTGCCATCATCGCTTGATCTAAAAAACTTATACTCAGCTTGTCCTTCTATTAGATCAAGATCAAGTTCTCCTATTTCCCAATAGTGAATACCTCTATTACCCCATTCTTGAAATAAGATATTAAGAGATCTTCTTGCAGATTTTAATTGATAACCTGCTACAGAATTTAATCCAATACGTTCAAAAGCATCTTCTATTATTTCATCAATAGCAAATGTTTTGTCGAACGTTGCTGTTCCCGAAGTAGTGTTAGCCATTTAAACTCCTAGCCAGTATAACCGATAGTAACTGAAGTAGTATTAGTTAAATCTAAATATATTCCAGTTCTGCATCTGATACCACTTCCTGGAACATATATGTCAATCCCTTCAGTTCCGCAATTACCTTCGAATACTAAAGTTCCTGTTGCATCTGTTCCATCATATAATTTGATATTACTGTTAGCCACACCTTCAGCTTGAATATAAGTTATTCTAGCTGGTCCAATAAATGAACCTGAAGCGTCTGTTGCTCTACCAAATCTACCGTCAGAAGTTCTACATGAAAACTGTTGGTCTGATGTTGCCATAATTTGTTTCTCCGTTAAATTAAATGTGGGCCCGGAGGCCCACATTAATTATTTATTAACTATCTGCAAAAGGTGTTGCTTCAGTACCTGTACCGATCAACACAGCTTCTACTAAATATACATTGTCTTCAAGTGCAGTGATAGTAACTGTACTACCTTTGTCTCCACCTGTAGTTCCACCGTTCATGCTGATAACATCGTTTGATGCACCTGGTGCAAATGTATTGTTTGTACCGTCTGCAACATTAACAACAGTTGCGTGACCAACAAATTTGTCAGTTCCGTCTGTTTTAATATCACAATCTGTACAATCTGTGCCTACAAAAAATTTGTAAACAGCCCCTAATTGATTGTTTGCATTAGGGTCATTATCTCCAGCTGATGCACCTTTGCTATCTGCTTTGATTGTTGGAAGTGTGATTGCTCCATCTGCATCATTTACTTTAATAATTTTACCTGCGTGAGCAGCAAAAGTTAAAGTAGTTTCTGATGTGATGTTTACAACCGCGTCAGGTCCTGCAGTAACAAATCCTCTTAAAGATTTTACTGGTCCTGAAAATGTAGTTGTTGCCATAGTATTATCCTCCTAGTTCTGTTTATGTGGTCTCTAGGCCGTCGACTATACGCGTCCACATAAACTATTTTGTATAGTGAAGAAAGTATATACTAGATTTTGATAGAGTGCAAGAGAGCCTGTAGTGTGGATTGGATTTTTCCAACGATGTAGCTTTTTATTAAGTAGCTACTGAAACTTGCGGAGCTGCACCTTCGACAGAATTCTGTCTGTGGGCAATAGCTGCTTCTTCCAGCTTGATCTTTGTGATGACTTCTTTGACTTTGTCATCAATCCTGACCATTTCAAGAGTATATCTATTGTTACCTAGATACTCCTGTTCCCACTTCAACTCCAAGGACCTTTTTTGTTTGTATAGGTCTTGTATCATCTATAACCTCCTCATAGGTTATTCTATTTACCTTGTTATCATAAGATGTTCCAAGGTTTTCCCACTTTATAACATTTTCTCCAAGTTTGTCAAGGATTGCATCTTCTAAGGATTGTGGGTCATCTAGGGACAAAACATCAAATTTTGCATGATGATCGTACGCCCAAATATTTACTATAAATTTTTTCATGAATCTCACCGTTTATTTTATGATTGTGGCGAGACTATGTCCCGCCACAAAAAATTATTGATTACGCACCTTCAACACCGAAGATACCTCTAGGGTCTGATACGCCGAAGCTGTATCTTTCTCTAGCTTTGTATCTTACGTTGCCAGTATCGAAATCACCTTCCATTGCAGTTGTCAATGGAGCTCTGTTGAAATATTTCATTCCATTTGGAACATCAGTGATAATGTAGAATGAATCAGCATCAGTTAAAAAGTTATTAACTCTGTAACCTTGTGGGATCATACCCATAGATGCGATTGCATTGATATCATTATCAGCTGTACCAGTTCTACCTGCAGACTTCATCAGTCTTTCAGCGTTGAATTGGTTTTCCGAAGGAACGATCATTTTCACTCCTCTAGCTGCAACTTTAAGACCTCTTTCGTCAGTCATCTTACCGATATCGATAAGTGATTGCTCTAACGAAGTTTCGTTAAGATCTGCCTGCGTAGTCAGTGTATTTTTGAAAGTACCTGCTATCGTAGGGTGATTCGTTGCAAATAAAGATACTCCATCACCTGTTTTGAAAGTTGCAGTTGATGGTAAACCGTTGATTAAAGGCTCAACAGATTTAACTTGTTTTGCATTCGACATAGATCTTGCTAAAGCTTTTGTATATCTTGAAGCTAATCTATCGTAGAGGTTATCTTCGATAGCTTCTTCTGTGATAGCAAATGCTAAAGCTACAGTCTCCATAGTGTATCTAGCAGTAAAAGTTTCTTGTGCATCGTCAAAAGACACTCCAGCACCTTCTGCTTTTACTTGTGCGTTTGCGAAACCACTTAACATTACTTCTTCTTCAAAAGCTCTGTCAGATGATTCCTCGGCATAAATCTCAGCATGCTGATTTTCATACCTTTTGTACTCCAGCCCGAATAGTGCATTCAAGCCAGGTTCTAACTCTTTTACGAGTTGCGATCGTGATATTGCCATATTATGCTCCTATTATGCGCTTACAGTTCCAGTGCCAAACCATTGTGATTTGTTAGCAACAACGACTACTGTACAGTTAGCAGAGATTCCATCTTCGTTAGAAGGATCTTCTGCAATTCTTAACAATCTCCATGTGTTGTTAATATCGTGGATTGACGCCACCGTTAACGTGTTATCAGACTGACCAGAAAGAGTGCTACCTGAGTTAGCAGCCATTCCCATAGTTCTACCCATTTGTGCTTCTACTGCAGGTAAGTTTGCACCTAATTGTGCAGACGTAGATCCCAAGTATTGTTGAAATGGATTGTCGATAACAAACGCTGTGATGTCTTCACTGTTTGCTGGAGTTACTTGTGAATAGTAGTTCTGAAAAGTTGGCTTCTCTGTAGTCGCCGCGTTATAGAACACACCGTTTAAAACACCGATAGTCGGTTTAGTAACGCCTGCCTGTGCTGTAATTATATATCCAGGGTTTGTGTTAGCTCCACCTGCAGAGTCGATCTGCACGTAGTTACCTTGGAATATAGAAGTAGCATAGTTGGCGTCGATTTTGTATTTGTTTTGACCACCAGTAGCAGGTGTTGCACCTAGTGTACCAGCAGCAATCAAACCAAAACCTTTTGTGTTACTATTTGCCATAGTTTACTCCTTTATGTACCTGCCTCCGAAAAGGCCTCCAGTACGGTTAATAATAATCAGTGATATTTAAAATTACTTTTTCGTACCACCGAAGGTTACACGAGTCTGTCTATCAACATTGATAGGCATTCTCTTATCCTGCTCCTTCATAAGATCGTTGTTTACAGCTTCGCTTCGTTCTGCATGACGTCTAGTCATATAGTCTTGTCTCTGCTTCGCAATCTCTGTTGGTACCTTCGCAAGTAGAAGGCCACCGACCCCAATCACTCCCTTGTATCTGCCCTCATCGAGGACCGGATAGTCAGATGCATTTTCGACTTCTTCGGCTCTTACTAACTCATAACCTTCTCGTAAACGAGATGCTATGTTTTTCGTATCCTGAAAGCCAACGCTTTCTGCTCTAATCCATCTATACCTGAATCCATCAGGTGCAGGGGGTGCATCTAGAGAAGATGGTGGAACCCACACTTTTGGTCTTTCAGACTTTGACCGTGTGTCGTTCGCACGAGAAGTTTTTTTGTCTTTTTCCATTACGCCTCCTTCGTGTTAAGTTGTTTTGCGTATTCTTCGAGTGGCACACCTAATTTTTTAGCTATTGCTACCTGTGATGATGTGAGTCTCACAGTTTTGCGACCGGGTTTTACGCTTCTATTAGCTGAAGCCACCGTCTGAACGGGGGCGGTCGATTGCTTTTCACTAGTATTACCAAACTTGTGCGGAAAGTCAACTTTAATTCTTTTGTCGACTTCTGCGTAATACTCATCAGATTTAGGATCAAAGCCTTCGTTTACTAAGTCTTTGTGTATTTCAAAGGCTGTGTAAGTCATAGCTCTGTCTTGACCAAACCATGAATTCCTAGAAGCCCATTCTTCGGCTCTTGGATCTGGTGCTGGTTCTGATGGCATTTGAGTTGGCCCATCGGAGAGTTGTACAGGTTTCTCGGCCTGTGTTGTTTGTTTAGCTTCTCTTCCTTCTTTAGCTGTCGCAAGTTTTGCATTCTCAAAAGCGAGTGTTGCAATTCTTTTGTTAGCTTCAACTTGAGCCTGTGCATCGCCAGATTCAATAGCTGCTGCAAGTTCTTTTTGTGCAGCTTCCATTCCTGTCGCTATACTAGATTCAAATTTCTTTAAATAGTCTGCATCAGTTTTTTCAAATCTTTTTTCTAATGCAACTCTTTTTGCTTCTACAGCTTTTGCGTATTCAGTAGCAGCTTGTTCCCTTCTTTCTGCTTCTCGCATCTTACGAGTTAGTTTTGCTATTCTCGCTTGAACGCCTTTACTGTAGTCTTCTAATTCTTGGTCAGATTTTTTTGGTTCTTCTTTAGTTTCTTCTTTTTTCGTTTCTACTTCTTCTTGTTTCGGCGCTTCAGTTGTTTGTTCAACAACGTCTTCGACTTTTTCTTCCGGTAATGCTACATCGACTTCAGGTCCTGAAGTATCGATTTCCACATTCGGATCTTCTTTTTTAATCGGATTATTTTCCGGCATAGTTTCCTCCTATGTTAAAACTCATGCAATATGTCCTCTGGACTTTCAATTGTTGCTAACACTTCATCGTCGTTTAGCAGACGCATCTCCCCACCCTCAATCTTAATACGTGATCCTGCATATCTTGCAAACATCACCCAATCTTTTTCTTTGCACCACGGACCCTCTGGAAATCTATCTTTGTCTTGATAACACTGTGGACCCATAGCCATAACTAATCCAACTTGCGATGCAACTTGTTGTCGTTCTAAAGTTGACTCTGCTAAATGCAAACCACCTTTAGTTTTTTCTTTCATCTTAAATGGCAGAACTAACATTCTCCATCCTGTTGGTTTTGGTAATTTTGGTTGTTTCTCTACGCCAACTAATTTTTTATTCGGCGTTATTATTTTTTGACTTGATGTCGATGACTGTTCCATGTTGCTCCTTATCGTTTAGCAGGTTAGAGAGTTCCTGACGCACTGATTCCAGCGCATTTATTTGTCCTATTATATACTGATATTTTTCCATACTGTCAACACCGCCTGATGTAACTGTAATGGATAATTGGTCTGTTCTTTCTCTAATAAATCTAATTAACTTATTTATTACTGTTTCTAGTTGCACGTAAAGCTCCTTTTAACATTTTAGCTTGTTTAGTATGAGCTTTAACTGCTTTGCCCAATCCTTTAATAACTTTTTTTATTTTTTTCTTACCGTTATTTTTTAACATTTCCATCTCCTTCTTGCCTGACGGATACGTGAATTAGGATCGTTTCTTGTTTTAGCTGACGCTCGTTTTAATTGTCCGAGCGATCTTGCGCAGTATGATTTTCTACGTTTAGCAGCTTTTGATCCTGGTTTTACTTTTCCAGTCACGGCTGTTTTTAGTTTAGAGCCAGGATTTAATCTTCTGTAGGCTTTGACCCCGGCTTGTGTCATGCCTGCTCCAGACTTTGTAGGTCTAAAGTTCTTTTTGTTTCTTGCTGGCATTGTGCCTTTTGAATATTGTCTTCTCATTATGCTGTTTTCTTTTTCTTTGCAAACGTTGCAGCTCTACTAGGTGTAGGGCCTGTATTTGCTTTCGCTTGTTTTCTTTTTACGGCACCCGCACGTTGCCCTTTGCTCATCGCTCTTGCTTTTGCAATAGGCACGCATTTTGGATAATTTTTTCTTTTTTCTCCACCACTTCTTCCACACTTCGGGTATGAGCCATCCGATTTTTTGTTTGCAATATCTACCCAGTTCTGTTTGACCCATTCTCTAAGTCCTCCACCTTTTGAATA
>Ga0080013_1006572_pt1 | contig 10285 bp, 22 predicted proteins | sample ETNvirenome_6_85_FD_69236 | JGI IMG/M metagenome (GOLD analysis project Ga0080013, IMG submission 69236) | Marine viral communities from the Pacific Ocean - ETNP_6_85 (SPADES assembly) (version 2) | ecosystem: Environmental > Aquatic > Marine > Oceanic | place: Pacific Ocean | collected 2013-06-19
CTGAATTATCAAAATACAAGAAGCAGTTAGAGCTATTCACAGAGGACTTGCAGAATTTAGGGGAGGTAGATGAGAGTCTTGCTGCATTCCTTATTGATGAGACTGAGTGCTTTGATGACTGCCCAGAGATTGATAGAGCAAGACAGTTAGTTCAGGAAGCACACGAAATTATTACAGATTACCAAAAAGTACAACTCTTATGGGTTGAGGAGAGCAGCAAAGATGAGTAAGTGTGGATATTGTGGGTTCGAGGGTAACATTGGTGAGCATACTAAGCTAGAATGCAGGACCAAGAGTATTCCTAAAGTTCTTTATGAGCGAATGTGTGTGTGGATGGCGAATGAGGAGAACCCAGAGGACTTCTATGAGTCTTTTGAGGGCGAGCTTGGCATTCTCTCCATTGAGGAGGCTGCTGAGGTTGAGCAGAAAGAAGAAGCTATGGATATCATGTACGAGTTGACACAAATTTACCAAAAAGGAGAGTAAGTAATGAAAGAGTATCACGGAATGAAAACCATGGAAGGTAAAATTAGCATGGTTGCCTCAAAGCAATACGAAGATATGACCTGCGCTGAGATTGAAAATTTTGTGAGGGATTATTTGGAGTATAAGCTGAGTAAGTTATCTGATGAGGAGGTTAACGATAAGTATAATTCATACTTTGATGGAACTTTCTGGAGTACAGATGGTGTTGAAATTACGGAAGAGGTAACTGAGTAATGAAAAAGTACACAGTAGGGACTACCGAAGAGATTTGGTGGGAGTGGAGAAACATCGAAGCAGAAAGCGCGGATGAAGCTGTGCAGATCGCTAAGGATAATTGGCCTGACGCTAAAGTGGTCAGTAGTGAAGTTAATGATGATGAGTATCTCGTTAAGCCCAGCGGTAAGAGTTGGGACGAATCAACTATACATAGAGGAGCGTAATGATGCAGAGTGGAGTAGAAAAGAGACTGGATGACCTAAGTGAAGAGGTCCGAAAACTAAAGATGGATCTAATTAACATCGTTAAGATTCTTAAGAAAATGGATGGATATAACTAATGGGACTATTTAGCTGGCAATGTAAGAAGTGTGACCACTCAATCAAAGCACCCTACAATATTCCCGCAGGTTGGGAGTACATGACTGAGGCTGTTGTTCTCCGAGAAGGGAAGGAGCCTGTGATTGGTGAATATGATGGCTACGGTCGCATTGATGCGTATGAAATAAACTGGGGAGACGATGAGCCTGAGATGTGGCACAAGAAGTGTTGGGAGAACGCAGGTAAGCCGCAGTATAGTGGTGAGTCTGATTCAGCAGAGGATCAGGGGTTCTTTTATAATGACCCAACTGATGAAGAACTGATGGAGGCTATTAGAGCTACGGAATAACGGGGATGGTGGATTTTAGCGTAATGTTAAAGACTACTGGGGCTAAGTGTAACTTAGGCTGCCAGTATTGTTTCTACTTAGATAAGGAGTCGTTGTATCCTTCGGGAACATTTAAAATTTCAGACGAGTTACTTGAGGAGTACACTAAACAGTACATGAATTCTCAAAGCACCTCTGAAGTACCTTTTGATTGGCAGGGAGGAGAGCCTGCATTACTAGGTATTGAATTTTATGAAAAGGCTATTCAGTATCAGAAAAAGTATGCTAGGGAAGGTCAGGTGGGCGCAAACTCTTTTCAAACTAATGGTGTATTACTAGATGATAAGTGGTGCGAATTCTTTAAAGATAATAACTTTTTAATAGGACTAAGTCTTGATGGCCCTCAAGAACTACACGATAAGTATAGGTTTGATAAGGGGAAAAGACCTACTCACGCAAAAGTTGAAGCCGCGCTCAAATTGTTACAGAAACATGGGGTAGATTATAATGTATTGTGTTGTGTGAGTAAAGCTAATGCGGAGCGACCACTTGATGTTTATCGTTATTTCAGGACGATGGGAGTGAAAAAGATCCAGTTTATTCCTGTAGTTAATGAAGGAGAGGTGCCAGGGCAGGCTACTGAGGAGTCGGTAACAGGAATTCAATACGGTAACTTTTTAATCTCTGTCTTTGATGAGTGGTACGCTAATGATATGGGTTCTATGTATGTATTTCTTTTTGAACATTTTGCTGCTAGATTACAAGGGGGAAACGCTGGTCTTTGTGTGTTTGAACCTACTTGCGGGTTAGCGTTAGCTTTGGAACATACAGGAGATCTATATGCCTGCGACCATTATGTTTCGCCTGAATACTTACTTGGAAATATTTTTGAGACGAATATCGCAGAGTTAGTTAACACGAGACAACAGTATGATTTTGGGGTAAAGAAAGCAGAACTTCCAACAAAGTGTTTGGAGTGTAATGTAAGATTTATATGTAATGGTGGATGTCCTAAAAATAGAATACTCTCATATAATAATGAAGAAAATAAATTAAATTATTTGTGTGATGGTCATATTGCTTTCTTTAACGCTGCTAAATAGAGTATGGTCTTTTTAATCTTAGCAATTCTGATGTTTATTACAAATCTCTTAGGGGTATACTTTACCTTCAAAACTTGGTACGGTAAACAGTCCCAAGACATACCCGTTATTCTCGATGAATCAGGACGCATTGAAATTGATGAGGAGCAGATGAAAAAGGATGCAGTTAATTAAATACATAGTTATCTTTTTCTGGTTGGAAGCGATTATGTTTTTATCAATTGGGTGTACTTCGCCTAGAGAGCGAAGAGGTGATTGGATGGAGCATTTGAATGAAAAGCAGTTCAATTTTAATGCCCCTACCATTCATTGGGACAGGCATAATTATTATTCCTTAGAGGAGCTACAACAAATGTGGGAAGAAGGCTATAATAAAGCGATCAGCAATCTCAATAAAGTAATAGAAGAAAATGAAGATATACATTAGTGGGCCAATCAGCCATGATCCTTACCATGAGGATGCTTTTACTAAGGCAGAAGAGTATCTTAGACATTTAGGATACGAAGTTATTAACCCTGTAGATATTCCTGATAGGGATTTTGATGGGCCTGACCGTGATGTTCAGAAATGGCATTACTTTATGCGAGAGTCCATTAAACTTCTAATGGGCTGCGATCAAATTTATATGTTAGAAGGATGGGAAGATAGTCGAGGAGCAAGATTGGAGCAGAAGATAGCACTCCAGCTTGCGATGCCAAGAATGTACGAAACGGAGGATATTCATCGTGTATGAGTGGAAAATTAAAGTAGCGAAAAACTTAGAAGAACTGGAGAAATTAGTTGAGAAGATTCAATCAGAGGGCTGGACAATCGAGAAAATTGATGTTAAAAGCGTATCGGTCGTGGCTTACAAAGCGAAGAGGTGTAAGGAAGGGCTCCTCCTTGAACAGCAGGATGAGGGAAGAAATACTCCCCATGCTTCAAAAGAAAGACTCAGAAGTACCGAAGAGTGGGACCGAGACTATGGACAACAATCTTTCTGATAGTCATACCTGTATTAGTGATTACTTGATGGACCCAGAAAGCTCTATAGAAGATTGGCGACCATTGTTTAGAATGGCCTCAATGGGCTTTGCTGAAGTAGTAATGGAAGATGATGATTTAAGTATTTGGGCAACCCAAGAACAAATGGACACTTTCGTTGAATTAGATGCTGACGATATAGTATGAAGAAAGAACAAAAAAAGAAGCGACCCTACGAACATTGGTTGGGTTGGTTCCACTATCAGGTAGACGCAGTAAAGTTTGCCAAAGATCATGGTGGAGAAGTAGTGTGGAGAAAAAGACAGCGTAACAACTGGAAACACTGGGCTGTCGTGGAGTTTAAATAATTATGGATAAAGTATTAAAAACAATTTTCGGTATGACGGTGTTAGCAGGTATCATGATGCTTATTATGAGCATGGATAAGCCTATCATTAAAAAACTAAGCACGTACAGAGGAGATCACTTCCCTGGATTTGCAGAGTTCAGAGTGCAAGAGATTGAGTGGGATGATTTTGATAATATGATGCTGAGGGGAGAGCCATACGATGTTCTCCTAAATGTGAACTTCATCACCAGCGCATATCGTTATGAGGATGCAAAGGAAACTGATTACTCTACAATCATGTTCACTAATTACAGCACACCTGCTATTCTTGTTCGTCAACCCTACAAGGACGTTACGAGTTCTATTAGAAGAGCTATGGAGGGTCAGGTAAAATGAAGTATTTAGGAATGATGATCGGCGTATCTCTCTTTATTTGGGTAGTGCTGGCGAGTTGTGTGTCTCAGGCTGAATATCATCCTGATTGTCCTGTGTGTGAGGGGTGTAGTGCGGGTGAAGAAGATCCCTATCTGTGCAGCAAGTATTATGAGAATAAGGAAGAGATCCTTAAATTTGAGGCTAAGTTTGGCTCACATGAGTTCTTCTTAAGGGGGGAGGACCCTAATAATTATGAAAATTGAAATTAATGATAAGATGACCAAGTTCCTGTTTGGTATGTTCCTTGGCTGTGGTGCTATGAGTTACGGTTGTATGTTTGTAACATATTTGTTGTGGTTCATGGGGCTTATTGATTAGTGCGCGAATTACTTATCACACTATTAATAGTTTATTTATTAATAGCTATACTAAATAGTGTATGAAATGGGTATTAGCATATTTTGTAGCACTTTTTGGCTTGACACAATTAGTAGGATGTACAACTCCTACTAAAACTTTAAATCTCCTCACTCCTGATAGACTAGGACTTGGTAGAGCAACTGGTGTAATGTCTATGCGCGGTTCCAGTAATGGTTCTTATGATGGTGAATGGTGGGGTGATCCATACGGAGGCCATGGAGGAGAGTTTGGAGATAGCTCCTCACACCTTGATCTGGAAGGAGAGTCCGAAGCTGATATGGTATGGTTAGAGTGGGATTTCCCTCAATGGAAAGAGCCTAACGATTATGACCGTTATTTGCGCGAGAGAGTAAGAACACTAAGTTTAGAGAAAGAACTACTACTAAAAGAGAAAGAGCTAGAGAAGAAGAACAAAGCCATAAATAAGACAATAAAAAGAATAGATGACGCCCTTGAGTGTACTGTCCCAGAGAGAGAACAAGTGGGAATGTGGCCTAAGAAGCTCACCGAACAGCATTAAATTATAGAAGAAATAGCTTGATTTCCTGCCATATTATGGTATAATTGTGTCCATGAAGAAACAAGTAACAGTCCAGATGACGCTGGAATGGTCGTTCGACCAACACTCTTGGTCAACAGAGAAGAAACACCTCACCGATCTAAAAGAGATCCCTGAGGTTATATTGAGTAATGATGTCCTCAACTCTCTGTATATGTTAAATGATATCCAAGTTCCCGAACTCATGAAGGTGAAAGTAAATGCTAACTGACCAACAAGTAGTGCTAATCGAAGAGAAGTATGGCAAACTGATTCACAAGATCAGCAATTGGATTTCGGGAGACAATATGATCTCCAGTCATGATGATAACGTACAAGACCTATGGCTTGCAGTCATGGAAGCAGTACGAGGATACAGCAAGAAAGAGAACCAAGTATTCGATGAGTTCTGGGGTAGCAGAGGATTCGACAAATACCTCAAGACCTGCTTGTGGAACTTGAAGAATAATAAAGGTGCGAAGATCACGAAGAAGTATCCAGTCACCAAGAACACACACAGCCTCCACATCAACCCTCAGTTCCTCCTCCTTGAAGATCCCTCAAGCTCTGCTGTAGAGTACAACGTGTTCTTTGAGCAATTTGTCGATCTGCTTGAACCAGACGCACAGGAGGTCATACAGGAGGTCGTGAGAGATCCTAATTACATCAAGCCAAGTGGCAAGATAAATGTGAGCCTCCTCTCAAGGAAATTAAAAAAGACCTGGGAAGAGACAGATGCTATCCTTACTAAAATAGGTGCAAGGTTAGAGAACGAGCTTTGAATATTAGCTGTTTGAATCAAGGCTGTGTTGAGCTTGTGAATTATACTCCTAATGGTGACCTGCTTGTAGTTAATTCGGCAAGATGTTCATTTGATATGGAGCATGAAGAGTGGGATGAAGAGAAAGACTCTGGACTCATTAAATACTTAGCCAAGCATAAGCATCTGCTCCCATTCAGACATCCATCAGCTACGATCAGGATTGAAGCTCCTATTTATGTGCTAAGACAACTAGGCAAGCATCAAGTAGGTTTTTCATGGAGTGAAGTATCAAGGAGATATATTAAAAAGAACCCTCACTTCCACTACCCCATGCCTCAAGATTGGAGAAAGTCCTCACCTGATGTTAAACAAGGAAGTTTAAATGAGGGGCTAGACAAAGAGGTAAGGAGTGATGTAGATAAAGAGATAGATAGCTTCTATTGTGATGCAGAGGAGATGTATTACAATCTATTAGACAAAGGTGTATGCCCAGAACAAGCACGAATGGTATTACCACAAGCCATGATGACCACAACAGTAACCACAGGCACGTTGTTAGGTTGGCATCATATGTTTACAATGAGAACAGAAGAGCATACACAAAGAGAAACACAAGAGTATGCATATGCAATCGGAGAAATACTAAGTAGTATATTCCCATACAGTTGGACCGCTTTAAACGAGGACTATAATAATGTTGACCCTTCTTAAACTAATCTATCGACAACTCTTTATCAGTGAGAGTGTGAAGAATACAATGATACTACATGAGCTAGAGAAAGCAAACAAAAAGTCAAATAAGAAATGAAGTATGATGATGTGATCGTGAAGGAGATTGAAACAGAGGAGGAGTACACAAATGCAAGCACCCTGCTCCAAGAAGAGTTCCCCGATCACAAAGACACTATGCTTACGTTTTATGAGTTCATCCTCATAGCTAAATTTGGGGAAGAGATAGTAGGTATGATAACAGCCAATAGATATCTCCCCAATAGAGCATTACTATGTGATATAGTAGTTCATCCAGATTATAGATCTAAAGCTATAGGTATTAAACTACTAAAAGGAATGGGCAGAAAAGTCAAATCACAAGGATATGATTACCTCATGGGGTTCACTCCCAAGAAGAATAGACAAGCACTCAACACATACAAGAGAGTGTACACTAGACAAGAGGAACAGATCGTAACTGTCTCGGATGTAGCAATTAGTATCCCCATCATTGAACAGATAGAACACACGATTAGAGCTAGGGAAGCGAGGCGAAGCAAAGGTAAATAATATATTATAATAAGGCACATCTAAAAAGTCAAATGATAGTGACGTATATGCAAGAGTGGGTGCAATAACAACCAAAAAGTCAAATCTATTAACAATAGAGGGTTAATATAGTATAGTAACAACCAAAAAGTCAAATTGAGAAAGTGTTTTGCTTCACCCCTACCCTAAAAAAGAATTTAATTCAGAACTAATTGAGATTTATTTTCTTTTTATTCACGGGCTTTTTCTTTTAAAAATTTGTTTAGAATAGGTTGGACTCGCCTATAATGGTAGTCCAAAGCTACGCCTTTGAGGTCCCAAGTGGTTGCAGTGCAACGCCCTTCATTAGCCATAGTGCATGAAGGTGTTTTTATCACTTGGGATCTCTTTCTATCATGCTCCTAATTTTAGTTCTGATCGCGTGTCTAGCCCTTAGGGAAACCTAATTCACGACACTAAAAACAAGGAAATTGCAAATTTGAGAGCAAGTAAAAAATAGGAACACGCAAATTACTTTGAGCATTCCTAAATTTGGTTGAAATTCAGCCGAATCTCGGCTCTCCGTCTTCATTCACCCAATAGTCCCCACCTCGTGTACGAATATGCTCCAAATGGCTCTCCATTTCGCGCTCTTCTAGGAGGTCGCAAATCTCCTGATCTCCAATGGGATCATATGCGTCATCGTAGCTCTCATTGAGGTACGAAATTGCATCCGCACGAGTAAACTCGGGGTAGTTGATAAGAACTTGCATTACTTCTGAGTCTGAGTATCGGTTTTTCATGCGGTCATTGTACCATGCCTGGTCCTGGTTTTCTAGGAAAAACTCTGATTTATTTTTCCCTGGTTGTTGTAAGTTCTGAATTCACAAGGGGTTACGTGGGGGCACCCGCCGCGCCAAATGCGATTTCTTGAAGAAAGATACCATCTTTCCTAGTGTGAGAGGAATTTAACTGTCTTCTTTGTGGTCCAACATAGCCCACAAGATGCACAATCCTTAACCTTTTCGGTTTGTTCAGGACACACAAAAGATGCACCCTCAAATGATTCATCGGCTGCATAGCTCCAATCTTCTTTGAAAGGCTTTTGGGAATCACCATGCAATTCTCCTGCCTCATAATTGCCAGAATGGCGAATCACAAAACGGTCTGCGAATCTATTGTTTAGGAGCCAGATTGCGTGGGAGATGTTATCTCCCTTGCGAGCGGTATAGCCAAAGATGCAAAGTTTCGGGTGCTTTAATAGCATCTCTTCCCAAAAGTTCACGTAGTCTACGGAATAGAAATCACCCAGAACATGGAGACGGATGACGATTCCCTCCTTATGCTTTTGCATCAAAGATTCAATCTCTCGCTCCAAAAGGAGGTCGATATTTGCATTCTTAAAACGATGCGCGAATGGCATGTTATTGCCATAACAATCGTTCCAATGGTGGCACGTTGTGGGGCATGTTTCCCTTTCAACTAGGGTGAGAGAATATAATCTTTTCCCTGTCCATTTCTTAGATGTGATCTTGAAGCCCAATTTTGCATTGGAACTCCCTTTCTTAAGCAAGCCAGTCTTAGAACCTTGCTTTATGCTCTTTTGGTATATCGTAGACACTTTCATGGCCCGTATTGTATCATACTGGGAGCGAGAATCAAGAACTATTTGGAGAAACTTTTGGTCGTAAGTTGTTGATCCACAAGGGGTTAGGTGGCTCGGGCCGCCCCGCGAAATGCGATTTGCAAGTGTAAAATGGGTGGGGAGATCAGTTCAATCGTACGACCTTCTGGCTTAAATGCACAGTTAAGCTTGAACTGCTCCCCACCGAATAAGATGGTGGAGGCGCAGGGAATCGAACCCTGGTCCGAACGAGTGCCGTGTAGGCTCTAGCCCGTCGAAAACTCCATTACGCCCCCGAAGGGTCGGAGAGGTGACGGTACGTAGCCCCTCTCCTAACCTGTTCCCGTAGGCTAAACGCTTTCTTTTACTTCGTCCCTGATCAAGGTTCGAAGGTGGGGAGAGAACCTAGCAGGACTAGCCAGCACCTAGCTCCCTCCCCGATTCTACCTAGGCCATGCCTTGGGTAGCTTTGTGAGCAGCCGTAGCTCCCACATGACGCCCAGACCAAGAATTTTCAGTCGGGAGCAAGCGTCGAAGGTTTTTGTAAGCCTCCAATGCGGTTTCAGATTCCATAGCGGAACCATTAGAATACAGGTCAGCAAACAGCTTGCCAGCCTGAATTGAGAGTCCCTGAATCAGAGCCTCTCGGGTGTTGTACTCAAAAGAGTGCATGGTGTTATCCTCTTGCAAGAGAGAAACAGAAGGAGGGGAGCTTGAGCCCATCCCCTCATTGGGAGTCCTATTATACCACAGCTTGCCGTATTTTGCAAGCATATTCGGCCAGAAATTAGAAATAATACTCATCAGTCCCCATCCCAGCCGACCCTAAAGCGTCATCATCAGCCCATTGGCTGTCCATAGGGTCCTCGGGACAATCTTCGTGCAAGTCCCAGCCCTCATCCTCAGGCTCATCATCGGACACGCCAAAGACATCATCTTGGCAGGACTGGCACATGGCCGAGATAGAATATTCCTTTCTGGAAATATCATCACGGAAGGAAGTTGCTTTGATGCCGTGAGCATCATCGCAGGTGATACAGATACCCTCACGGATACAGGTGGGACGGTCCTTGCCGTTGAAGACGATTTCAGAGAGGAGGGCGTCGATAGCGGGAGCCTTGAAGCTCGGTGTGATCTTGTTTTCCATGGGCCTATTATCGCATAATTTGAGGTGAGATTCAAGAACTATTTGCTAGAAACTTTTTGTCGTAAGTGCTTGTCTCATCATTACTTACGGGGCTGCGCCCCGGCCCCAAATCGGCCAATAGCGGCACGATTGGGGGGGTTATTCGCTGATTCAGCCGAACAGACCGTTGGCAAGATCTTTGCCACCTTCGGTGAGCCCGTAGGTGAAGTCCTCACCTTCTTCGCTCCATTCCATGTTAATCAAACCTTGATCGACCATGGAAGAAAGGACAAGCTGGAACTGAATGTTCATAGCACGATCAGTAACCTCAGACAAAGATTGCTCCGAGCCTACGGGATAATCCCAGAGAGCTTTGCGAGCAGCCCATTCCGAGATCTCTCCAAGCTGACCCGTGTAGGGTTGGCCCAAGATGT
>Ga0080013_1006574_pt1 | contig 10282 bp, 14 predicted proteins | sample ETNvirenome_6_85_FD_69236 | JGI IMG/M metagenome (GOLD analysis project Ga0080013, IMG submission 69236) | Marine viral communities from the Pacific Ocean - ETNP_6_85 (SPADES assembly) (version 2) | ecosystem: Environmental > Aquatic > Marine > Oceanic | place: Pacific Ocean | collected 2013-06-19
TCTGACTGTGCCATTGTGCCCTGATTGTCATACAGGCGGTTTTAGTATTCATAAATCACCGAAGGCGTTTACAAATATTTACGGGTCAGAGCTAGATATGCTGGCCCAAACACTAGAGCAAATTGAGCAGAAGAGGGGTTAATCAGAATATGAATAAGCTTTGTCTTGATTTAGGCACCAAAACAGGTTGGGCCTTGTGTGCTGACAGTGTTTTAACAAGTGGTACTGTCAGTTTTAAAAACAACAGGTTTGAAGGTGGCGGTATGCGGTATCTGAGGTTCAGACGCTGGCTTGAGGATTTAAGGGGCAAGGAACCCATAGACTGCGTATTCTTTGAAGAGGTAAGGCGACATCAAGGCACGGACGCGGCACATTGCTACGGTGGCTTCATGGCTTCCCTAACGGCTTGGTGTGAGGAGCATTCTATCCCTTATGCTGGCGTACCGGTGGGCACTATAAAGAAACACGCTACCGGCAAAGGCAATGCCAACAAAAAGCTAATGATCGAGGCGGCAATAGCCAGGGGCCATAATCCGGCCGATGACAACGAAGCTGATGCAATATGCCTTGGTTATTTGGCTGTAGAGCATCCTAGGGCGCGGGTTTTATAGGGCCCCCTAATGGCAGGCAATTAGCTAGCACACAGGTCGCATTCGTGCGGCCATAACAAGAGGGGTAGATATGAAAATAGCCAGATTTGATGTTAAACAGTTTTATGACGACATGAATATAGTGCGCGAAAGCAGGGACATGACTTGGACAGATGTAGCTACCCAGTCAGGTGTGAGCGCGTCAACATTAACGCGGATCGGTCAGGGTCGTCGGCCAGATGTTGATAGTCTTGCTGCTCTTTTGGTTTGGTCTAATTTATCACCAAGCCGGTATTTTATAGGGCCACCTGCCCCCTAATGGCAGGCAATGAATGTGAGGTGAAGGTTATGTCAGAAGTAGAATACAAAGAAGGTTTTTATCATTTGTACAATCCATCAGAGGAAGGGCCAGTGTTAGTGCATGGCTATCATTGTACGGATATGGGTGGTGAGTTTGTTTTTGGGTTTAACACGCATGACGGAGGCAACTTGGTTCCTCTAAGCGACCTAGGCAAAGACTCAAGAGTGGTGCCGGTGGCGGTGTCAGAACAGAATATGCCCCAGTACCAATGCTACAAGAGGGTATGGGCGCACAAAATAAAAGAGATAGCTGAATGTCCTTTTGGAGGTGGTGCCACAATCACACCCGACGATTCTACCTATCAGCCATTCAAAGTGAGTTATGCGTATTTGAAAAGAAATAAAGTTATGCACGCAGGCGGTTATTACGTCCGATATGAGGACGGATATGAATCCTATAGCCCAGAAGAGCCTTTCGAGGCTGGTTATGCATTAATTGCTGATTAAGGGCCACCTGCCCCCTAATGGCAGGCTTTCAATATGAGGTAATTGTTATGGAAGAAGATCAAAAAGTAATGGGCTATCGCGAACTGTCACAAGTTGAGATTGATAGGATAAACCTAATCAAATCTCAGGCAGAGGAGGTCAAGAAACTGATGAAGGGTTTAGAGGAATGGGGGGAACCAGACGGAAGGTGGTTAGCCATAGCCAACACGGATTTACAGAAGGGCTTTATGTCTGCGGTGCGCTCAATAGCTAAACCGGAAACGTATTAGTTGAAATAGGCCGCATTCGTGCGGCCATAACAAGAGGGTAGATATGATACAGCGCAACGACATAGGCTACCGCATAGGCCAGAGTCACCCACGCGGGTCAAGGTACTCGGATGCTGTAGTTGAGCAAGCTAGGTGCCTACATGAGCAGGGCAAGGGATATGGCACTATTGCGGCCATGCTCAGAGTGCCCAGGTACACGGTAAGGAACTGGGCGACATATCAAAGCCGCAACCAATATCCAGCCTATTAACAGGTGTGCCAATAACTCGACAATCATCTGATATGATGCAGTTATGATAGTTACGTTTTGATAACTTAAAGAGAGCGGCCAGCCCGGTGCGACAACACCAGGCCAACCATTTCAAGCACAGGACAAGACCCTGCGCAAATCAACCAAGGCTCTCCCGCCACTAGCGGCTATGGGAGTCTATCACGATTTATAAGGGTCTTCACTGTGGATAACTTGCATGTAGAGGCATTGCCTGTGGATAGTCTTATCCCGTATGTGAATAACGCCCGTACTCATTCCGAGGCACAAATAGGGCAGGTCGCGGCCAGCATTCAAGAGTTTGGCTGGACGAACCCGATACTGATCGACGATGCTAATAGCGTTATCGCAGGCCATGGGCGGGTATTGGCAGCGCAGAAGCTGGGTATGGATAAAGTGCCATGTATCAGGCTGTCGCATTTATCCGAGGCACAGCGCAAGGCGTATGTTATCGCTGATAACAAGTTGGCCCTCAATGCTGGCTGGGATGATGATCTTTTGTCTGTGGAACTGGAAGCGTTAAAAGAGCTTGATTTTGATCTGGACTTGATAGGCTTTGATGATGCGGAGCTTGATGCACTATTACCAACTACCGAAATACACGGCTTAACTGACGAGGACGCTGTTCCAGAAGTTCCTGATAACCCGATCACAGTTGAGGGTGATGTATGGGTGCTAGGTAATCATCGTTTGATGTGTGGCGATTCTACGTCTATTGATTGCATGGAGAGACTTTGTGAAGGTCAGTTAGTGGATATGTGGCTAACTGATCCTCCTTATAATGTTGCCTATAAAGGAAAAACAAAGGACGCCTTAACTATTCAAAATGATGAAATGGGTGGAGATGAGTTCAGACAATTCCTGAAAGACTCTTATTCAGCTGCTGGATCTGTTATGAAGTCGGGCGCTGTTTTCTATATATGGCATGCGGATTTGGAAGGGTACAATTTCAGAGGAGCCGCTTTCGATGTTGGCTGGGTTATACGGCAGTGCTTAATTTGGAAAAAACAAACAATGGTGATGGGTAGACAAGATTACCATTGGAAGCATGAGCCATGCTTATATGGGTGGAAAGAAGGCGCTGCTCATCTATGGGCAACAGATCGAAAACAGACAACTGTTCTGGAGTTTGATCGTCCATTTCGGAATGCTGAACACCCAACAATGAAACCTGTGGAATTGTTTGAGTATCAGATGCTGAATAATACAAAAGGAGATGATTTGGTCTTGGATAGTTTTGCTGGATCAGGGACAACAATTATCTGCTGTGAAAAACAAAATCGTAGAGCGCGTCTAATGGAACTAGACCCTAAATACTGTGACGTAATCATTAAACGCTGGCAGGGCTTTACTGGTAAACAGGCTATACATGAGGCAACGGGTAAGCCATTCGAGGCCGCAGATGACAGCTAAGGCAAAGAACAAAGGTGGGCGGCCAAAGGTTGAGATCAACTGGGAGCAGGTGCAGACTATGTGTCGCATACACTGCACTGGTGAGGAAGTTGCGGCTATTTTAGACATTGATTACAAGACTCTTGTTAGAGCCTGCAAGCGAGAATTTGGGGTAGGTTTTGGGGGGTATTATAAAAAGGCCAGTTTGGCAGGCAATACTTCTCTTAGGCGGTTTCAATGGAAAATCGCGGAAGCTGGCAGCGTCCCTATGAATATATGGCTAGGTAAGCAATACTTGGGACAAGAGGATAAGCCGGGCGATAGTGGAGGCAATGAACGTGATGCCAAGTTCTTGGCTGATTTATTGAATGGATTAAATAAGTAATGAATATTTGGTCGCAAGCTGTAGAGCAGAACTATTACCCATTGAAGCCAGTACCGGAACAAATGCGCCTTATTTCCGAGCAGAAGCGTTTCAAAGTCGTTCCTGCTGGCCGTAGATCGGGCAAGACTGAGCGCTTTAAGCGGTACTTAGCCCAGTATGCTGCTAATAACCCTGGTATGTACTTCGCCGGTGCGCCCACATTTAACCAAGCCAAGAAGATATTCTGGAAGGATTTAAAAAACCTAACCTTCTCATTCTCACATAGCAAAAAGCCGAGCGAGTCTGATTTACAAATATACCTCCCCAACGGATCAGAGATACATATTATCGGTTTTGATAAGCCTGCGCGATTTGAGGGCACACCATGGTCAGGCGGTGGCCTCGATGAATTTGGCAACTTTAAGGCCGGTGCCTGGCCTGAGAATATTCAGCCGGCATTGAGTACCGAAGACCCAAGGAGACCCGGTTACAAGCCGTGGTGTTGGGTGTTTGGTGTACCGGAAGGGCTTAACGATTACTACGACTTAGCCGAGTATGCCAAATCAGGCCAAGATGATGACTGGGGATATTACCACTGGCCATCATCTGAGGTGTTATCTGCAAAGGCCATTGAAGATGCCAAACGCCAGTTATCGCCGCGTCAATTTAGGCAGGAATATGAAGCGAGCTTTGAAACGGCTGCAGGGCGTATTTATGAGGACTACTCAACCGATAACCATACAACCGAGGCCATCCAGCCCCATGAGCAAATCATGTGGTGCCATGACCAGAACTATACCCCTTTATCAAGTGCTATTTGTGTCAGGCATCAGATCGAAGGCAAGGACGGGCGCAAGCGTGACGGTATATTTATTCTTGATGAAATTATTTTAACAAGCGCCGTTAGTGAGCAATCAGCTTTGGAGTTTGTCGAGCGTTACAAAGACCACCAGAACAAGAATATTTTAATTTACGGTGACCCAGCAGGCAGAGCAGGCGAGAAGCACGGCCAGCAATCAGCCTATAAGGCCATAGAGGCGGTATTAACCACCCACAATTGGAAGTTTACCCGCAAGGTGAAGAACAAAGCACCGGCGATAAAAGACCGCCAGAACGCAGTCAGGGCCAAGATCAAGAATGCGGCAGGGGAAGTATCGCTATTTGTACACCCGACCAAAGCGCCATATTCCCACAAAGGTTTAGCCACGACACAGCTAAAAGAGGGTTCGTCATTTCTTGAGGATGATCGGGATAAATACCAACACATTACAACAGCCATTGGTTACATGATCGACTATGAATGGTCAGTGGCTAACCAGGGCATAAAGACCAGCAAGGTCATAGGATTTTAGATATGGGCATAGATAACACACACCCGCATTACAATTTAAGAGCGCCGCAATGGGCAAGGTGCCGCAACACATACGATGGGCAAGACGCGGTAAAGGCGGCTGGCGAAACCTATCTGCCAAAACTGGGCGGTCAGGATGATGACGACTATGAGGCTTACGCCAAACGCGCCCTATTTTTTGGCGCAGTTGAGCGCACTATAGCCGGTCTGGTTGGTGCGGTAATGCGAAAGGCGCCAGTGATTGAAGCGCCGGAAAAACTGGAAGCGCTGTTTACTGATATTACCGGCACAGGTATGTCGTTAAATGAGTTTATCTCTTGGGCGCTGTCTGAGCAGCTACTACAGGGCCGGATTGGTATATTGCCAGATTGGGACAACGAGGCAGACAGGCCGGTTTTATCAAACTACGCCACGGAGAAGGTGATTAATTGGCATTTTGCCGATGATAAGCAATGGGTTATTTTGCAGGAAGCCTATTCAGAGATTGACCCAGAAGATGAATATAATGTGGTCGAGGCTATTCAATACCGTAAGCTGTTACTTGATGGTAGTTATCAGCAGGTGATATATCGTAAAACAGACAAGAACGGTGAATTTACAGTATATGACACCATTACGCCTAGCAGAAAGGGCGCGGCACTTGATGCCATCCCTCTGATAGTGACCAATACCAACGGCATGGGCTATACGTCTAGCGAACCGCCGCTGTTAAACCTGGCTGATGTCAACCTGTCACATTATCGCACCAGTGCTGATCTGGAGCATGGCCGCCACTGGACAGCATTACCAACACCATGGGTGTCAGGTGTTGATTCTGCAATAAAGATGGCTATCGGTAGTGGTGCGGTTTGGTGCTTACCGGATCACGGTAAGGCGGGTTACTTGGAATTTACAGGCCAAGGCTTGCAGGCTTTAGAGAAGGGCATGGACGAAAAATCGGGCATGATGGCCAAGCTCGGAGCGCAGCTATTGGAAGCGCGAAAGTCTGGCGTAGAGGCGGCTGACTCTGTGCGCTTGCGTCAAAATGCAGAGGCTTCTGTGTTGCAGAGTTCGGTTACGATTACGGAAACGGCGATCAATAACGCGTTAAATGCCATGTCAGAATGGGCTGGCTGGGGTGAGGTAAGCGTTAAATTAAATAATGATTTTGTTGATAGCACCCTAAACCCGCAGGATTTGAAAGAATTGCTTGCTGCTTGGCAAACCGGCGGCATTAGTCAAAATACATTCTTGTATCAAATGCAACGGGGCGAGATGTTGCCGCCGGAAGTTAGCATAGAGGACGAAAAAGCGCTAATTGCAGCAGAGGGGCCAAATGTCGATTAGTGACAAACTGCTAGACCTACTCACCGGTTATGATGTTGATCTGGTGAGGGTTGAGGCCTATCTGCAAAAAGGCATAACAAAGGATATTAAGGCGTTGGAAAAGAGCCTGATCGCGTTGCTCAAGGGCAATGAACTGGATTACACGGATAGTCAGCGTCTGCGCAAAGCACTGGGACAGCAGTTGATCAATGATGCCAAAACAGAAATAGTTATTGCATACGGTCAGATAAACGAAACCCACCAGATCAGCTTAACCGATGTGGCTAAGTTGGGTGAAAAGCAGATTATAGAGGCCTTAAATAAGGTGCTGAAGGTTGATTTAATTACTACCACCATTAGCGCACAGTCATTATCGAGCATTGCTAAAAACACCTTAATCATGGGAGCGCCTAGCAAAGCATGGTGGTTACGTCAGTCAAAAGGACTGCAAAACCAATTTACTGACCTGATCCGCCAAAGCATGGTGCAGGGATTAACTACCCCGCAGATCGTGCAACTGGTGCGCGGTAGTAAAGCAGCAGGCTACAAGGATGGCATTATGTCGGCGAAATATAGAAATGCCGAAGCACTGGTCAGGTCAAGTGTGCAAACGGTCGCCAATGCTGGCAGGCTCAAAGCGTATCAGGCCAACGATGATATTGTTAAGGGTATCGAGTGGGTGTCTACCTTGGACAATCGCACAAGCACAACATGCATGGCCCTTGATGGCAAGCAATGGACGGTTCATTTAAAACCCATAGGTCATAATAAAGTATTCCCCGGAGCCACGGCCCATTGGAATTGTCGCAGTAGTCAGATTAGTGTACTAAAAAGTTGGGATGAACTGGGAGCAAAAAGACGTTTTAGTGAGGTGCCTGAATCCACAAGGGCAAGTATGGATGGCCAAGTCAGTGCCAAGAAAAACTATGAGGACTGGTTAAAGGGTAAGCCCGAATCCTTCCAGAAGGAAGTGCTAGGCGAGGGTAAATGGAATCTTTGGAAAAACGGCAAGTTAGGTTTTACGGATTTAGTCGATCAGTCTGGCAATCCATTGCCATTGTCGGCGTTAGTCAATTAACTGGAGAGAGTAATGAGCATGCTTAAAGCAAAACTTGAGAACTTAGATGGGTTAGATGAAGCCCTAAAACCACTATATACCGAGCGTGACGGTGCTTACCATTTGGCTGTAGAGGGCTTGGTGGATAAGTCTAAACTGGACGAATTTCGCACGACTAACACCAAGCTAAAATCCGACCTCGAGCAGCTTACGGATAAATACGGTCAGGTTGATCTTAGTCGTTACGCTGAATTGGTTCAGGCTGATCAGGATAACAAAGACAAGAAACTGATAGAAGCTGGCAAGGTTGATGAATTGCTGGAAGAACGAACCAAGCGTATGCGCGAGGAATACGACAAGAAAGTTCAAGGGTTGGAATCTCAGAATGCAACTCATGTCCGTCAGCTTGAGGGGTTAATTATTGATAATTCTGTTAGAGCGGCGGCTACTCAGTCGGGCGTACAGCCAACGGCGGTGGATGATGTGCTATTACGCGCCAGAAGTGTTTATAGTTTGCAAGATGGCAAAGCCACACCTAAAGATGCTAAGGGGGAGGTTATTTATGGCAAGGACGGTTCTAGCCCCATGGCGATTGATGAATGGGTAAAAGGGCTTGAGGAGACAGCAGGTCATCTGTTCGTTAAATCCAGCGGTGGCGGCCCTAAAAATCAGGGCGGTACGCCGTCAGATGGCAAGAATTTATCCCCACTTGAGAAAGTGTCCCAAGGCTTGCGGGCTAATGCTTGACATTGTTAAATAAATACTGTATTAATAGCAAATAACTTAAGTAAATGCTTAAGTAAAGTAGTAGGCGTGGCCGGGGGTCGTGCTAAATCCTTCATGTAACCGGGGGTTATGTGCAAAGGTGAATTTTTATTAATTCGCCCAGCATATAACAGTCTGGGCGCAAAAAAAGGATTAGCAATATGGCTTCCGTAACGCTGGCTGAATCAGCCAAACTCTCACAAGATATGCTGGTCGCTGGTATTATTGAAAATATCATCACAGTAAACCCTTTCTATGACATTCTGCCCTTTCAAAATATAGAAGGTAACTCACTAGCCTATAATCGGGAAAATGCGCTCGGTGCGGCTGGCTGGGCCACCGTTGGCACGGATATTTCCGGTAGTGGTTATAAAGCTGCCGCCACATTTACGCAAGTCACCTCAAGTCTGACCAAGTTAATTGGTGATGCCGAGGTCGATGGGCTTATCCAAGCCACTCGTTCCAATATTACCGATCAGAAAGCTGCTCAGATTGCTTCCAAAGCGAAATCAATAGGCCGCCAATATGCGGATAAAATGATTAATGGGACGGGCAGTTCTAATGAGGTCGATGGCCTGTTAAATCTGGCCTCTGCTGGTCAGACCGTCGATGCTGGGACAAATGGCGCGGCATTGTCATTCGCGTTGCTGGATGAGTTGATTGACTCGGTTGTGGATAAGGATGGCCAGGTTGATTACTTGATGATGAATGCCCGAACCTTGCGCTCATTAAAAACATTACTACGCGGCTTAGGTGGTGCAAGCATTGCTGAAACGCTAGAGCTACCTTCTGGCCGTAAAGTTTTGGATTATGAGGGTATTCCTGTATTCCGAAATGATTATATTCCTGTTGATCAATCGCAGGGGACTTCTTCCACTTGTACCACTATTCTTGCTGGCACTTTGGATGATGGTTCTATGCAGCATGGTATAGCTGGCCTCACAGCAAGGAACAATGCTGGCATTAACATTGAGGAAGTAGGTGTAGCTGAAGGCAAAGACGAAACCATAACCCGTGTGAAATTTTATAACGGGCTGGCGCTCTTTTCTGACAAGGGCCTCTCAATCCTAAAAGGCATTAACAACTAACATACGCCCAAGGGTGGGAATGAGGGTTTACTATGTCGTTTTTTGTATTGAAAGGGCCAAATAAGGGCAAGGATATTACCCTGCTGGACATTGAATTTATCAAAGGCGTTGCTGAGTTGTCGGATGAAACGGCAGACAAAGTGGAAAACATGCTGACCAAATTCTATTCCTGTGTGCGGCACGAATCCTTGCCCAAAGCCAAGGTGAAAAAATGACCATTGACGCAACCGCAGGTGGTAGCAGTAGCGATAGTTATTGCACCCTTGCAGAGGCAGACACCTACCACGAGGGCGTGTTTCATAAAGATGACTGGAATGTAGTTGATGAGGACAAGGAAGTCGCATTAAAACAAGCCACGGCCATTTTAGATATGCGCTACAACTGGCCCGGGAAAAAGAAAACCGATGACCAGGCATTGCGCTGGCCTCGTACCGGTGTCGCTGATGTTGATGGTTATGCTTTGGATAGTGATGTTATGCCCAAGGCGTTAAAAAACGCTACGGCAGAGTTCGCGCGCTATTTGATTAGCAACGATCCGTCAGTGGTGGCGGGAAAGGGTATATCAAGCGTTGAGGGGATTGTATTTGATAAGTCTGATAGACCGGATCAGATCCCGGATAACGTCAAGAGCATGTTAGCAGGCCTAGGCTCATTAGTTGGGCAGAATCCCAGTACTAGTGTGCAATTTGTTGGTTTAATGAGGGCGTAATGAGTCTTGGTGAAACGATCAGGAAATCCGTTGACGCAGCTATGGACAGTCTGGGTGATGTTAAGGAGCGAGTGGAATACGTTGAAAATGGCGCGGCCACTTATGACACGACAACGGGTAGTTATACACAAGCGGCTAGCAGTCATGTTATCAGGGCGATTGTTAGCACTTTTAACAGGGGCCTAGTACCGGATCAGGCAGCCAATGAAACGCGGGGCGAACATTCCGGTCAGTTATCGGTATTGATAAGCGCCAAGGGATTGCGGTTTACCCCGGATACCAGTGGTGAGGTCATCCGTGAAGGTGAACGCTACAAA
>Ga0080013_1006577_pt1 | contig 10280 bp, 12 predicted proteins | sample ETNvirenome_6_85_FD_69236 | JGI IMG/M metagenome (GOLD analysis project Ga0080013, IMG submission 69236) | Marine viral communities from the Pacific Ocean - ETNP_6_85 (SPADES assembly) (version 2) | ecosystem: Environmental > Aquatic > Marine > Oceanic | place: Pacific Ocean | collected 2013-06-19
CGCAATCAACCAATTTATCTTTTATTGAATGATAAATTTCGAACTGATCGCCGCAATCGATGCATTCATATGCATATTTTGGCATTAAACCACTTCAACGTCTGGCGTGATTTGGCATTAAACCACTTCAACGTCTGGCGTGATTTCACCTTTTTCTTTCTGTTGGTTGAAATCCGTGTTTTTTAGCTGGACGGTAGGTGGGTTTTGTACCGTTAACCCGTCAGACGTGCTTACAAAGTCAAATCCTTGTAAGACTGGAACAATGTCAGACTGCTCCATAAGTGATTTTTGTAGGGCCATCATAATTGCGCCCATTGCTTGATTTGATAATTTCATTTTTTCTCCTTTATGCGGTTTTAAAAAACGTTAATGCGTTAACGTTTTTATCATCAATAAACAAATCATAAATTGGTTTGCCAAACTTCAATTCGTGATGTTTGACGCCCCAAGATTTAAATTGGTCTTTTGTAGTTTCAGACCAGTCAATTCCTGTTCCTGAACCTCTTGCTGTCCAATAAACGATCGTATGACCTTCATCATACAGTTTATTAATTTTTTTAACATTTTCAACAATCGGTACAGCCAAAGAATAGTTTCTATCCTCTGGTGGTTGGCAAATTGTCTCGTCAATATCTACATATATAATCATTTTTAACTATCCTTCCTAATCTTTTTCTGGATGCGGTCAGACGACCAGTTGTTCCACCATAGCATATGCCACCATGGCGTAATCTGAATGGCTCCATGGTACCCCAACATGACAAGGCGAAGATAATAATCACAATGAGGATTAATAACGTGGCCGGCGCCCGTTGTTTGCATTGATCCAAACACGCCCGCGTTGGTCCGCTCTCGAAGCATGTGCTCAATTGCTTTAAGCATTTTTTTTGGACACAAATTAAACGGCAACTCTCCATCAAACTTCTCAAGCGTATTTTTTATATATCTTGCATAATAGCGAAGAAAGTCGTTTCTTAAAACATCTTCTGAATATTTGCGATCGGATTCAGCGCCTAGATAATCAATGCGCCACTCATAAAGTGAGTTGCCACTTTCTTCAACCATTTTAACTAAATCTAAACTCTCCTGATAATCTTTTCCGCACTTTATGCCATGAATTTCGCAATAAAACCGATCCACACAATCTATTGTTTCATCGTTGTACATTTTATTAATTATGTCGTACTCCCCGCCCTCAACATCTAATTTTAACACAAGATAATCATGTTTTGTAAAACTATTTTTTATCCAGCTCGATAGATCAATACACTCGATCTGCTTCTGTACACTGGCGGCATACAAGGGATCCGTCATAAACGCATCCCGGGGCAATATGCTTGAAGATTCATCGGCTGTGTCAAAAAAAGCGATCGTTCCATCATAAGTCCACAAAGCTTTATTATTAAATTCAATGCTCTTCACTTTGCTCTTGCATAGTTGTATAGCTTCTTCTAATGGGTCTAATATTTTTGGACTTTGACTAGCTTCAAAGCAAATTATTTCATATTCACTAGCATCTGGAAAGTTGTTGCAAAACGCAATTATAGATTGGCCAACGTTTGCGCCTCCGTCAATGAATACTTTTCTCATTTCATACCTTTATTAAGAAATCGGCAAGCGGCTTTTTCCAAGCTGGCAAACTGTCAACTCTAGATTGTTCAACATAAAATCGATTTTTTGCGGTACTAACGTCGCCATTTTCAACCTCTGGGTGTATTAAATAGTTAATTGTAAACATTGTGCGCACGCCTTCCTCAATCTTTAGCCCCTTGTGAAAGCCATTTGTTGTTGCCATCAATAAATCTCCATAATTGGCAGTTAAATGCTTAATTCTATCTTTGCCATATACTTTTTCAATTTCACTGTCTGGCCACCGGTGGTACTTAAGAGGGTGCATTGGTAATTCTCTATTGCTGCCCTCAACGTATGTGAAGGGTCCGTTTTTAAGGCCAACATCATTCAAGTAAACAAAGAACTTTAACATCTTAACTGTACTATTGAAGTCCTGATGATACATGTTCGTTCCTGACGGGGGGTTCGGTGTCACAAAACTCTTTCTCAGATTGCAAGTTCCGAGCCCGGGCAAACAATTGAAAAATGCAGACGCAATATTAATAATTCTATCGTCAGTTGCTATTTCAAATCCCATTTTGGTATTTAAATATGGTTCATTAATTTGAATATGATTGTCGTTTTGTACTAACTTGGTATTAGTCTTCTCGTCAAAATAGCTGCCTACTTCAGATTTGAACTTATCCAACATATCTAAATCGAAAAAGTTTTCAATTTTGCTATATCCGCGGTCGTTAATTTCATCAACGTATTTTTTGTATTCGTCCTTGACAACGTATTCATACATATCTCGGCGTCTTAAGCAACTTTCATTGTAAAAATTTACAGATTGGTGACCTCCGCGATAAAATTGCACATTGCTTGGTGTGTAAAAGCTCATTTTTTCTCCTTGCTTGGTGTGTAAAAGCTCATTTTTTCTCCAGTGAAAATAATTGTTTTGAAATGTTTGTTGTCATATTGATGGGGTGGCCTTCACCTAAATTCTGAAATTTTGTATTTTTCCCAATATCGTTTAAAAGATAATCCCACAATATATTGTGGTGTCTTAAATACAAATTATAATTGCAGGCGCCCTTACGCTTCTTATTAGCCTCAAAAGAGTGCTCAGTCTCATCTCCGACCTTCTCATGGCGAGACATACCATCCATACCAATTACATCAACTTGCTGGGCGCCAAAGAGTGTTGCCATACATAACAACCTGGGAACACTTCCAATTTTACCCCGATATCTTGTGTGAGAGAACATGGCATTTTCAGCATGTCTGTCGAAGAACGTATCAAAATTTTCCTTCTGGGCGTCTGTAAACCTATCTTCAAAACAAATTAATGTGTTATTGTCTTTAATATATTTATAAAATTCGGTGTTTGCTTCGCTTAAATCTACCTCTGTGACCACACTGGCCAAAGACACCTTCGTGTCTTTTAGTTTTTCATTTAAGTAAAAGTGATTACAAGACCATACAAAGTCGTAATCTTCGGGGCGCCAATTAACTGTTAGGGTTGAAGGACCACCGCCGACTATTAGAATTTTTGAATCCTTAAAAGACTCTACGACCTTATGGTTGGAATAGATTATCTCTTTATTTGTAACAAGAGTATCATCTATGAAACCATCATAGTATTGCAATAAATAATCTACGTTCCACCTATTGTTGCTTATAAAATGATCCGGATCAGAAATAAAATAAGAATTTCGAGTTGGCGAATTGAACCATGTCTGCTCAATCCCATAACATATCCCTTCTTCAGTATCGTACCATACATTTTTTTCTGGATGTTTTTGGATGCAATTGGTGTATCGCATAAAAGCGGGCATCATTTTTTGGTTAAAATCTTCGGTGTAATCTTTTTTACTTTGATCGAATACTAGAACGCTATTATTCCAATTCATGTTTATTCCTCTATTTCAGCCATCTTAATCAACAACTTTTTCCCATCACTTGTTCTGATGTATGCATTAGGGTACGGATCCTCTAACATTCTAATCTTATTATAAAGGAATTCTGCTGATTTATTTAGCATTTCTTCAACAGTTATCTCACTTTCTTTTGGAGTTCTTCTTTTATAGTATGTTGCGGCCGTATGATCCTGCTCATAGGAGGCCACAAAGGGGGCATGCGGTGAACTAATTAACCTCATTGTTAACTCCGTGCCAACAAACGTAAGTCTATCAAAAATGTCCTGCATGCGACCTCTTAGCGACAGATCACCTTTTGTTAGAATTTGACCAGCATCATATCCTTCATTTACAACAAACAACGTGACCTTTGAATCAAGTACGCCGCTAATGATCTGATTTTGAATTGGTGACCCACCTCTAAACTTTGGTAGATCAGATGGGTGCAACATAACAGACATGTAATTGCCATATATTTCCTCGTGTATCTTCCAGCTCCATCCGTAAAAAAGCACCAAATCTGGGTTGAAGAAGTTCTCAATTTTACTATATCCTCGATCATTGATTTCATCAACGTATCTTTTGTATTCATCTTTGACAGTATATTCGTACATGCTACGGCGCCTTAAACAATTTTCATTATAAAAGTTTATAGCTTCGTGGCCGCCGCGATAAAATCGAGCATCTTTAGGTGTGTAAAAGTTCACTTTATTGCCTCTTGAATCTTTTGTGGAATTGGAAACAATTTTTTGGTTATTGGAGTGGAAATATTACAATTATGATCTTCGCCTAAATTATAAATTTTAAAATTGTTCTCTTGTTGTAGTTTTGCAATATATTCCCAAAATATCAATAATTGCCTTTCTTGTATTCTATGGCTAGACTCATATAACGGAGGCTTTCCAAGCTTCTTAAACCAATTTGGTAAAGACTTATTTCCATTAAACGCATGTGTCAAACTGCCGTCGTTATCAGATCGAGGAATCCCATCCAAACCGACCACAGCGACCTCTGAGGCTCCCAGCAATATGGCCAATATAATCAACCTAGGCCCCAGGCCCAAACACGAACGATATCTAGTGTTGAAAAAACTAGACTGACGCGGGTATTTATTGGCAAATTTATGCATTATTTCATAATCTTTTCTGTAATCTCCGCGTTCGATTTCAAAACAAATAGATGTATCATTTTTCAACATGTAATTAATAAATTTATCGTTATCAAGTATTTTAAAACCCGGGGCGACGGTTGCTAGCGATACACTTACATCATCAGATTTGGGATTAAGATAAAACTCGTTACACGACCAAATAAAGTCAAAGCCTAACCTCTCCCACGACACATCCGAAAAACTTGGGCCGCCGCATGCGACTATAACGGATTTGCCCTTTACATTTTTATAATTCTCAGATTTTGTATAGATCAATTCATCAGTCGTAATACATTTCTGTTCTTTAAAAACACACTTGTTATCGGCTATAGAGTTTGATAAAGTTGTCATCGGATAACCCCATTTACTATCTACAAATCTCTCCTTACTCTGGTTGAAATTGTGCCTCTTACCGGCTGGGCCTTCACGGTACTGCTCGCTGCTAAACATCATGGGAAGAGCGTGTGGTCGCGACTGACCCCCTCCAGGACATAGCCAGCGGCCTTCAGACACATCTTTAGTACTAGGCTTAGCCACAACAGAATCTAGCCATATAGATGATTTTCGACTTTCAGGATACCTCAATATATATCTTTTAATATGTGGCTCTAAAGAGGCATCCAACAAATTGCCATTCTGGTACACCAATAAACAATTCAAGTGTTCATCTCCCAGCTCAAACATTTTATATCTCACCAGTGGCTTTTAACTGAATATACATTGCTTCATAAGCTTTGAATTCCCACTCATGATCCACATCAAATGCATCAAATTCTGGCATCTCTACTAGTTCAATATCACCTGGAACGTTGAAATCTCCCATCCAGATACCGTGGCCAATTGTATTCAAACGGCTAGCATAAAGACAGTGGGCGGCTTCAAACGTCTTCTCTACAGCCTTGGTGTTCATACAAGGTTCGCGTGCGGGCCACTCATTAATCATCTCGCCAGAAGAGTTCCAAAAGTAATTTTTCTTTGGTAACACTGCAAACATTCCATCGGATTCAGAATTCATGTACGATACAAAAAAATTATCAATTGTTTGAGTTCTCAACATTGGCGCACAAGCATTAACGAAGACAGTATACTTGAATGGTATCTTATCCCACCATTCGTACATATCTTTAATATGCGAGCCTTCGCCGCCATCCCAAAAAGCGGATTTTTTACTGCGTCTAAAGATATTAACACCATGCTTTTCTCCAATTGCAACCAACTCAGGTTCATGAACAGAAAGTACAATGTTTTCTTTGGGAATGACTTTTGAGTTTAAAAGCTTCTCTATACACAAGTCGGTCAATGTCGTGTCGGCAAATGGCCTTATCATCTTATTCGGACAGCGTTGAGAGGATAGGCGTGCTTGAACAATTACGCAAACATCTTTTATCTTCTTCATCTAATCTCCCTTTATTATTCGATGGCTATCGCTATCAAAGTGCTCTGTTGAAAATTCAAACAACTCGCTATCCTCTAACGCGACCATTTGATGTCGCAACCCAGTTGGCACATGAAATTTCTCACCCGGATTAAGAATAATTTGATTAGATTTCTCTATATCATCATTCATAGAGTAATAAACCATCATTTTACCAGATTGCAAATAAAAAACCTCATCCTTAATCTTATGATAGTGCCAAGAGCAGCGCTTACCCTTATTAAAAAACAAAAGCTTGCCACAATATTTTGGACAATTTACTATCCAGCGCTCCCAGCCCCAACCTTTAGGAACGTGTTTCATAGATAGTGGTTGTTTTTTTTTACCCATTCACTACCTCAAAATAACGAAGCTTTTTTGCAACCGGAACTTCGTGTTGCAAAAAGAACTTTTGCCCAGTTCCAAGAGTGTTGATTACATTTCTTGCCTCTGATACTAAGAATTTAAAATCTTCATATTCAATGCTAGCGGATTGATCGGAGCCATACATAGACTTATCTAGCGTAATGTGCCTCTCGATTGCCTTAGCGCCTAAAGACACAGCCAATATAGAAGGTAAGACACCAGCTTCATGACCACTATACCCAATTGGGACTCCCGGATACATCTTTTGTAAAGTGGTTACCATGTTGATGTTGCAATCCTCATCCTTGCAAGGATAGGTGGAAACACAATGTAACAGAGTTAACGGACAATTGGCTTTGTTAAAGATTTCAACGGCAATTTCAATATCGTTATATGTTGACATGCCAGTGGAAATAAATGTATGTCTTTTTTCGGAAGCAATCTCTTCAAGCAACTCTACATGTGTTAGCATTGCTGAGGCCACCTTGTTAAAAGGAAGATTATACTTTTGTAAAAATTTCTGACTTCCTATGTCCCATGCGGAAGCAGACCACAAAACACCAACCTCTTTACAATATGTATCAATCTGATCATACTCTGCTTCTCCAAACTCTAGGCCCGCTTTCTGATCTCTCTGCGTTGTACCCCATGGAGATTGACGAGGAGAGTCTAAATACTCTTTTGTGTATACTGTATCAATGTCTCTTTTCTGAAATTTTACTGCATTACAACCAGCATTCTTTGCAAGATTGATAAGGTCCTTTGTAATTTCTACCGACCCATTGTGATTGATGCCAATCTCTGCAATGAAAAATGGCAAATTTAATGTATCCTTATAAGGATCAAACATATTAACTCCTGTGTTATTTTAAGATTAACGGAAATTCTTTCTTGCTAATGTCCGTCATTTGATTAAATTCATGACCTTCGCCAAGATTCTGAAATTTAGTTTTGGAATTGTGCAGGTTCAATACATAATCCCATAACAAAACATAATGTCTTTTGTGAAGATCGTATGAATAGCTGTTATAGTGAGATGCAGAATGCTTCTTATCTGCACCCTCGAATGCATGCTTGGCGCCAACTGGATATCCGTCACACCCAACAATGTAAATTTTGTTGGCTTCTAACAAAGCGCCTAGACAAATAAGTCTGGCGATTCCGCCCAATTTAGAAAAATATCGTAGATGAAAATATCCAACTTGACCCGGATTATCCTGGCTAAACTGTGTAAGCTCCTCTCCAGATCTAAACGGTGATATACCACCTTCAAAAGCGCATGTAATATTATCTGCTTTTACTTTTTTCAATAGTTTGTCATCACTTAAATCAACGGTCGGGCCCAAGGTAACAAGGTCAATCGGTAAATTCACTAATTTATCATTCTTATAAAAATTGTTGCATGTCCAAATATGATCATAATCTATATCCATTTTTTCCCATGCAATATCAACACAGCTTGGACCACCGCCGACCATAAGAATGTTTTTTCCTTTATATTTTTCAAACAAACCATTATTTTGAATAATATACTCATCAGTTACAGTCCTTTCATGACCCATATGATTGGCAAATCTTTTCTTAACATGATCATCGCCCCAATGAGGGCCTGTAACAAATTCTTCTTTAGTATTAAAGAATGAAAAATCATCCGGGTTTGCAAAAAACGTCTGTTCTGATCCAAAACATTTTTTTACATCATGGTCATACCACACATTTTCTTTTGGATCTCTGCCAATGGCGTTACAATACGACTGCCAACTAGACATTGCGGACATTGTAAAGCTTTCATTAAACTCACCCTCTTCTGCAATCAATATACAATTATTCCAATTTTTAGACATTTAATATCCCCTCAGTTTTTTACGAACTTTTCTTTCTTCGTCTGTTACTTTCTTAATGCCGTCTCCATAGGCGATTTCCAACTCTCTAATCCCTTTGACAAGCTTGATAAGACCTTGCGGCTCGACCGATGCCAAGTGGTCCGATCCCCACATCGTCCTGTCAAGCGTGATGTGTCTTTCAATAATTGTTGCTCCCAAATATACCGCTGCAACGCTAGTACCCAGCCTAAACTCATGGCCACTATAGCCAACTTGACACTTGTATCTTTGTCTTAGTGTTTGAATGCATCTCAAGTTTAAATCTTCGAGAGGTGCCGGATAAGACGAATTGCAATGCAGAAGAGCAAAATCGCCACCCTCTTCAGACATCCACCTAACAGCCTTATCTGTTTCTGATAGAGTACTCATGCCGGCGGAAAAAATAACCTTCTTTCCAGTTTGGGCAGACTCTCGCATCAACTGCTCGTTTGTAATCATAGCAGACGGAATTTTGATAAATGGAATGTCATATTGCAATAAGAATTCTAGACTATCCATATCCCACGGGGAGGCAGACCACTCAATCTCTTTCTCTCTGCAATATGTGTCAATTTCATCATATTCTTTCTTTCCGAATTCCATGCGATATTTATAATCCAAATAGGTCATAGTGCCCCATGGTGTTTCTCGCATTACGTTCTTTTGATGTTCGGGAACGCATACATCTGGGTTTCTTTTCTGGAATTTGACGGCATCACATCCAGACAATGCTGCAACATCGATAAGCCTCTTAGCAATATCTAAGTCACCGTTATGATTAATGCCGATTTCAGCGATAATATAAGTTTTACTCATTTTATAATTTGATCCTTGGAATTTCTTCATATAGCGAGCTTTTATCTGATGCTAGTTCTAATTGGACACCCTTTTGCTGTAGCCACTCATAAAGAGGCTTTGAAGCCTCACATGTTAGCGCCACTTCCCAAGATAAAATATCTCCCTTGATGAAGACTTCCTCATTTTTATAAAAATGATCATATTCATCCGGGTTCTTGGGGTTTGTTTGACTAAGATCCCAGCCGATTGCTACTATTTTATCAACGCCCAAGTGCTCAGCCATGAAGATAACTGTTTCATACATAATCCCAGGACCGCATGGTCTATTAATGTTGTTGTTTAGCGCAAATTCTTCAAATTTATTTGTTTTGCAGACAAACTCATCATTTATTTTAGTTCGAATAGGTATTTTAAAGAAAATATCATGTTTCTGATATTTGTTCCAACGTTCGCCCAAATTATAATTGCTGCTGGCTATAACAATCGGCTCGTGGCCTGGATAGGTATAATGTTCAAGCAAAGGAAATCCAGTCGGAGCAGGAATGTTAGCACAATTCCAGAAATGAAAATCAACAATCTCTGGTGCCACTCTTTGTGCTTGCTTAACTGCAAAAACTAATTTATCGCCGAGCTTTTCTTTAAGAAACTCTGGATCATAGTCTTTAAGCGATGGGCCGCAATTTAAAATGTAACAAGTCTCGCCCTTGTAAGCATCTTTCAGAGAATCCACCTTTTCTTGTAAGGTGTTGAGCGAATTAAGCTTCTTTTTTAAATGTTTGGCCCTTTCCTTAATAGTCGGCATAGGGTCTGCAGACTTTCTATCAATTGTGTTTTTCAATTTCTCAAACAATAGCGCTCCCACGTCATAACTTGAATATTTACCATCTAAGATGTAATTATACGCCGCTACGCCGCGAGTTGTCAAGTTGTTTGTGTTGTCTTTCCAGAGATTATAAGCTTTCCGCAATTGCTCGCGGCCGCTATTGATATGACACTCAAACCACTGGCCGTCGCAACCATATGGTGTCATAGAATATGTGCACGTATCCCAATGGCCGTTAACGAAAAATGCATTTTCTGGGTCAATATAGTCAATGTGACCGCCTTCAGCGGATACCATCACAGGCTTTTTCGACATTATTGCTTCTGCAATCGGTAGGCCAAATCCTTCGCCGCGAGAGAAGAGGGCAAAGATGCTGGCTTGTTGATATAACCATCGA
>Ga0080013_1006578_pt1 | contig 10279 bp, 23 predicted proteins | sample ETNvirenome_6_85_FD_69236 | JGI IMG/M metagenome (GOLD analysis project Ga0080013, IMG submission 69236) | Marine viral communities from the Pacific Ocean - ETNP_6_85 (SPADES assembly) (version 2) | ecosystem: Environmental > Aquatic > Marine > Oceanic | place: Pacific Ocean | collected 2013-06-19
GTAGCTTGGGATGCCTCTGCTAAACCAAACGCATATCATATCACAACTGAAAATACGACTTTCTCTGCACCAAGTAATGCAGTTGAAGGAGCATTTATTTGTTTAGAATTAAATTACAATGGTTCACATACAATCGGCTGGAATACAGTATTTGAATTTGCGGCATCAACAGAACCAACTGAAACAGCAACAGATGCGAAAACTGACATTCATGTATTCAGATACAATGGAGCAGTTTGGCAAGAAGTTGGTAGAACAATGAATTTAAGTGAAAGTTAATAGGAGATAATATGTGGGGAATAGTAGAAGATAATACAATTACAAAACTTATAAATAATCCAAAAGGTATGGTTATTGGCGATGTTCGTTATTCAAGAAAAATATTTGAATTATGGAGCAAAGCAGAACTAGAAGCTAAAGGTATTTATGAAGTAGAATATGATAACACCAATAAAAAAGATGAAGCATGGTATATCAATACTAATCAATCATTTGCTTTTGCTGGTGGAAAAGTAACTGGTTCTTATGGATCAGCTACAGCTAAAAAACACGCAGATACTTTATGGACAGAACAAGATAAAACAGATGGTAAAATACCAGAAGGTAAAGATGTTGGCGATGTTGCAACTGAAGGATTAAAAACACAATTAATTAGAACAGTTAAACAACAAGCTGCTGGATTATTACAAAATACTGATTGGTACATCACTAGAAAAGCAGACGCTGGTACAGCAGTACCAAGTTCAATTACAACATACAGAGCATCAGTTAGAACAAAAGCTGCTGAACAAGAAACTGCAATTACAAATGCAGCAGACACACCAGCTTTGGAAACTTTATATACTTACGTCAATACAGGCACAGAAGAAAATCCTGTTATTGAAAGACCATTAGGTGAACTACCAACATTGGAGAGTTAATGCCTTTAATTTTACCAGGAAACGTAGCATCAGCAACAGCAGGAGCTTTCGAAGTAGCCAATTCCTGTCGGTTTAATGATGATGATAGTTCTTATATGCATAAAACTCCAGGAAGTGGTGGTAATCAAAAAACGTGGACTTTTTCAGCTTGGGTAAAAAGAGGAAATTTAGGAACAAGGCAAGGAGTAATTAATGTTAATGGTAGTTCCAATCCTTATTTTTTCGTAGAATTTATTGCAGCTGATAATCTACAAATTCAAGATTATGATGGTAGTCAAGATACAGAATTAACAACGACAGCAAAGTATCGGGATGTCGGAGCGTGGTATCATATCTGCGTTGCTTATGACACAACACAGTCAACAGATACTAATAGAATTAAACTTTACGTTAATGGAACGCAAGTAACTTCATTTAGTACATCAACATATTGTGCAGAGGATTTTGATAGTCAGATGAACTCAACTAATCAATTATTCATAGGACAAGCTGGTACTCAAAAATTTGATGGCTATATGGCTGAAGTTTGCGTTGTTGATGGATCACAATTAGCACCAACTTCATTTGGAGAATTTGATGAAGATAGTCCGACAATTTGGAAGCCGATAGATGTTTCAGGATTAACTTTTGGAACGAATGGATTTTATTTAGACTTTGAAGATAGCAGTAATTTAGGCAATGATGCCAATGGCGGTACTGATCTAACAGAAGTTAATCTAGCCGCAGCAGATCAGGCAACCGATACACCAACGAATAATTTTTGTACTTTAAATCCTTTGGATATGTATTACATTAACTCATCAACATTAAGTGAAGGAAACTGTAAATGGACTGGTTCTACACAATATGGTTTTGGTAGAGCAACTGTCGGACTTACAAGTGGCAAGTGGTATTTTGAGGTTAAGATGACAAATTATGATAGTGCAGATAGCAGTATAGGAATTACAGGAGCCGCTTCTGCGAGTAGCACAAATTGGTTGGGAAATGGTACACATCAATATGGATATTTAGCATCTGCTGGTGATATTTATCATGGTAATAGTGGTACTTCACATGGAGATACTTATACAGAAGGAGATATTATTGGTTGTTATTTTGATCTTGATAATAATAAATTATATTTTTCAAAAAATGGCACACTTCAAAATAGCGGAACTGGACATAGTATAACAGCCGCTTCCAGTACGACTGATGGTGCTTATTCTCCTGCCTTTGGAGATAGCTGTACTTCTGCTGGTCATGTAATACAAGATTTTAATTTTGGTGCTTGTCCAGCATTTTCAGTTTCATCAGCTAATGCAGATGACAATGGTTATGGATCCTTTGAATACTCACCAAATATTACAGGTGATGGTTCAGCAAAATCCTTTTATGCAATCTGTACTAAAAATATTGCGGAGTTTGGATAATGAGTTATACAAATGGTCTTGACGATCCAAGTGCTTATTTCAAGGTACAGCTCTATACTGGAGATGGTTCTGCTAATCATGCAATTACTTTTGATGACACCGATACCGATATGCAGCCAGATTTGGTCTGGATAAAAAATAGAGATGCCACCGATTCGCATTGTCTTTTTGATGCTGTGAGAGGTGCTACTAAAGTTATGCATCCTGATACTAATGCTTTAGAAGCCACAGATGCTGATACACTAGATTCTTTTGCAAGTGATGGTTTTCAAGTTGATGCCGATGTTAAAGTTAATACCAACACAGAAAAATATGTAGCTTGGTGCTGGAAAGAATCTGCGACTGCTGGGTTTGATATTTTAACCTACACTGGAACTGGAAGTGCAACAACAATATCACATTCATTATCTGCTGTGCCACATTTTCTAATAGTAAAAAGACGTGAAGCAAATGGTAGCTGGTTATGTTACCACCAAGGTATAGGAAATACTAACACGATACTTTTAGAAGCATCTGATGCTAAAGTTGATGTTGATATTTGGAATGATACTACACCAACAAGTTCTGTTTTTTCAGTTCCTTCTGGAGATGATACAAATACAGATACTCATACTTATGTATCTTATTTATTTGCACCTAAACAAGGCTACAGCAAGTTTGGATCATATGAAGGAAATAATGCAAGTGGCACAGGATCAGCAGACGGAACTTTTGTATATCTCGGTTTCCGACCAGCTTACGTGCTGATTAAAGCGGCTGATGAAGCTAGTCAGAACTGGCACATTTTTGATAATAAAAGAACAACATATAATGTTATAAATAAAAGAATATACGCAGACACAAATGCAGCTGAAACAACTTATACTATGATTGATTTTTTATCGAATGGATTTAAAATTAGAGTACAAGATAGTGCTGTTTCAGCAGCAAATACTTACATCTATGCCGCTTTCGCAGAAGCACCATTCGTCAATTCAAATGGAGTACCTTGTAATGCTCGTTAATAAATTAACGAGAAGCTAACGCAGCAAGATAAATAAAAAAAACACAGAGAGGGAACAACACTATGAAATTAGTGCTTGCAATGATTATGTGTTCAGCTCTCTATCAAGAGTGCCTATCACCACATCCAATGCCAGGCACATACAATAATCATTTTGATTGTATGATGGCGGGTTATGAAGAAAGTCAAAAGAAATTAAAAGAAATAGGAAAAGAAGAAATTAATAAATATCGAACTTTTGTAAAGTTTGTTTGTGCAGAAGTTAAGGAACCTAAAACAGATGCCTAAGAGAAAGAAAAAAAAATTTTCATCTGCTGAAGAAGTGAATGCAATTAAAATTTCATACCACGAAAAGGTATGCCAAGAGCGTATGAAAACTTTATTTAAAGCAATAGATGAAATGAGAAAAGATATAAGAAGTCTCAAAGACGATATGTCAAGAGGCAAAGGAGCTGCTGCAATTATAATACTACTTGGAGGTTTGCTTGGCTCAATCTTTTACTTCTTCACGAAGTAGGAAAACAGCATCTACTGGTTTAAGTAATGAATTGTTAGCACAAGCAAAATTTGCTAAGGATCCAGACTTAATAGTCTTTGTGCCATTGGGTGGCAATGGACCCATAGATATATTAACTTTAAATGTTAAGACGGGAAAGATCAGAACTTATGACGTTAAAACTCAGAATTTCAGATCGAATGGAAGCAAAATATCCAGAGGGAGAACCGATGAACAAAGAAAGCTCGGAGTTAAAATTCTCAATTTTGATCCAAAAAAATAATTATGAAGTTATCTAAAAATTTTAGTTTAGCTGAATTAACAAAAAGTCAAACTGCCGAAAGAATGGGATTAGATAATAATCCTTCTGAGGGAGAGGTAGAGAATTTAAGACTTCTTTGTGAAAGAGTATTACAGCCTGTGAGAGATCACTTTAATAAAGTGGTTACTATTTCATCTGGTTATCGTAATGAAATTCTTTCTCAAAAGATAGGTAGCTCTAGCAAGTCTCAGCATTGCAAAGGAATGGCAGCAGATTTTGAAATCTTTTCTGTACCTAATAATGAGGTATCAGATTGGATTAAAGAGAACCTTATGTTCGATCAGCTTTTGCTCGAATACTGGGTTCCTGGGGAGCCAAACTCGGGATGGATCCATTGCAGCTACAATGGTTCAGAAGTGAATGCAAATAGAAAAGAATATTTAATGGTAATTAAAAATCCAGAGACAGGTAAAACAGAATATAAACCTATCATGGGTTTATCAACAGATAGGTATGCAAAATAATATGGCTTGGTTCGGATTAGCAAAAATAGCTCTCCAAGCGGGAGCAAAGATTTATTCTAACAAACAAAGAACAAAGATGGCTATGTCTGATGCACAATTAATGCACGCAGAGAAAATGGCTAGAGGTGAGGAAACTTACCAAGGCAAATTATTAGAAGCTAGACAGAACGACTACAAAGACGAATTTGTGTTGGTCTTGTTAAGCATCCCGATATTAGTGCTTGCCTGGGCGGTATTCAGCGACAATCCGCAAGCGATGGAAAAAGTAAATACTTTCTTTGAACACTTTGCAGCTCTACCTAAATGGTTCACTAATTTGTGGATCCTGGTCGTAGCAAGTATTTTTGGAATTAAAGGAACACAAATTTTTAAAGGTGGAAAAAAATAATGACAATAACTAAATCAGACTTTGACCCGCATTGTTTTGGTGGACAATATCAAGATCCTCCAGAAACCTTGCACTTCCAATTTGAAGGTGTGAGATGCGATAACTATGTCTATCGTTATGTATTAGTCGATAAGGTTAGACCCAATAAAATAGATTCAAGAAGTAAGAAAAAAGAAGAAGAAAATAATTTAGATCATAAACAGATTGCTGCTAAATATGTTTGTTGCCATAAGCACGAAACAGAAAAACCAAGCTTTATAGAAAAGATTAAAAAAGCTCTGTTCTAATGGCGAGGAAGAAGAAGCCGTTATTTGGTGTCAGTAATTATATTAAAAAGAAACCAAGAAAAAGACCAGGCAGACACGCTAAGTCTTATTCAAAACGTATTCCCGCAAGGAATAAAACGAGGGGTCAAGGTAGATGAAAATAAATGATAACACAAATATTTCTCTCCCAGTTCGTAACCTTTTAGCATTATTGGCAGCCACAGCTTTTGGAATTTTTGCTTATACCGAGATCACAGCTAGGTTAGTAAGTCTTGAAAACTCCAGGCATATTATGGAGGCAGATCTAATTACTAAATCAGATCAGAAAATTGTAGACCAGGAGCAATTTTTGTTGCTTGAGATGTTAAGTAAATCTCAAGAGAATACGGATGAAGAAATGCAGAGTATGAGAAATAATAATGTCAACCTTAACCGAGCTATGCAAGATATTAAAGAGATGAAAGAAACTATTGAAATGCTTAAAGATAAAGTAAGAAAGAATGGAACACACTAATGCCAAGACCCGTTAGAAAATGGATAGTTAAACTAAGAATGTTTTATGCAATCTTTAGGGGTCATAAAGGAATGCGTTGGGATTATGAACCATCAGAACATTATATGGGAAGAAAAAGAAAAAAATGACAGAAGTTGTAATAGCTTTATTGATGCTGGTTAATAATGAAATTTCTGAAGCAAGAATACAAGATAGTTTATCTATGTGCCTTAAACATAAAAGGGTTGCTGAGAGAGAACAATCGAATGCTTCTTATAAGTGTATTAAATCTAAAGCTGAACTTGAAACAAACATAGACGGATCATTATCAATTAAAAAATTAATTTTACAATAATGAGAAATGAAAAAACTAATTATATTATTTTTGCTGCTAACAACATCAGCTTATGCTGGCTCAACTCAGACTAATGTTAGTGGTAGTAATACAGCTATAGAAGGAAACTATACAGGGGGATCTACCACTTATGAAAGTGGATCCTCATCTAGTTCAACAACAAATTCAACAAGCAATTCTAATATCAGATCTGCACCCCCAACCTCTGCATCACCAGGAGTAAACACTTCTAATAATTGTGCTATTGCTTTATCGGGTGGAATACAGACGTTTAGTATTGGGGTAAGTGGAGGAAAAAGCTATCAAGATGAAACTTGTGAATTGATTGCTTTATCTAAAACCCTAAGTCAAATGGGAATGAAAGTAGCTGCTATATCTTTATTGTGCAGCGATGAGAGAATATTCCAGGCTATGTTTATGGCTAAAACTTATTGTCCGGTAGATGGGGAAATAGGAGAGAAAGCTTATAAATTATTAGTTCATAAATACAATTATGAAATGCCTACTTATAAAAAATATGTAGAGCTGGAACGTAAAAAGAAAAACAAAATTAAAATAGAGAAACTTAAATGAAGTGGGTAGCCTGGGTTATTAGTGCAGTTCTTTTATGGAGCTTACTATCTTGCTTTGCTAACACAGTTGGTTTACAAGCCGAAGAAATCACAACAGGTAATTTATTACCGAATGCTGGAGATAGTAAATCTTCCGCACAAAGTGTAGATAATAATATTCCTAATGTAGCCTCAAGCTGTTCAGAATTTACAGTAAGTGGAGCTACTTGTTTTTCTAATGAAATTGAAACCACAGGTACAGGAACAGTTAATGCAACAGGTTCCTTATTAAATATTACTACTAACTCTGACACCACTACCCAGGATAAGTTAGATAATGGTGTTACTTTAGATAGCACAACCATTATTCAAAACTGTGAATGGGATGGATCTTCCAATGAATGTGGAGATCGAGCTGGTGCAAGAGATACTTTTAAAACAACTGTCAAGATATTAGATGCGAATGGAAATACTTTAGCCTCAGTAGATCAGATTAGAAATACTGACGCACATTATTATTCTAACGCTCATAAATATACTGACCAGGTTATTTATACCGGTAGTGGATCTAGTTCTTTTGATTGGACTTGGACAGGTATAGATAACAACGCTTCTCCAGGTAATCTTGGTGGACCCAATCTACTAGGTGCATCTTTAACCATGACGTATGAGAATGTGGTTTTAGAAGTAGAAACACAAACGGCTTTGCAAGAAGTGAGTAGTGCGGTTAATGCTACTGAAATTGAAGAAGCGGTGAGTGTAGAGATTAAAGAAGAAACTCAAACTTTAGCAGCTAAGGTACAAACAATAGCAGCGACACCTTTACCTAATAAAACAAAGGTGGTTCAAGTTAAAGCAGCTATTAAAAAGTTTGAAAAGAAAACAGGAGCTAAAGTTGTTAAGGCTCAAATAACATCCACAGCAACAACCACTAACACCACAACAACTGCTGCGGTTCAAACAAAGAAAGTTAAAGAAGAAAAGAAACCAGCAACTATTGCAAAACAAATTATACAATCAACTGCTAAGAAGGAGGAAACAAATGAAAAAGAAGAAAAACAAGAAGAACAAAAATCAGAAAAACAAACAGAAGAAAAACAAGAAAAAAAACAAGAAAAGAAGATAGTATCTACTAAGACTAAAACAAAGACTACGCAAGTCTCACAACTAGATGCGGCTATGGATGAAGTGGATGCCGTGGTTAAAGATACTGCTAAAAATCTTGAAGTTAAAAATATTATTTTATTAGATGCTATGGTGGGAGATAACAATCTCAATGCTTATCTCAACCAGGCATTTTATAAAACAAAAGATATTTATCTCAATCAGAATTTTATTATAGATAATCGAAAGATCTATAATGAAGTCAATCTTGTAAGTTATATGGAAAAGGATCCCATCTTTATTAAAGATAAAATCCTACAAGATATTAATTACGAAAAGCAAAGACTAATCTTAAAGTTAAAGGAGTTAAGAAATGGCTAAGGAAAAAAGTAAGTTTAATTTAAAAGATCAACTAGCTGGTATAGCTGCACTTGTAGCTGCTATCGTGGCTATTGGGGGTGGGTTTGTTAAGTATGGTGAAATCACGACTAAGCTTAATGCTTTGTCTGAACAAACAGCACCCGATCTTACACCACTTGCGGCAAGTATAGGCACAAATGATAAAGCGATTGCGGTATTAAAAACGGAAGTTGAATTACTTAATCTTATGATTAAGGAAATGAAAGCTAAAGCAGACAATCCTTTACAGTAATGCCTAAGAAAACCTGGAAGAAACCAATAGGTAGAATTTTATTTGTTGGGAATTGTAGGTATTGCTCTAAATCTATGACAAGTGATGAGAGCTTTGTAGCTTTTGCTGATAAGACAAAGGGTCATTATCAATGTATGAAAGATGATGACGATCAAAGATCTTTAGATAAGACTTACGAATAACTAATTTTTAAAAGCGGGGATATTTTCCCCGCCTTTTTTTTTGCTCCTCTCTATACCTTGGAGATATTCATTGTATTCTTTCTTAACTTGTTCATCCTTTTCAAAGGTATCTTTATAATTCATTTCTTTATTAAGCTTAAATAAAAGGTAACTCATTGGTGGCTCATCCATTTAGTTTTTTTCTTTGGTTCTCTTTGAGCTGCTTGTTTCTATAATAAGTATAAATCACACCTTTAACGCTCAGTATATTTAAGAGAGTTTGCTTGGCAATCTCCCTTAAATTATACTTTTGCGTGTCTCTGTGCTTGTATGGGGGTTTAAACACCATATTTTAAGCTATTAACCAGTTCAATCCGCCACAAAATATAAAAAACATAATTGCAGCAAAAATAACATAATCTAAAATATTAAGTATTTTTTTCATTTTCAATATCCTCTTTAACAGTTATAACAGTTGGCTCTTTAGGGATCTGATATTCAACATATCCCTCAAAGAAATAAGTAATAGGAACCTTTAAATAGTTTGCTAGTTGCATTATTCTTAATGAACTAACCCCATTTACTCCCTTTTCATACTTCTGTATTTGTTGAAACGTAACTTGAATTGCTACCGCCACTTTCGTTTGGGTTAAGCCAAGTTCCAATCTTCTAAATTTAATTTTCTTTCCGATATGTAAATTAAAATTAGTTTCCATTTTTTTTCTCCTTTTCATTTTTATCTAAATATTCCACCACCAAAGCTTTAACTAAAGTAGCTTTATATAGATTGTGTTTTTTACAATAAGCATCTAGTCTATTGTAATTCTTTTCACCTAAAGACAAACCAAACATACCAAACTTTTTTGTATTGGCATTTCTTGATCTTCTTTTAGGTGTCATTTTTAATAATGTTTTTTCATCCATTATTTTACCTCGCTTTCTTTCCATGTGTTGCCATTTAAAATACACTTGTCATTTCTAGTTCCAGTTAAGGCATAAATTTTACCTTCCTGGGGTTTATCTTTTTTAGAATACTTATCCAAAACTGTACCTGGATTAATTACAGGATCATTCATTGTTACTAATCCAGTTTTTTCATCATAAGTATTTTCTTTAACCAGAACTCTTTTTCCATTGTCATCAATTTTATATTCTTTAATTGAAGTAATAGGATCTGGCTTATTGTTATAAGTTATTTTTCTAGTTGTTATCTTCACGCAGCCTCCTTTATGTTTAGTTGTTTTCTAACTTTATCTCTCCATTCTTGAGCAAAACTTTTTTCTTTTAATGGAGTGAGTAAATTAAAAACTTTTTTTGAAATATTTGTCATTATTGGACCACAAGTCTCATCCATAACTTTGACATAACATTCTTTGTTAAAGTCATCGTATTTAATTAATCCAACTATGCAGACAACTTGATCTTTATATTTACAAGCAGCATATACGCAGTATTGCCAATCATCACATCCAGGATATGTTTTTAATTTATCAATATTAAAATCAACTATTGGTAAAGACATATCCTTCTTTAAAGCATCTATGACTTTTGGTTTAACATTATAACTAAAACTTATTGCACCCATTAAGCAACCTGCCTTAATGATCTATCAAGAGCTTTTTGATGTTCATCAATAATAAGTTTTAAATGCTTTGATACATTTTGAGGAGTTATTGAAAACTCTGTATTGATTAA
>Ga0080013_1006582_pt1 | contig 10274 bp, 11 predicted proteins | sample ETNvirenome_6_85_FD_69236 | JGI IMG/M metagenome (GOLD analysis project Ga0080013, IMG submission 69236) | Marine viral communities from the Pacific Ocean - ETNP_6_85 (SPADES assembly) (version 2) | ecosystem: Environmental > Aquatic > Marine > Oceanic | place: Pacific Ocean | collected 2013-06-19
CATATCAAAAGAACCAAGACAAGTGGGGCGGTTGAATGGTGAAGTGTGGATATAACAAGTGTAAAGAGCATCTCAATGGATATTTTAATCCATATCATGTTCCTCAATCACTATCTGTATTGAGCACGAGAGGGGAAACCTTCTATTGTTGTGAAGAACATTACGATATGTGCCATTAAAAGAACCTTCAAGTAGGAAAAAGCATTCTTGTCTTCCTATGGATATGCCGCCCAAAGAAGTTAGGATTGAACATCGTCTTCTGTTAGCCGCTATGGAAAGAGTGGGACCTCAAAGTGACGATAATGATAGAATGGTTCATCATCTCCTTCAAGTCCTTCACCGAATGGGCTTATCGCACAGGAGCGAATGGAAAGTAGTCCTGTTCGCCGGTGAGGATGAACCCGATTTCTCCGATGAATATGCGACCCATCTTGACCGTTTGGCAAGTGGATTAGAAAGTGAGTGGGACTATCCGGAAGTCATGGATGAGGAAGAATGAGATGGAAACTTTTTGCTTAGTAATCGTCTTTCTCTTTATTTTCGGTATTACATTCCCACCCGATATTCCGCCCGAGGATTGGTATTAAGTAGGTCCCAACACCCTTAATTTACTATGCCGAGCATAGCCTATACCATTGATATTCACGAAGACGCATGGTTCGCATTACACCTTAATGGAACCCATCAAGCCCTACCCGAAGGTGACTTCAAGATTGTCGCCGATGATAAAGTTTGGTTAGTGGAGAGAAAGACTTGGGGAGATGCGTATTCCTCTTTTCGCAGCAAAAGATTGGAAGACCAACTTTCCCGAATGTTATTGGCTACGCCAAATACCATACTTTTGGTTGAAGGAAGAAAAGAGGCCGTCTATACAAAGGACCGCCAACAAATCAAGAATCTTCAAGCAGCCCTCAATAGGCTTTCAGCGGAAGTATGCCCTGTGGTCTATACTGACGGAAAGGAAGATTCCTTGAGATGGCTAAAGTCTATCGGACAAAGAATTGAGAATGACCAATTTGGAGTCTTAGTTAGGAAACCTACGATGGTTGCATCTTCTCGGAACAAACACCACGCCCTTTTGGAGTCAATTCCCGGCGTTGGACGCACCACCGCCAAAAAGATTTACTCTCACTATGATAACCTCACCGCAATGGTGAATAATTGGCCGGAGGCGAAAACGGCAGGGATTGTAGGAATGAAAAGATTTGAGGATGTTGAAAACTTCCTTAATGCGGAATGGGTTGAAACCGGGCGGAAACCACTAAGTAGTAAGACAGATGATGAACAGACTACGCTCGGAGATATTTCATGAGAGAACACCCGATAATTCAATGTATAAAATGTGATGGTCAAGTCCACGCCCGATTCGGTGATGTAGCCGAATGTCCTTGTGGTAATATAATGCTTGAAGTCGCCACCGGAGGCTATTTGCGAGTCCATAGTGCAAGTAACAATTATGTGGCTCACTTTCCGGATGAGGAGGAATGAGTCATGTTTGGATATTGTATCATTTGTAATCAAAGTATTGAAGTGGGCCAACCTTCCACCACCGATAGCGAAGGTCGCCGTATTCATTTGAATTGTAGTCGCAATCTTTTCGTAAGACAGCCTTGGCAACCGTAAAGTTTATTACTAATCACGGCCTCGGACGCACATGGACGCAGACGAGTTGAGAAGATTAGCAGACCGCTTGGATGAATTAGAGGCATTGCAGTTAGTGGTGCAAGAAGCACTTATGTTGGCCGAAGAAGTGGAGAGCAAGATGAATAACTTGAACCTCTTGGCACCCGGCCACGCATCAACGGAACTTGATGAGGCTTTGGCAGAAATTGACGAAGCCATGCAAGAGATTCGTAGCATCACTCAAAGATGATATTAAGTAGTCGTGGTGATAACCACACTACATGACCTTTGGCCATGATTTCTTCGGTAATACTAATAGAGTTATGAATGCTCAAACGATTTTGGGACCCGGCGGTGAAGAACAACCTACTGAAACTACCCTCGTTGCTACTCAAACTTCCCCAAGTGAAGAACCCGAGGAAGGCAATCTTGACCTAAGTAATAGAAACCTACTTGTAATGTTTGTTCCCGTCATTGCTATGTTCTCTATCATTACGATAGCCGGATTTTGGAATGATTATCAAGATAGAAAGTTTTACGGACCTCAATACAATAAGAGGAGATAGTTAGCCTCACTCATCCGAACACCCTTAAGTAGTCGTTTAGCGAAACATGAATTATGAAGGTTACGCTTGCACAAGCAGGGATAGTTGCGGGTATCCTAACTTTAGCATGGTCTGTTGGAGGAACGAAAGAAGTTTATTCCGCCCATACTGCTCCGATAGGAAATTACCCATACTTTGTTTTCAATAGCACATCCAAAGCCCACGCCGAGAAGGTTGCATCTCTTGTTCCCGATTCTATCGTGGGGTCAAGAGGGCCAAGAGGGAAGGAAACTTGGATTGTGAAAAGCAAGACACCCTCTCACGAAGCCCGCTCATATTTTCAGCCTTGGTTGCGTGAGAACGATTACTTTCGCAGCAATCAATTCTTGAGTGAAGTCAAATATGAGGCTGAATCATTGGAAATGATTGAGTGCGGCAATTGTGACGCAACTTTCACGATTGATGAAGGATTAGACATAGGAGGCATTGATTATTGCGAAGAATGCTATGATACTATTTCTGTAAAAGAGGATACAGAATGGAGGTGGAACAATGGGGAGAAGGTGCTATGTTGTTGTGGCGAACCCACAAGAGATGCTGACTTTTGCCCCGAAGGTGGTTACAATAGGAGTGGAGATGAGTGCAAGTTTGAATGCGGTCATGAAGAATGTGAAGCCGAAATGAAAGCCAAATATGGGGCAGAATCCGAAGATGAAAATATAGTTTGTGCAAGTCACCTTGATGGATGGAGATACTGTGACGAGGATATGTATGGACGGGCATATCCCGAACCATGCGTAGTATGCGATAAGAAGTATTGTAAGAATTGCTGGAAACGGGGAGAGAGGAAGGATAACATTTGTGAACGGTGTTATACTGCTTCGGGTGCGAGGAAGATAGATGATGAGGAAAGATGGCAACGCTACCTTAAATTACAAGAAGAAAGAAGAAAATCTATGGGATGGCTCAAAAGGAAATGGCATGGTCTTGCCGAAGAAAGTTTGGGGAAAGATTCTTGCTGCTGTGGTGCTACTAAAGATTCGCCTTGCGATTGTATGGTAACCGGTAGTGATTGTAACCAAGATTGTGCTTGTGCTACACCAAGTTGTCCTCTTTGTGATGAGAAGATAGATTTCGTGGACGCTTATGAGGAGCCAATGAATTATGACTTGTGTGACGGATGCGAGGATGCTGTTCAAGAAAAGCGATACGACCACGCACATTCCGCTGAATCCAAGAAATTGAATCCGATTGAGAAGCCCATCATTTCCGGAGCAGCCTCCGGTGCAACCATAGAAGGTCTTGAAGACTTAATGATGTCCGAATGGGTGGATGAACACGGCTTTAGGTGGCACCTTGTTTCTCAAGATTATGCCGCCACACATTGGCGTGACGAGGAGATATTTTGGATAGACGAATCGGACGGGACAGAAAGTTTGATTGATGAAGATACATACGAAGCATACCTAAGTCCCGATTGGGCCGATGAAAAGTTTGGAAAAGAACTTGGCTGGAACTTACACGAACCGATGTCCACAATGATGTCGGAAGGATATACAGGACATTATAGTGGAGGAGCCTATGAAGAATGCTGGGATATGCTGTTCTTTGAAATGGCCGATACCAAGAATGAAAGAATAGTGGATAGGATGGAAGAAATTGAAAATGAAGTCATCGGGAAGTATGAGGATAAAGCAGCAGAAACCTCCCAAGAAGACCTCGCAGAACTTCGCACCAAACTTTCTAAGCAACGCACCGCTATGTCTGCCATGCGAACTGCATTAGCCGGAATGGGCCTTTACTTAGCCTACGATACTTACCGTGACCATAAGAAAAGCCAATAAGCAAAAGTTTATTAGGGAGATTCCCACCCTGCCTATCTCATGGTTGAGGACCTTTTCGGAAGGCGTTGGGAACGATTTATTCAAGTCGCTCGCATAACTGCTGAATCTTCTAATTGTTATCCTCGTAAGCGTATGGCCGCCCTTGTTATCAAGGGTGGAAAGGTTATGGCAGCCGCTCCGAATAAGAAGAATCATCGTGGTAGCATTCATGCAGAAGCCAATGCTTTGGCGAGGATGTTTCGCCAAGCCCATAAACCCAAAGGGTGTAAGGTATTTGTTGCTCGCTTCCGACATGACGGCTCGTTCGGCAATGCAAAACCTTGTGCGACTTGCATAGAGTTTATGCGAAGTCATGGCATTAAGCAAGTAGCATGGACGACTCCTAATCAAACTATTGAGGTTATGCCACTCTCTATGATGGCAAGTGATTATACCCCACCGAGCACCCGAGAGAGTAAAGATTCACCAAGAGTTAAATAGGTGAAAGTGAGGTTGGGTAAATATGACGACCCCTACCACCCCGAATTATCATGATAAGGCATGGCTCACCGCAGAATACATAGGTAAGAATCGCACAATGACCGAGATAGGTAAGCAATGTGCAGTATCACCAATGACTATTCAAAATTGGTTAGACAGACTTGAGATACCAACACGCCCAAGAGGTCGCCGAGGTTCAACACAGATTCCAAGAATCCGTGATAGAATGGTATCCGTTCCAAAAACTTCTTATGAGAGTATGGAGGCAGAAATCGCCGCTCTCAAAGAGAAACTTGCTAACATCAAGTTTGAGTGATTGCTTTAAGTGGGTAATCGCCCCATACTTAGCCTATGGCTGCAATCCACGCTACCGTTTTAGCCGGACCCTTCAAAGACATACTCAAGGGTTTAGAGGCTCTTAATGAGCAAGCAGTTTTTGAGTTTGATAGCACAGGCATGACTGTAAAGTGCTTAGACAATGACTATACTTCGGTATTGCGAGTCAAGGCAAATGAAGTCCTCTTTTCCGATTATCAATTCAACGCTTCACAAAGTCCACTTAAACTTGGAATAGTTTTGGAGAGGCTCAAAGATATTACTAAGACTTTGACTACTAAGGATATACTATCCTTGGAATATGATAGTCAAAGCCCACAGACATTGACGATAGCCGCCAATGGTATTCGCCGAACAGTCCGATTAGTCAAACTTGACCTAATCAAACAAGTCGCCAAACTCCCCGAACCCGAGGATGGATTCAAGTTCAGCGGAAAAGTCCCTACCAAGGGTTTGAAAGATTTTGTGCGGACAATCCCCGATACCGTGCAAGACTTCAAGGTGATTGCGGGAACCAACAAACTTTATCTCCAAGCCATGCACGGTGAAGAACCGATTGAATGGAATCCCGAACCTACCGATTGGGTTCTTGAGGAAGATGCGGTAGTTTCATTCACCGTAGCCAATGTTAAAGCACTCCTACACGCAGCGAAGAAATCCGATGCCACTATTATGGGAGGTCAAGACCTGCCACTTAGAATAAATTGGACTCAAACCGAAGGGTTGGAGTTTGCTGCCGTAGTAGCCCCAAGAATGAGCAAGAGTTGATACCATGAGAACGAAACCGACAAATTATGAGGCCGCCAAAGCATTGGTGGCCATAGAAGAAACAATAACTGTGCCAGCACTCGTAGGGCGGCTTCTTGATGCCGGAAGGCGAGAGATGCCGACCAAGCGTGAGTTGTCTGCCAAGATGATGAAGGACCGAGATTTTGTGGTCGTGGAAAGAGCCAGCGGCAGAACGCCCACCATCTTCCAAAGAATCCAATAGAGTGTTGGGAGAGATGGGAAACTTCTTTGTTGAAATAGCAAAACAAGGAGTCCGTTATGACCCCTCATGGTGTCCCCACCCTGCATGGGTTCGCTCCACCAAAGAAGATGGCCGCCGACTTATGACTTGCGTGATGTGCGGTCACCGAAGGTCTTGAATACATAGGTCTTGAGTCTTGTTTATGCTGCCTTCGGGTGAGCCGTTCACGGCCTCAATGCCAAGCCTTAAGTATCTGAATGTTACAATGACTACACCTCCGTGATGAACCATGACCAACCACTACCAACCCTCCGATTTTGCCGCCGTAATTTTCAGCCAACGCTACTCTTTGAACGGAGAAGAAAGTTGGGAAGAAGCGTGTAAGCGAGTCGCCGGACATATAGCCTCGGCAGAACTCAATGGAAGTCGGACCAAGTGGGAAGACCGTTTTACGGATGCCCTTCAATCTGCAAAGTTTATTCCGGGCGGAAGGATTTGGTATGGAAGTGGTCGCCCAAAAGGACAACTTCTTAATTGTTTCGTAGTCCCTACTGACGACAGCCGTGAAGGTTGGGGAAAGACTGTGAGCGATATGCTCGTGATTTCCGGAACCGGTGGTGGTGTGGGAATGAACTTCTCACCTATCCGCCCACGAGGAACCGCAATCAAGGGAACCGGTGGCGAGGCTACCGGAGCAGTTTCCTTGATGGAAGTTATCAATCAAACAGGTGAAGTTATTAAGAGCGGCGGTGGCCGCCGAACAGCATTGATGATGTGCCTATCTTACAATCACGGGGACTTGATGGAGTTCCTTGCCAAGAAGTTTAACAAAGTGGAATTAGAAGATGAAGCCGCCCTTGAAGCAGCCGTAACTTCTGCCTTCCCATATCTTCCACAATCCGAGCGAGAGGCCATGATGGAAATTGCATTCTCCGAAGAAATCCCCGAAGACGCAGACATTATTGAAGCCGTCCTTCGCCCACTCATCAAACATCAAAAAGACCAAACTTTGAAGAATGCTAATATCAGCGTTTTAGTGGACCAGCAATTCTTTGACGCAGTTGAGAATGATGAAGATATTGAAGTAGTTTGGAGAGGGAACACCGTCACTAAGTATCCAGCCAAAGAAGTTTGGGATATGTTAGTGCAAAACGCATGGGAGTCCGGAGAACCCGGAATCTTGAACATTGGACTTGCCAATGAGATGAATAACATTCACTATCACAAACCTTTGATTTCCACCAACCCTTGTGGGGAGATTTGGCTTGAAGCCTACGGCTGCTGTGACCTTGGAGCAATCAATCTTTCCCAACACATCAATGAAGACGGAACGGATTTTGATTGGGACGAATTGAATGATTCAGTTAATCTCGGTGTCCGATTCCTTGATAATGTTTTGGATGTGAACACCTACCCGCTCGCAGAAATTGAAAAGAATTGTAAGGATGTCCGCAGAATTGGATTAGGAGTGATGGGCCTTGGTCATGCACTCGTTAAACTTGGCCTTCGTTATGATAGGACCGAAGGAAGAAAGAAAGTGGACCAAGTTTTCAACTTCATGAAGAAGAAAGCCTATGAAGCGTCCACCTACCTTTCAGCCGAGAAAGGTTGTTTCCCATCTTTCAAAGCAGAACCTTTCCTTGAGTCGGGCTTTTGCCAAACTCTAACACAAAGTTTGCGAAGTAAGATTAAGGAATATGGTATGAGAAATTGTGCTGTTCTTACAATCGCCCCGACAGGAACCACAAGTATTCTTGCAGCGACTTCATCAGGGATTGAACCAATCTTTGCACCCGGCTATCAACGCACATACTATGCGGATGCAGAAGGAAGTAACGATAGGGTCTTGAAGACAGAAGTTGTAATTGACCCTCTCTTTGAGAAACTTTACCGAGAGAGCGGAGATATAGAACAGTTAGCCTCCGTATTCGTAGGAGCAATGGATATTGATGTTGAATCTCATTTGAGGATGCAAACCATTTGCCAAAAGCACATTGATAATGCCGTATCAAAGACAATCAATGTTCCTAATGACTATCCCGTTGAAACTTTTGGTGAGATGATGTTAAAGTATGGACCTCAATTGAAAGGCACGACAGTTTATCGTTCCGGTAGCCGAGGTAATGAACCTTTGAAGGCTATGACCGCTCAAGAAGCCATTGATTATTTGACTAATCAAGATGATACAATGATTGGAACGGCTATGTCCGATTGTCCTTCGGGAATATGCGAGATTGGCGAGAAAGCCATTGTTCCCGAGGAAGCACCCACTACGGAGTAGTGAGGCCCACCATTAAATAGTCGGATGGTCAATCCTATTCTATGGATGCGTTAGTCACGGCTTCATTCTTATTGGTAGGTTGGAATACCTATTCCGCCATCATTGTGGCCAAGGACACTTACACAGGTAAGATGCCCGGACCCAAAAGTATTGGATATTCTATTGCTGGCTTGGCTGGTTTAACTGCATTCATGCTATACACTTACGGCATAGCAGCGGAAAAGCATCCGGAACTTTTGGAAGCAGAAGACAGGGACGAAGAAGAACGCATGAGTCGTTCGGAAGCCGAAGACTTAGCCGAAAAGATTGAGAAGATGGTGGAACCTTATGTGGACCGAGTTGAAGTTTGCGGAAGTTATCGCCGAGGGTCACCAACACCCGGAGATTTGGATGTAATCATTATTCCGAAGAAAGGAATTACGCTCCCTATGATGATTGAGGATATTAAACCAGCCCAAGTGAATTGGTTAGGAGAAAAGAAAACTCAAATTGTTGTGGATGGTCATAAGATTGACTTCCGAGTTTCGTCACCCAAGGGATGGGGAGCAGCATTGCTTTATTTCACAGGACCCGCCGGTTACAATATCGGTATGAGAATGAGAGCCAAGAAAATGGGAATGAAACTTAATGAGTATGGAATCTTTGACCGGAACACAGATACTTACCTTGGAGGAGAAACCGAAGATGAGATATACCAAGTTTTGGGGAAGACTCCGAAGACTCCTTCCGAAAGGAGTAAGAGAGCCGAGCAAACTTTTGGTCGGACAAAAGCCGACCCAAGTAAGTGCTCCTATTGTGGAGTAATCGGAGAAACATTCACCGTCAATACTACAAGGGGTTTAGAAAAACATTTCTGCGGACCGGTTTGCCGTTACAAGTATGAAGGCTTGGCTGCTGAAACCCAAACTTTTGAAGCACCTCGGGCAACTTACACAGACCCAGCCCAGCAAAGTTTTGAGAAATCATATCACATCCGTGCCAAGAAACCGTTGAACAAGATTGTGAAAGATAGTTTAGGAGGCAGTTTGCCTTCGGATGACTCCCGAGGATATTATTATTCAAGAGCAACTGAACTCAAGAATCTAAGTCCGGAAGATTACAAAACCATTCAAGGTTACCTTGCTGTTCAAAACATGGCAGAATCAAGATTCCGAACTACCAACTCCGGTTGGGCGGGAACTGACTATTCAAAGATTAACAATTCCAACGCCATAGAAAAGAGTATCCAAAAAACCGACTATCTTAGAAGGGCCGTCAAACATTATCATGCACTTGATGGTTTAATCTCCGATGACGACATCATAGAATACATTGGTGAGAATATGAGCGATACTGATTTTGAAGGAATGCTGGCATTTATTCGTTACTACGATATAATGGAAACAGGACCTTACAAGGGCATTAAGATGGTAGCAACAGACCGTGCTCCTTACGAAACAGGAGGAGGTTACGGACAAGTTTATTACAATTCTCGGAATCCTTACGATAGCGGCGGCAAACACCCAGCAAACTTTGGAACATACGATAAGGCCAATCAAACTTTGACGCTCCACAACAAGGACCAAGGTGCAGTATTCACAAGATTGACTAAGTTGCGTCCATATACAGAATTACTACCATTGTCTAAGGACCCCGATGCTTACATTGAATACGACACAGACGGTGGGTATGGATATAGAAGTAGCGGAAGTCAATCTTTCCGTTTGACTCCTTTCGTTTGTCCCGAAACTAACCGAGGTGACCAAAGGAACCCCGACCCCGGATACAGTAGCCGCCAAACAAGAGAAGGATGGAGATACGACATCAAAGGTTGGGAGGAAGTTAAGTCCGCAGCATACCGTTACGCTACACTTGTATATCTGCCATCTCAAAAAGAATTACAAGAAGCACACGGCTCGGGACGAGAACTCCATCGTCAAACTATTATTGCTCTTTACAACAAGGCCAAGAAACTCCATGCTGCTGCCAAAGCAGCGAAGAAGGCAAAACAGGAACAAGAAGAAAAGAAAGAGGAGCAATCCCAAAACCTTGCCCGAAAGAACAAGGCTATTGATAGTTTGCAGAATGCAACGAAGTCTATGCAAGAAACACTCAAAGTTTTGGTTCGCCAAGCCAAGAATGCTGGCGTGGACGAAGACGACATTTACGATGCCTTAGAGCACACCTTATATGATATTGAAGAAATGATTGAAGAT
>Ga0080013_1006583_pt1 | contig 10274 bp, 27 predicted proteins | sample ETNvirenome_6_85_FD_69236 | JGI IMG/M metagenome (GOLD analysis project Ga0080013, IMG submission 69236) | Marine viral communities from the Pacific Ocean - ETNP_6_85 (SPADES assembly) (version 2) | ecosystem: Environmental > Aquatic > Marine > Oceanic | place: Pacific Ocean | collected 2013-06-19
AGTCTTGGTAAAGCTGTTCTCGGCAGAGGCTCCGCTACATACCGTAGCCAAATCGGTTGCAATGGAGTGCTGGCTCGTTAAGGCGAAGAGAACTAACTTAGGCAGGTGGGGCTTTATCACAAACGAGGTTGGCCCCATCTGAGATGAAAAAAACAACTATGAAAGATAAAAAAATAATAATAACAAGTCCTAATCTAAGTCAAAAACAATGGTCTAGTTTAATATTAGAACTTAATTTGATTAAGAAAGCGTGGGCGCCATACGCAACATTAAATTTACAAGCACCCGGTGTCAAAAAGATTATAGCACACGGAACAAAAACTCTTTCTGATAAAGATTGATGGATCTAATTGTACTCACTCACGAGGGCTTATTTATCCTAGTTGCTGTTACCAAAGAAATGATGAAAGGAGTTGAAATTATACAAACTCTGGATTGCTTTGATCTTTGTGAAATAATTAGGTTAAAACTTACTACTTACGCTGACTACCCCCTCAACTTCCACGTGATGAATGATGGGAGTGGTTACTTTATTGGTTGTATATGTAATTAACTAACAAACCTATCCTAAAGAGGGAAAAATGAGGATAGGTTATTGTGGTGAGATGTTTTCGCTATACCACATTTTTGCCATAATATCAAATAGTATTATCTAGTGTGCAATAAAACTTAATAGATGTATTATATCTATTAACTTCTGTTCTACCAATTTCTTTCATTTTTTTTAATGACTCTTCATAACCAAACGTTAAACAATCGTAGTGTGTATTAAATCTTTCCGGCCATGTATAGGGCTCTAAACAAGTACCCTGAATACTTGAACAAATTACTAAAATTAACATAATTTTCATACTTGACAAATCTCCTACAAATCCTATATATTGCTCAGAAATAAATGAAAGGAAGTCACAATGACTGATATAACTAAATATAGAAATGTTTCTTTAACACATGAAACATACAAGACTTTGATTGCGTTGTCGAAGGTATTATTACCTGACGCACAACTATCAATTAGTAAGACCATTGAATCAATTGCAAATGAGAAAGCGAAGAAGTTAAATGGAAAAATCAAAAAAGTATAATAGCCGTTTAATAATATGTCCTAACTGTAGAGGTAACGGATATATTAGATTAACTTTAGGTGAAGGTAGAGAACAGGCGGTGGCTCAATGTCCCGACTGTGAATCGAAAGGAGAGATATATGTGGATGAATCCGAAGTTGTGGAGTCTTATATTGATGCTGATGATCCTGCAGATCATGATTACAAGTTGCACTAACATGAAAGACTTGGATCTTAATCCTATTAGCACTATTATAAGATTGGTAATAGACAAATGATTCCTGAAACAGATAAAGCTTACATCGCTGGCCTCTTTGATGGCGAAGGATCAATTCATATGCGAAGAGCTATTGAGAAAAAGAAGAAACACAAAGGTAAAGCTGGATATAGATTATCTAATAGTTTAAGATTATCTATGGAGATCACAATGACAGATCGTAGTGTCCTTTTGTGGGTTCATGACGTATTAGGAGTTGGTACTTTAACCGATAAACCACGTAAAGGTAAACGGGTTGACGGCACGCCGTTTTTAAAACAATATAGATGGCGTTGTACTTTTAGAGACGCGTATTACGTGTGTTGTTTACTGTGGCCCTATGCCCACACAAAACTACCCAAGATTCAAAAAGTCATAGACCATTATGCACCTGGAAATGCTAATGAAAAAGTAATTAATTTACAAATGTATAAGGAGAATAGAATATGAAAAAACTAATAATATTATTAGCTTTTCTTAGTATGCTAAGTGCATGTGCTGTAGGACCTAAATGTACATACACACAAGAAGGAACTAAGGTTAAATCTTGGTTCTGGTTTTACAAAGACAAACCAGCAGACTTAGATAAAGAGAACTGTAATTAAATATAGACGGAGAATAAAAAATGAAAAAAAATGAGATACACTACCAAGTTTTAACTTGGGGGCCTTGCGTGGTCAAGATGAAGATTACTGATGCATTCTACAAAGTATTGTGTGAAGAATGTGAAGCCAGTAAAACCGATGATCTTTTATATCAACATAGACTTGCCGGTATCATTCAGAAAGAATATCAACTTAGAAACATGGAAAAGGTTGAATCTTTTATTAGCGATATTGTTAGAATTTATGATAGTATTTGGGATAAGTGGCGTAATAAAGAAACAAAAAGTGTTAATAAATACTTAATTAAAGCCATATGGGTCAACTATCAACGTCAACATGAATTTAATCCACCTCACGATCACTCTGATGAATTGTCTTTTGTAACTTATTTAAAAGTTCCTAAAGAAATTAAAGAAGAATATAATAACTATAAAGGTAAATCAGCTGGTCCTGGCGGGATTAGTTTTATTTACGGAGAAGGGAATCGTCAAGCGATCACTTATCAATCTCATTTCCCCGAGGAAAAAGATTTATTTATTTTTCCTGCGTGGTTAAAACATTACGTGGCTCCTTTCAAATCAGACGTTGAAAGAGTTTCTGTATCGGGTAACTTAGCTGCTAGCGTACCTCTTGCGAATATTCAACCGAAGGTAAAAAAAAATGAAAAATAAAATTTTTTATTATTTTCTATATTTTGTAAGTGATATATCTACTAAACTTTCAAGTTGGTCATGGAGTAAATTATATAGTGATAGGAGTAAAGGTTATGGCTATACGTTTGAAAAACTTCGGTATGACCGGAGCTGTAAAAATTTTACGCCTACGGTTTATAATCAATGGTTAGCCTTATTCCGTAAAGATTGGGAGGAGAAGAATGAAAAGAAAAGAAAAAGGTAAACTCTGGGATGGTGTATCGAGACCGTCAGACGATTTGTATAGAAAAAACTATGATCTAATCTTTGGTAAAAAAATTAAAAAAGATGAGGAGTTAGAAGGATATTATATTACGAAAAATGGAATTGAAGTACTAACTAAAAAGAAACCATGATGAGTGATAAAGACATACAGGAGTATCATGATTTAGATAAGCTAAAACCAGGGCTTAAAAAAAATAATAAATACAACTATATACGTGGTAAACAGCTCACGGACCCCGGATCAGGGACCAGGGTTTATGACATAGATAATTATAGACTTCCTTCAGTGACTACTATATTAGGAGCCACTAAAAATAAACAATTCTTAAAAGACTGGATAGCATCAAAAGGTGAAAAAGAAGCAGAACGAATCAAAAACCATTCTAGTAGTAGGGGCACCGCTATGCATAAATTCTTGGAACATCATATTCTCGGAACTGGCTGTGTTGACCTTACGCCAATCGGACAAGAGGCGCGTCCCATGGCCGACAAAATTATTGAGATTGGTCTTACGCCAGTGGAAGAATATTATGGCTCTGAAGTTATGTTACACTACCCGGGTTTATACGCGGGCTCAACAGATTTGGTTTGCTTACATAACAGCATGGAAACTATTGTCGATTTCAAACAAAGTAACCGTCCGAAGAGAGAAGAATGGATCGAGGATTATTATTTGCAGATCGCAATGTACGCAATGGCCCACGACTACGTCTACGGAAGTAAGATTGAACAAGGAGTTATCATGGTATGCACGCCTGATTTATATTATCAAGAGTTCAAAACACAGGGTATTAACCTTAGGTCCTGGAAACACAAAGCACTAAAACGAATTGATATGTATAATGAACTTATGCATGATGAGAAAGAAAACATTGTAAAACAAGGAGATATGCCGGCGTTGTTGGCAGAGTTTGAAAAAAATGCAAAAAAGAAATAAGAAACGCAATCCTATTGCTGTGCAATTAAAGCATTTTAGAAACAAGATTATAAAAAATAAAAAGAAATATAGCAGAAAAGATAAGCATGAAGTGTTGGCATTGTAATACCAAGTTAAGATGGGTTGGAGATCATGACGTTGAAGACGATGAAGATTATACTATGGTTACTAATTTATTCTGTCCTGAATGTCGTTGTACTGTGGATGTTTGGTATCCGAGTGAGAAATTAATAAAGGAGTATGATGACCACGACCGAGCAACCCTCAACTAACGGTTGTATTTTTAGTCCATTAAGGCATCAAAAGTGAATCAAAACAAGAACATCCACATTAAAAACTTTAAGTTTGTGGATAAATTTATGGAAAGTGTGGCGAAATATAAGCGTAATTGTGTCAAAAATAAGGCACTAAAGATGCCAATGTATATGTATGGTAAAAAAAATAAAAAAAAAAATAAAAATGTTCGAAAAAAAAGTGTCTTTTTGTCACTTTGGCTTAGAAGTGTTGGTATATATGACTTTAGGGTAGACACTTTTTGCAAAAAAAAAGTGTCATGTGACAGATTATTTTGTCACTTTTCAGAGTACCTGCGACAGAAGTGTACAATACTTCAGATTGCCTACGCGCGAACGTTTTCATTTTTTCATTTTTTTCATTTTTTTTTACATACATATATAGATTTTAGAGCTATAAGAAAATATGCCTAGGAAGAGAAGAAAAAGAGTAATAACCACAGATGGTCCGGATATCCCTTACCCAAGAGTTAGGGTAGAATGGATAGATTGTACCAGTGATTCTGGCTGGGCGACCGATAAAGAGTTTGATAAGATGACACTGGCAAAACCTGTTAATGAAGGTTGGTTATATTCTAAAGATAGGAAGTCAATTAAATTATTCGCGTCTTACGATAAAGATGAAGATGGTATTACTTTTGGTGATCGGACGATGATTCCTCGACAGTGGGTAAAGAAGGTGACGAAGATTTAGGTGTCTCAGTTGTCTCTCCCTCAACAGTCTTTATGTTTAAAAGAGGCGCGTAGTCGTCTAAAATTTGTTTCATTTTTGCTGTTAGTTGTTCTTCTGTCAGGTCCTCTAATTTTCCTGTTTTTATTATTTTCCTGTCTATATATAATCCGGCTGCTTTTCCTCGACTTACTTCCGCATTAACGGCCGAAGAGAAAGAACCTTTTTTTAAAGCTGCTTGTTTAATTCTATCCAATTCAGCAATATGTTTTGAATAACTAACTTCATGTTTTTGTAAACGTTCATCTTGTAATTTACCGATATATTGTACGACTAAGGGGGATAGTCTTGGATTGGTTAATTCACTTCCTTCAACACGGGATCTCTTTGGTGAATACCCCGCGAGCTCTGCTGCTTCAGATTTTGATACAGGTCCGTCAGGTCCACCAAATATTAAATACTCGGCGAATCTTTTCTGCATTTCTGTTAATCTCTTCGGAACTCCCATATTGACTTTTTAAGGTAACTCTCCTATATTGTCAAGTTAATACAGAATGATAAAATTTCAATGTTTATTACCAGAGGTATTAGAGCAATACCCTATAAAAAAAATATCAACAAAAGACTTTAAGTGGATTGGTAAGGCATATGCCTACTACAAAGATAAAAAGAATATAAATAAAACTATAAGGTGTCCGGGTATATTTAGTCTTTTAGAAAAAGGTTGGATTCACAGATCTTATCAAGATATCTCTATTAAAACTAACGGAGATAGGGAGTCTTTTATTGTCACAACTCCTCACAATCAAAAGCAAGGTTTTCGAGGAGATATTCTATCAGATTACGTCTCTTGTCATCCTCCAGAACAAATGGACATTTTTAAACCAATGCCCGAACATACATTAAAAACGATTGTTAAAATACAAAGCCCCTGGAAAGTATCTATACCAAAAAACTACTATTTATTAGTAGGTTCGGTTCCGTATAATGATGAGGATATTTTTACTGTTGCGCCAGGTCTCCTTCAAGGCGATAATTTTTTAAACATTCAAATGTTTTGGCATAAATTAAAGGGTGAGCATACAATAAAAAAAGGAACCCCTTTAGCTTATTATTTGTTGATTGAAAAAAAGAATTACGATTTTAGTTTAGAATATATAAAATAGAAATCTTTTAGATCTCTCGTATTGACTTTTTGAGGTAATCGTCCTATATTGTCAAGGTATGAAAGATAAGCATACATATACTAAATTGAAAGAACATGGAGAAGATATGAGTGATGAGAATGATACTAAGATAAAAGCAGAAGATTTACCCTTTCTTATAGATCGGTATAAAAAAGAGATTTGGGATTGGAAACAAAAAGAGGCTGATTGGATTAAAACGGAGAATTTATTAAATGGTGCGAAGAACATAATTGATGAGTTGAGTACTAAATTAGTCCAGCAGGCTAGAATTATTCAAGATCTGCAGTTTAATAATAATACTTATAAGAAAGAAATTGAAAAACTTCTTGAGGAGAAAAAGAAATGAGAGTAAGAGACCTTCAGGAATTCTTATCGAAATTTACCGAATCTAAAAAAGATGGTAGCAGGCAAGGTAATGCTATGAGTGATGCTGTTCTTTACGTTGAAGTAAATGGATATTTAGAAGAAATTAAACGTATGGAAGTTCACGAAAATAGTCAGACAATCATTGGAGCCACTCGTAATCACCAATCTCACAGGTTAGTTTTAAAAACTAAACAGGATAGAAAAATTATTATTCCGGATAAAATGCGTAATGATTATTAGTATCTGCCTGTTATGTTTACCTTAAAAAATACATGGGCCCAGAGGCTAAATTTTATCAACAAATTAAAAGAAATCTTAAAGGAATTTCCTTCATTAGGATTGAAAACTCTAGTCTACTTGGCACTCCTGATTTGTTGGTCTACAATACTTCTGGGAACTTTTGCACTTTAGAACTTAAGGTAACGAAGAGTAAAAAAATTCGTTTTTCACCCCATCAAATTGCCTTCCATTCTAAGCATCCGAAGAATACTTTTATCATGGTAAAGACCCTCGGTCCTTTACCCCCTAATACTTCTCCAATATCCATGTTCCATGGTTCTAGAATCAAGGAGCTTGTTGCTTGTGGCTTGTTGCTTGACGCTTGTTACTCTGGCTGGGATGCTTGTCGCTTGGCGCTTGAGGCCTGAGGTTGGTTCGAAAGCTTTAAAGCTTGTGGCTTGAGCCTTCCGCTGCTTGTTGCTTGGTCCACGAACCTCTCACTATTCTCTGCGTTTAAATTGTCCGAAGAACCGGTTGCCCGGTTCTCCATTCCACTAACAGGAATTTTTTTGCGCTCCTCGCGAAGCTTTCTATAATAATTAGGATGATGCCAGGTCATGCTGTCTCCTCGGCATGCATCTCTAGAAGGTAGTCATCCAGGCCAATGTTGTCATCGAAGGAATGCTTCACTTTATCAGTGCCCCAATACCCTTCAACGTTGGTCGTCATCATATTAACCCAAATCGTAGGTCCGCCTCCGGCAACTAGCAGCCTAGCTGATCTATACTCATGGTCCCGGTGCGTGGTCCATTCTATATCATAGACGTTGTCCATGAAATCATGAGCTCCGCCTATTTGGCCGCCGCTCGTGATATCTTCGGCAATGCTCTTACACATTCTCCGAAGCTGCTCTTCGCAGGTCTCGCTTTTTATCTTTTTTAGTTTACTTGGTACCCTGTCCGGGTCGCCATATTTTACTGCACTCATGTTCTTTCTCCTTTTGGTTTTGTTAGTGTATATCTGAATGATCCATCCATAGGCACGATCATATACTCATCGACCCATTGATAATTCTTAAACTTTTTATTGTGCGCGATGATGGCATCGTATTCGTCTTTACCTTCAACCTCTATAAAAGTTTTTCTTAACTCAGCTTGGTCGATTTCTTTGTCTTTGTACTTTGTTATACCGATGTTATATTTCATTTTATTTCTTTCTGTTAGTGTTTGACCTGGCAGGTCCGCGGCTAGTCGGGCGCATCACCTGCAAAGGTAGGTTCATCCTACAATCTCCCTGAATCATTGTCAATTGTTATCTGTTCATTTTGAGTTCAACCTGAGGTTGAGCGCGGCCTTCGGCCGCTTGTTGCTTGAGCCTTGGTGCTTGGCGCTTGGGCCTTCTACCACTTAGCTAAATTTCTTGACCATTTTTTGGCTATTCGCTTGCGGCTGGAATCTTGAACCCTGAGATCTTTATTGGTTCCGGCGTCTTTGCCGTCGATTTTAATAATAGGGCCGAAAGATCGCCACTGACGGGACAATATCCGGAGCTCACATTCTAACGAGCGAAGCTGCCCCTGGGATGCATTCTTGATGTCTAAGTTTATTCTAATCATATTTCTCCTTTATCATTCAATTGTGTCAAGCTTATGGCTTGACGCTTGTTGCCTTTGCATGAGTTGAGGACCATAAAGGCTAATGAAGTCCCGGCCAAACTCTTCACGACAGCAATTGTTAACATTGCGCCACTAATAATTTGACCTGATCAAGCTAGATGATCCTTGTTTTATTGCTAGCTACACTAACTTGACCCCAGATCTGCCACCTGTTTTCACAGCGTCTAGAACTATGACAGATCAGGGCTCAAGGGCCCGAGGGGGATAAAACCGGTTAACCCGATTGTCAAACCCCCCTAATGGCCAAGGGACTTACGGGAGAGTAATCTCTATAGTGCACCTCAACCGGCTCATCCCTGTTTCCTTGACCCCAGATCCAATACACATCAACCGGTATTATTCCTGACTAGCATATTGGATCAGGGCTCAATGAGGCAGTTATTATTAAGGCTCATACCTCAGGAGCCGTAATTGATATATAACACTTGACTTATATCCTGTCAAGCAGTATATAGGATTAATTATAAACACTAACGAAAGGAAAAAGATGAGTAATATGCCAAAGTATAAAGTTGACCATTATGAGAGTAAAATCAGAAGGCACTTTAACCCTCTAATTGAGGAACAGGAACTTTTAGTCAAGCAGTTTAGAACTGAAGCGACTAAAAGAATAGTTGGTAAGTTGTCTAAAAAAATGGGTGCAGATAAAATAATGGACGCATTTAAAAAGGCAGAAGAACAGATGAAGAAAGCAAGACAAGACGCAAAAACTTTCTTTACTAAAAAAGTTAAGCAAGACGATAAGAAAACCCTTAACTACAATATGAAGTCTGAAGAAATAGACCTTAAAGATTGTGAGGAACAATTAAGAGATTGGGCGAAGTCGCTTGTAGATAGAGAGTTAAGACGCAGACCTGAAGGACAGCAACTAGCACAACTAGAAAGTGTAAAACAAAAGGCTATGGATATCGTCTATGAAAATGGTGATGACCAAGCTATTGCGAAGGCATTAGATACTTGTACCAAGAAAATAGGCATTACTTGGGTTGTTGATACATCTAAAATAAAACAAATAAGTGCATAATTAGGCATTGACATTGTAGGGAGTATCCTATATACTCCCTATAATTATAAACACTAACGAAAGATATAAAATGGACACAATAGATAAGTTAATCAACTCAACGAAGCGTCTAGCTTTACAAGAGATGATAAATAAAATTCAAGAAGAAATAGAAAAATTAGAAAGAGAAAGAGAGGATTCAGATGAAGACAAAATCCCCTTCTAATTTTTACATCACTTACTTTGCAAAAAAACACGCGAAGTTTATTACTAGAAAAGGCAGATACGATAAACCAGACGGCACACCAAGTCAGAAAGGTTTATACATAGACAAATCTGGGCAATCAGTTTTAAACTATTGGGATCTAGACGCAGACGGGTGGAGAAATGCAACAGGAAAGGTGCAGATAAAAATATGATTGAACTAATATTAATCGTGGCGATAGCAGGTGCTATCGCCATAGCATACTTCGGAATAAAGGGGACATAATGGAACTATGGGAAATGGTAATGGGCTTTGGATTAGGTCTAATTATAATCTGGTACTACACTTGACAGCAGTTTAATAGTAGGATAGTATAGGACTATGATAAACACTAACAAAGGAAACATGAAAACAATTAAATATAAGAACAAGGAATACAAACTTCCTTTTGATGTTGAACTACCACACGATCCAACAACAGAAGAAGTAATACATAATAGATTCGGGGGTGGGTCTTGCACTCTCCCTGCATTTGCTGTCGCTGTCTATGATGTCATCATGGCTAGTGAGATGTTTCAACTATGGACTACACACAGACAGGGTCTTGATTGGTTCAGCAAGAATTTTACTAAAGAATATATGGTGCTACTCGATTAATAGTTGTATGCAGTAATTGCATCAACCACAGGTTGTGCGCCGCTGCGCGGCGCGCGCCTCACGCTCCCCGCTCCGCGGGTCGCGTCTCGTTTACCCCGAACCACGAATCAAAGTAGGACCCAAACTGGATTCAATGCTTGATGCTCGCGGGCCCACCCACCACCCTTTTTTTAAAAAGGGGTCCCACTGCTTTTCCCTTTAAGCCTTGATTCAGAGGGTT